>Ga0126381_100000160_pt1 | contig 74032 bp, 61 predicted proteins | sample PanSoiMetPlot_28_FD_96465 | JGI IMG/M metagenome (GOLD analysis project Ga0126381, IMG submission 96465) | Tropical forest soil microbial communities from Panama - MetaG Plot_28 | ecosystem: Environmental > Terrestrial > Soil > Tropical forest > Bulk soil | place: Panama | collected 2016-02-17 | reverse complement strand
CTGGGGTGCGGATTTTGCTGCACTTTGCCGGATTCTGCAGAACAAAGACCTGGATCTTGTTTGTTTTCAGAGTTAGCGAAATAACTCTGGATCAGCATATCGGGGTTCGAATCCCTGGGGGGCAGCCAAATTAATCCCTGTGACTTATGTCCATTTTCTCACCTCGATCGAAGCAGATTGTGCTCACATTCATGTCCTCTCAATCAAAGTCTTCGACCGGGCCGACTGCATAGCTGCATTCGCCTCCTGTTTCGAGCCGCCGCTTGAATTCGTGTGCCACCAGAGCGTTATCAAAGACGGACAGAATATCGCCTTTTTGATACGATCTTCGCCAAAGCCATCGGCTAGCAACAACGCCGATCAGCATTAGTTCGCCAGGAACTTGGGTGAGAGCTCCGTTACCAGAAGACGAGCAGGAACGCCTGCAAGCTTTGCAGGCCAGCGGAATTCTCGATTCCGCTCCGGAAACTTCTTACGATCAATTAACGGAGCTGGCAGCGAACATTTGCAGTACGCCAATCGCAATTTTGAGCCTCATCGATTCCGACCGGCAGTGGTTCAAGTCAAGTGTCGGGGTTAGATTTCAGCAAACATCTCGCGATGTGGCTTTTTGTGCGCATGCTATTTTGCAGCGTGATCTGCTCGTTATTCCGGATGCTGCATCGGACGAACGCTTTGCGGACAATCCTCTCGTTACATCCGAGCCGCACATTCGCTTCTACGCTGGCGCACCCCTGATCACTCCTGAAGGCCACGCCCTTGGCACGCTTTGCGTCCTCGACTATGTTCCGCGCGAACTCAGTGATCAGCAACGTGAGACGCTGCGGGTGCTGAGCTCGCAGGCAATTACCCAGATTGAGTTGCGCAAAACGAAGGTCGACCTAAGTAGGGCGGCGAGTGCTGCTGACTCGACCTTCGAAGCTTTGCGCGCCAGCGAAGAATTCAAAAGCCGGCTGCTTGCCTGCAGTCGCGATTGCATCAAGGTACTGGATCTCGAAGGGCGGCTCGTTTACATGAATGAAGGAGGTATGCGGTCCCTCGAGATCTGCGATGTCGCTCCAGTACTGAACAGTTCTTGGATTGATTTTTGGGAAGGACAAGATCGTCATTCTGCAGCGGCAGCCGTTGAGGCAGCGAGGCGCGGCGAGACGGGCCGATTCACTGGCTATTTTGAAACGCGAATCAACCGGCGACCGCGCTGGTGGGATGTCGTCGTAAGTCCGATCCGCAATGCCGCAGGCGAGCCCGAGCGAATTCTTGCCCTGTCACGAGACGTGACCGCTCAGACGGTCAGCGAAGACGCCCTGCGCGATGCCATGCAGTTCAATCACGCAATCGTGCAGGATGCGGGCGAAGGCATCATTGTTTACGACCACGAACTGCGCTACAAGGTCTTCAATCCCTTTATGGAACGCCTGACAGGCAAGCGGGCTGAGGAGGTACTGGGCAGGCTTGCGGTCGAGGTTTTTCCGCGTTTGCGCACAAGCGGCGTGGAGACGATGCTCAGGCGCGCTCTGGCCGGGGAAGTGGTAAAAATTTCCGACGTCCTTGTACCAAAGCATTCGGCCGGGGGTCGCGACGTTTGGGAATCGTGCACTTTCGCGCCCCAGTTCGACGCAAACGAAAATATTATGGGCGTGGTCGGGCTTGTCCACGACGTCACCGACCGGCATCTTGCGGAGGAGACATTTCGCGCCATCGTCGTAGGAACCGCCTCCTCCACGGGAAATGAATTTTTTCCATCCCTTGTCAAGCACATGGCGGCGGCGCTGCGTGCGCGATATGCCTTTGTTACGGCGTGTGATGACGGCAAGCACGCCAAGGCGCTGGCATTTTGGGAGGGCGAAGGCTTCGGCAATACTTTTGAATTCGATGTTGCAGGAACACCGTGCCTGAAGGTTGTGCAAGGTGAAATTTGTCACTACCACGACCGACTAGTTGAGTTGTTTCCTGCAGACAAGCCTCTTGCAGATTTGGGGGCTCGCAGCTACCTCGGTGTGCCAATGCTCGACCAAGGCAACCGCGTCATTGGGCACATAGCCATCATTGACGACAAACCGATGGAGCGCGATGAACGCGCGATCGATTTGGTTAAGATTTTTGCGGCACGCGCAGCGGCAGAACTAAAACGCCAAAAAGCCGAGACCGAGTTGCATGCAGCCTTGAAGCAGGTGCAGGAACTGCAGAAGAAGCTCGAAGCTGAGAACGTCTACTTGCAGGAGGAGATTCGCAAAGAGCACAACTTTGAAGAGATCGTTGGTAACAGCAAGGCCGTGCTTGATGTGCTACGAAAGGTGGAGACAGTTGCGCCGACCGATTCCACAGTCTTGATTCTTGGCGAAACGGGCTGCGGAAAAGAATTGATTGCTCGCGCGATTCACAACCGCAGCAAGCGCAAACATCGGCCTCTGGTAAAAGTGAATTGCGGAGCTATACCGACCGGACTCGTCGAGAGTGAGCTCTTTGGACACATGAAAGGAGCATTCACCGGTGCGTTGGAACGCCGTACGGGCCGCTTTGAACTAGCGGACGGTGGCAGCCTGTTTCTCGACGAAATCAGCGAGTTGCCACTAGAAACACAAGTCAAGTTGCTTCGGGTTCTTCAAGAACATGAGTTCGAACCTTTGGGCAGTAGCCGCACGATCAAGGTTAACGTTCGCATCATTGCCGCCAGCAACCGTGATCTCGAGAAGGCAGTCCAGGAAGGCCGGTTTCGTGCCGACCTCTTCTATCGGCTCAATGTCTTGCCGATCGCATTGCCCGCTCTCCGCGAACGCCGTTCCGACATCCCTCTGTTGGCATCATTTTTCGTCGAGAGGTTCAGCCGCCAATTCGGAAAGCAGATCGCCGGGATTTCGCAAGACACAATCGATGGGCTCACGCGATATGCTTGGCCAGGCAACATCCGAGAATTGCAGAACGTGATTGAACGCGCGGTGGTGTTGTGCCCGGGCACTGTTCTGCGTCTAGGAGAGGACCTGCTGCCGATCGCTTTTACAGGAGTTGATGAAGCCGCACGTAAAAATGCAGTGCCCGGCGCTCCAAGTTCTACCAATTCCCTTGAGAGTGTAGAGCGCGCTCATATTTTGCAGGTCCTGCAGGAAACTCGCGGCATTATCGAAGGACCCCGAGGCGCAGCCCGGATCCTTAATCTCAACCCCAATACGCTACGCAGCAGGATGAAGAAGCTTGGCATCGAGCGGCCTGTGGACCGGTCGAGCCCCTCGGCATCGACCGATGGTCGTGGCACGGCGGTGTAACCTCACTCCGCCGTATACATCAGAGGAAAATGACGCCGACCGAAAGAGAAAAGATGCTGGCCGGAGACCTGTACCGTTCTACCGATCCTGAACTGCAGGCTGCAGCGGCTCAAGCCCAAATACTACTCCGTCGCCTGAACGCAACACCAAACGAAGATCTGGGGCCTCGGCAAGCGGTGTTGCAAGCACTGTTGGGTAGCATCGGTGAACTCACGCAAGTCAAGTCGCCTTTCAGTTGCGACTATGGATGGAATATCCACGTTGGCCGCAATGGTTTCATTAACTACGGTTGCACTTTCCTAGATTGCAATTCCATTCGCATCGGCGACGACGCTCAGATCGGACCCGGGGTTCAGATCTACACCGCTCTTCATCCGCTTGATGCACACACGCGACGCAGTGGGCTTGAAACCGCGAAACCTGTAACCGTTGGCCATAATGTCTGGCTCGGTGGATCGTGCGTGATCTGCCCGGGTGTGAGCATCGGCGACAACACTGTCGTCGGCGCAGGTGCTGTTGTCGTGCGCGATCTGCCGGCGAATGCGCTCGCTGTCGGCAATCCTTGCAAAGTGATTCGGCAGCTCTTCTGAATCCCTGCTCCCACGAAATTTCGTGGCCACGAAGGCCGTGAAGGCTCCGGCCACGACAGTTCGTGGCTGTTAGAGCACTCCCTCGGATGAGCGCGTGTGCTCGCCCTCCATTTTTCCAACAACATAGATGATCCCTGCACTTCCCTTGTGCGTTGGCACAGCGCTTGCCTTACCCATTGGGTTTAAAGGAAACGAGCAGTGCTGAGAATTTCAATGATCATCGGGTCGGAACAGAGAGTTCGGCTGGAGCTGGAGGGTTGGCTGGTCGGACCGTGGGTGGACGAACTACGGAAACAAAGCGAGGAGCAGTTGTATGGGGCAGGAACCCTAACGCTTGATTTTTCGAAAGTCTTGTTTGTGGATCCTCGCGGCGTGGCTCTCCTGCGAGAACTCGCCGAACGACATGTCGAATGCGTTAACTGCTCGAACTTTGTCAGGCAGCAGCTCAAGGAGGCAAACATATGACGGCCCCTATTGTGATCAGCGACGTGAGCAAAGCGGATGTAGCACAGACGTCAATGCCCCAGGGTGACGCGAAAGCTGCCCGTGAGCGCGAGTTAATAAGTCGTGTGCTGGCAGGTGAGAATAACCTCTTTTATGAGCTGGTTCAGCCCTACGAACGCGGTGTGTTTCTTGCTGCGACCTCAATTCTAGGCAACGACGCCGATGGAGAGGACGCGGCACAGGAGGCGATTATGAAAGCCTACAGGAACCTGGCCCGCTTCCGTCAAGAATCGAAATTCAGCACCTGGTTGACTCAGATCGCGATCAACGAAGCCAAAATGAAATTGCGTAAAGACCGGCGCCACCTTTATGAATCGATCGACGCCGGCCAGGATACAAACGAGGGCGACTACATTCCAACTGATTTTGCTGACTGGCGTGAGATACCTTCGGAGGCGCTGGAACAGAGTCAACTCAGAGAAGCTTTGAACAACGCGTTAAAGTCTCTCCCGCAGAAGTATCGCGCTGTTCTTGTCCTTCGCGACGTGCAGCAGATGAGCATTTCGGAGACCGCGAAACTGTTGCAGATTTCGGAAGAAAACGTCAAGACGCGAACTTCGCGAGCTCGGTTGCAAATGCGTGACCGCCTGGCGCCGGGTTGGGGCGGAGCGTGGACGGGCAAAGCCTAAGCAGGATGCTGATCAGCAACACCGTTTCTCAAGTTTGGTGCGCAACCGCTGACTGAATCCCGCTGGTAACTCGAAAGCACGACCGTCGCCGGTTAGCGTGATAGTGTTCCGCAGACCATCATAAATTGCGGTGCAATGCGAGCATGTGGGCAGATGGGCAGTGATCTGATCTCGCAATTGTGGCGTGACATCATTGTCAATGTAGGTCGAGAGTTCCCGGATCACATCCAAGCAACTAATCTTCACAACTCCTCCAGTCGGGGATATTTTCCGATCCCAAACCGTTTTCCAAGAAGATGGGATTCGCGTCCGAAGGAAAAGTGACGTCCATTCTCTTGTTTAGGGCCAGCAGCTCTCAACTGAAATTCTCAATCCGATGTCACCAAATTGGTAGCGGCGAATCCGATGTGAGAATGCAAACAGCAGCAAAGAGCGAGACTACGCAGCCGGCAATGGCGACCGAGGTGCGAATTGCGGGCCGAACCTGGATGCGTGGCGCGATCTCGGCCACAGTGACACACTGGCCGGAATACTCGATCGAAGCGGCTTGCCTTGGCCTCTTTATGGTCTCTGCGTGCAGCTTCACAGTCTTGCTGCAGCACCCAGGCTCCGCAATCCGACAGATGCTGCCGAGTACATTCGTTCGCCGCGTTTTTATGGGCGTCGCGATGGGCCTGACTGCAATCACACTCATTTATTCGCCGTGGGGAAAACAATCTGGCGCCCATTTGAATCCATCTGTAACGCTGACGTTCTTCCGGCTGGGAAAGATTGAGCCATGGGATGCGTGTTTCTATGTGCTGGCGCAGTTTATTGGCGCAACTCTCGGCGTGCTGTTCAGCGGCTTGATCTGGGGTGACGCGATAGCGGAAAAGAACGTGCGCTATGCAGCCACCCTCCCCGGAACACGTGGCCCAGGGGTTGCATTTGTTGCCGTGGTGGTCATCTCGTTCGTGATGATGACGACGATCCTGAATCTTTCGAATTCTGCGCGAATTGCCCGATTTACCGGCGTGATTGCCGGTGCACTGGTCGCAGCCTACATCACGCTCGAATCACCACTCTCAGGGATGAGCATGAGTCCGGCACGCTCATTCGCGTCCGCCGTGCCCGGAGGGCTTTGGAGTTCGATTTGGATCTACTTCAGCGCTCCCCCGCTCGGCATGCTGCTGGCCGCGCAGGTTCACCTGTGGCTGCGGGGATCACAGGCAGTCTGTTGCGCGAAGCTCCATCACGAAAACGATAAGCGCTGCATTTTTCGCTGCAGCTATCAGACTCTGTTAACACCAATCACTCTTAAGGAGACGAAGTAATGAAGCACAAAAAGTTGATCTACATTTTGGCTGTAGTGATTGCGATCGCGCTGTGGGCTGCGTTTCGACCCGAGCGACTATTTGTAAATGCGAAGGTCAATGAAGCCATGCCGACAAGTCTCGATGCACCGGAAACTGTCCTGACTTCAGGGTCGTTCCACAGCGTCGCGCACGATAGCAAGGGAACCGCCAGTATCTACCAGTTGGCTGGCGGGAAACGGATCCTCCGGTTCACCGACTTTGAGACTTCGAATGGCCCTGACGTACGCGTTTACCTCGTTGCTGCGAACGATGCGAGCGACAGTGAGACTGTGAAGAAAGCCGGCTTCCTCGAACTGGGGTCACTCAAGGGCAACGTCGGCGATCAAAACTATGACATTCCAGCCGGCGTTGACTTGACCAAATATCGCGCAGTGACGATATGGTGCAAACGGTTCAGCGTTAACTTTGGCACGGCACCGCTGACCTCCAACAGTGCTGCATTGAGCGCAGTGCACCAATAACTGCCTGAGTTTCTCTCAAGGAGAAGGTCATGAGCCGCGAGAACCAGTTCGACGTGATCATTATCGGAACCGGAGCCGGGGGTGGAACGCTTGCTTACCACCTGGCTCCCTCCGGCAAGCGGATCCTCATACTCGAACGCGGAGACTATGTTCCTCGCGAGAAGGACAACTGGAATCCGAAAGCTGTCAACATCGATGCGAAGTACAACACGAAGGACATGTGGCGCGACGCGAAGGGCGAAGAGCTGCATCCTCACACCAATTACTTTGTGGGCGGCAATACAAAGTTTTATGGTGCGGCGCTGTTTCGCCTGCGCCAGAGGGATTTCGGGGAAATTCGGCACCACGGCGGAATCTCTCCAGCTTGGCCGATCAGCTACGACGAACTCGAGCCGTATTACACGCAAGCCGAGAACCTGTACCAGGTGCACGGAAATCGGGGCGAAGATCCGACAGAGCCACGGGCTGAGAAGGCTTATCCCTGGCCGGCTGTAAGTCACGAGCGGCGTATTCAGCAGCTCGCGGATGATTTTTGCGCCAGCGGTCTAAATCCCTTTCACACGCCGCTCGGCGTGATGCTCGACGAGACGAATCCCCAGCTCAGTCCTTGTATTCGTTGCGATACTTGTGACGGTTTCCCCTGCTTGGTGCATGCCAAGTCGGATGCACAGGTTCTGTGCGTCGATCCCGCTTTGCAATACCCCGGTGTCACGCTGCTTACAAATGCGCTCGTCAAGCGGCTCGAAACCGATCATTCTGGCCGCGACGTGCGCGCAGTGATTGTTGAACGGAATGGCGTCCTTGAGACGTACTCAGCCGACATCGTCGTCGCCTCTTGCGGTGCAATCAACTCCGCCGCATTGCTATTGCGTTCCGAGAATGACAAGCATCCGAATGGCCTTGCAAACAGCTCTGACATGGTGGGACGTCACTATATGGGCCACACCAATTCCGTTCTGATGGCGATTTCCAAGTGCCCGAACCCCACGATTTTTCAAAAGACACTTTCAGTGAATGACTTTTATTTCGGTTCTGAAGACTTCGACTATCCGATGGGCCACATTTCTTTTGTTGGTAAGCTTGACGCGATCACGTTGCGCGCAGGTGCGCCTGCTATCGCTCCCGGTTTTACATTAGAGTTGATGGCCAAGCATTCGCTTGATTTTTGGCTGACTTCAGAGGACCTGCCCGATCCAAACAACCGCGTGACTATCAACCGCGACGGAGAGATCGTCCTTAGGTATACGCCGAACAACCTCGAAGCGCATGGACAGCTTAAGGCACACCTGCAGATGGCCATGAAGCAAACCAGCTGTTCAATTCACGGACATGAATGCCACCAAGGCCTGTTCGCACGCAGTCTGTACGTCGGACAACGCATTCCTCTTGCTGGGGTTGCACACCAGAACGGCACAATCCGCTTCGGCACGGATCCGCAAACGTCAGTCCTGGACATCAACTGCAAGGCTCACGACTTGGACAACCTGTACGTCGTGGACGGCAGCTTCTTCCCATCCAGCGCAGCGGTAAACCCCGCCTTGACAATCATTGCGAACGCGTTTCGAGTCGGCGATCACCTGCTAGAGCGGATGCACGTAACCAGCGCTGAGCGTGCTGCGAGCGGCACAGGAAACCGAGAAGTGCAAACCGTAGGCGACTAACGAGCATGGCACGAGTGTTTCCATTTCGTGAACAGCAACTGCTCCTGACTGCAATATTGACTTGTCACCACTGTGTTCGTAACCGTGCAGTCGCAGACGCCTCCGCTCATTTCTTCAGTCGAGGCGATCGAAATTACAGTCGCCGATATGGATCGTGCGGTGGCCTTCTACTCGCAGGTGCTTGGTTTCACAACAATGTCCGACACTGAGGTTGCTGGCGAGAGCTACGAGCAGTTGGAAGGTGTATTCGGCGTCCGAATGCGGGTTGTGCAGATGCGTCTCGGAGACGAGTTCATTCTTTTGACCGAATACCTGGCTCCAAAGGGTCGGCCGATTCCTGCAGGTGCACGAAGCAATGACAAGTCGTCTCAACACATCGCCATCATTGTTTCCGATATGGACAAGGCCTACCGGTGGCTCCGCCAAAACAAAGTCGTGCATGCATCTTCAGGGCCACAAACGCTGCCGGCGTGGAACACAAATACAGGTGGTATTTCGGCCTTTTACTTTAAGGACCCAGACGGACATCCGGTCGAGATTCTGCATTTCCTTCCGGACAAAGGTGCCGATAAATGGCATCGGCCAAGCGACAAATTATTTCTTGGTATCGATCACACCGCAATCGTTGTGTCTGACACGGACGCGAGCCTCAGGTCTTATCGCAATCTGTTGGGGATGGATGTTGCTGGGCAAAGTGAGAATTACGGACCCGAACAGGAGCGCCTCAGCAACGTATTCGGAGCACACATAAGAATAACGGCACTGCGTGCAAGTGAAGGTCCTGGCATCGAGCTTCTGGAATATATAGCTCCGGGCGACGGACGCCCTTTCCCCGGTGATGAACACGCCAATGACATGATCCATCGACAGACACGGCTAGTCACGAAAAGCGCCGATCGGGCCGCGCGAAATTTGTTTTCGGCTAAGGTCAGTTTTGTCTCTTCTGGAGTAATAGCGAATCAGAAGAGAGAGCTTGGTTACGGATCCGCATTTATCGTCAGAGATCCTGACGGCCATGCGATCGAGATTGAACAGAAATGAGGAGCACGAGCATGAGCGAGGAAATCATGCATGACATCAGCAGAGTGGCTGAACACGGCACTCCGATACTGGTTCACAGACGGTACTCTTCCGACGAACTGCCAACAGTTGCGGATTTAGTTCTACCGGGGACCGGACACACATTTTCTGGTGAGTTCGCCTGCTTACTCAGAGTATTGGCTGGTGAGAGAGAATCCGCATGAAGCAACCCATGACCAGAGAACAGATCCGGCTTTCCGAATCAGAAGCGCGGACGAAGCATTGGAAGCGATGGGGGCCATATCTCAGCGAGAGGGCATGGGGGACGGTCCGTGAAGACTACAGTCCATACGGGAACGCCTGGGAATACTTCCCTCACGATCATGCTCGATCACGCGCGTATCGCTGGAATGAGGATGGTCTTGCCGGCATTTCCGATCGCCACCAATACATTTGCTTTGCACTGGCTGTGTGGAATGAGCGGGATTCTATTTTAAAAGAGCGGTTGTTCGGATTGACTGGCAAGGAGGGTAATCATGGCGAGGATGTGAAGGAATACTATTTCTACCTCGACAGCACACCTACGCACTCTTACATGAAATACCTCTACAAATATCCTCAAGTTGAGTTTCCGTATGCCCAGCTGGTTGAGGAAAACCGTCAACGCGGGAAGCACGAGCCAGAATTTGAACTACTCGACACCGGCGTATTCAATGACGATCGCTACTTCGATGTCGTCGTCGAATACGCGAAAGGCGACGTCGAAGATATTTTGGTCAAGATCACCGCAACAAACCGTGGTCCGGAAGCGGCTCCCCTGCACCTCCTTCCGACGATATGGTTTCGTAACACTTGGTCGTGGGGCGCCGGTGAGTCAAGACCAGATTTGCATCGCGTGCACGGCGGCATTGAGATCGATCATTCTGCCTTAGGAAAAAGATGGCTTTATTGCGAAGGAGCACCCGAGATCCTTTTTACCGAAAATGAAACCAATACACGACGGCTGTTCGGCGTCGAGAACCGTTGCGTATGTGTGAAGGATGGAATCAACGATTACGTTGTGAACGGGCAGGCAGATGCTGTAGCTCCCATGCCGGTGGGCACAAAAGCGACAGGACATTACAAGTTTAGGGTTCCAGCAGGTGGCACCGTAGCGGTCCGATTGCGTCTCACGGATATTGATTTTTCTGGAGTTCCCCAGGCGGCGTTCGAAGGATTCGATCGGGTGTTCGCCCTTCGCAAGGACGAGGCTGACGAATATTACCGCACGGTTATTCCTCAAGATCTTTCCGCAGACGCTCAGAACGTCATGCGTCAGGGCTTTGCTGGCATGTTGTGGTCAAAGCAGTTCTACCACTATGTAATGAAGGACTGGCTCGCAGGTGATCCCGGCAATCCACCCCCGCCTTCTGAAAGAACATATGGACGCAACAGCCAGTGGCCACACCTATATAACGCCGATGTCATTTCGATGCCAGATAAATGGGAGTATCCGTGGTATGCCGCCTGGGACCTTGCATTCCACTGTGTGCCTTTAGCCCTGCTCGATTGCGAATTCGCCAAAGAGCAACTCGTATTGTTGCTCCGCGAATGGTACATGCACCCGAACGGTCAACTGCCAGCCTATGAGTGGGCATTTGGTGATGTTAATCCACCCGTTCACGCCTGGGCGGCATGGCGGGTGTACAAAATTGACAAAAAGCGCAATGGCAAGGGGGACCGAGCCTTCCTGCAACGTGTGTTTCACAAACTCCTTCTCAACTTCACGTGGTGGGTAAACCGGAAAGATGCCGACGGAATGAATATCTTCCAAGGTGGATTTCTTGGACTGGATAACATAGGCGTGTTTGATCGTAGCGCGCCCCTTCCGACTGGTGGATACATCGAACAGTCCGACGGCACGAGCTGGGTGGCCATGTATACGCTCAACCTGCTTGCGATTGCGCTGGAACTTGCCAGTGAGGAACCTGCCTACGAAGACGTGGCCAGCAAGTTTTGGGAGCACTTCCTTTATATCGCCCGGGCGATGAATCATCGCGGAAACGATGGCGTCGGGCTGTGGGACGAGATGGACGGCTTCTTCTATGACGTCCTCCGTTTCCCGGAGGGCCGGAAATATCCCATGAGGATTCGCTCCATCGTAGGACTCATTCCACTGTTCGCGGTCGAAACACTCGAACCTGAATTGCTGGAACGCTTACCAGGATTCAAACGGCGCCTCGAATGGTTCATTGACAACCGGTCGGACTTGATCGGGAACGTTGCATGCATGAGGAGTCCTGGTAGAGGTGAACGACGATTGCTGTCGATCGTGGACCGTGATCGGCTTCGACGCGTTCTGCAACTGATGTTGGACGAAAATGAATTTTTGTCACCGTATGGTATTCGCGCACTCTCCCGATATCACCAAGACAATCCCTACACGCTGGCAGTGAACGGTATGGAATATCGCGTCAATTATGAGCCTGCAGAATCAAGCACTGGACTCTTCGGCGGTAATTCCAACTGGCGGGGGCCGATCTGGTTTCCTGTGAACTACCTTCTCATCGAATCACTACAGAAGTTCCACCATTACCTCGGCGACGACTTCAAAGTTGAGTTCCCGGCACGGTCGGGGAACATGCTTACGCTGTGGGACGTCGCCGCTGAGCTTTCCCGTAGGCTTTCGCAGATTTTCCTACGAGATGAGAAAGGCGAGCGGCCAGTCTGCCGCGGCATTCAGAAATTCCAGTCCGATTCCAATTGGAACGATCTCATTCTTTTTCATGAGTATTTTCACGCGGACAATGGTAGGGGCCTGGGTGCAAGCCATCAGACCGGCTGGACTGGGTTGGTTACGAAAATGCTGCAGCAGAGTGGGAAATCCAGCAAGCTCAAGCGCCACGAGCAAAGCGAAGTAGCGTTCGCAGACTGAGTTCAAGACCAATTTCAAACGGAGAACGAAATGAAAGCTATAAGTGTGTTCCCAGGCAAACCGGACAGCATTCATCTGGCAGACATGAGCAAGCCCTCGGTCAACGATGTGCCCAATGGACGTGGTGTCCTGGTCAAAGTTCTGCGAGTCGGCGTAGACGGAACTGACAAAGAAATCAACGCTGCGGAATACGGCGCCGCTCCTCCTGGATTTAACTTTTTGGTCATCGGTCACGAAGGTTTTGGCCGAGTCGAGGCTGTCGGTCCGAACGTGACTGAACTGAAACCTGGAGACTACGTGGTCGCCACTGTTCGCCGTCCGGGACACAGTATCTACGACCTGATCGGCACCAATGACATGACCACTGACGATACCTACTTCGAGCGCGGCATCAATCTGCGGCACGGCTTCCTCACTGAGTACTACGTCGACGATGCTGAATTCATCGTCAAAGTACCGCGCGGACTAAAAGACATTGGTGTCCTACTCGAGCCCTTTACGGTAGTCGAGAAAGGCATTCACCAGGCATATGAAATTCAGCGCCGACTGAAGGTCTGGTGCCCTCGCCGCGCTGCTGTCATGGGTGCGGGAACAATCGGGCTGCTGGCAACATTAGCTCTCCGCCTACGTGGAATCGAAGTGACCACCTTTGCTCGCAATCCGAAACCTAACCTGAATGCCGAGCTCATCGAGGCCCTTGGCGCCCGTTACATAATTACCCGGGAAACGCCGATCATCGAGGGCGGAAAGGAGTTTGGCCCCTTCGATCTGATTTTTGAAGCAACCGGCAACTCGAGTGTAGTTTTCGACAGCATGCGAGCGCTTGGCAAGAACGGTGTGCTGGTGCTTTCAAGTGTAACGGGAGGTGACCGTATGGTGCAGATCGCCGCCGATCGTATCAACCTTGAGTTTGTGCTGGGGAATAAGGTCATGGTGGGAACCGTGAATGCCAATCGCGAATACTTCGAAATGGGCGTGCGCGATATGGCGCAGGCGGAAGCGGACTATCCGGGATGGCTGAGCCGCTTGCTCACCGACCCGGTTCGTGGCCTTGAGAACTACACCGAATTATTCAGGAAGCTCATCAACCCCAATGGATCGATCAAAGTGTTCTGTGAGGTGGCGGAACTTTAGTCGTCAAGTTGCGAAATGAATGCGTTGGAGAAGCCTCTGTGACATCGCAAAACAAAACCCGAATAGTAATTCTCGGCGGCGGCTTTGCCGGGCTGCATGCGGCGATCCACTTGGACAACACGCTGGCCCGCAATCCCGACGTCGAGATCACACTGGTCAACCGCGACAACTTCTTTCTGTTTACGCCCATGCTGCACGAAGTCGCAGCCAGTGATCTCGATCTTACAAATATCGTGAATCCCATTCGCAAGCTCTTGAAGCGAATAAACTTTTTTGCGGGAGACGTGGAATCGATCAATCTCGAGCAAAAGGTGGTGACGGTATCTCACGGTTTCGACCATCATCATCACGACATTCCTTACGACCACGTCATCATCGGGCTTGGGTCCATCACCAACTTTTTTGATCTTCCAGGACTTGAGCAGCGCGCGCTGACAATGAAGTCTCTCGGTGATGCGATTCATTTGCGTAATCGGCTGATCGCTCATCTTGAGGAAGCTGATACCGAATGCTGCGCCGACATTCGACGTCCGCTGCTGACTTTCGTGGTCGCGGGCGGAGGTTTCGCTGGGGTTGAAACCATAGCTGGTATCAACGACTTCATACGCGAGGCAATCGGTTTCTACCCCAATCTGCGCGAAGACATGCTTCGGGTCGTGCTTGTACATCCCGGCAACGTTATTCTCCCGGAGCTTGGGGAAAAACTAGGGCGCTACACGGAAAAGAAACTCGCTGAACGAGGCGTCGAGATTCTGGTAAACACTCGCGTAACCGGTGTGACCGAGAGGGGCGTTCAACTCAGCACCGGACAATTGATCGACAGCAAAGCCCTCATCTGGACGGCTGGAACCTCGCCCAATCCAGTGCTCGATTGTCTGCCTTGTGCCAAAGAGCGCGGCCGCTTGAAGGTCGATGAAATGCTCCGCGTTCCCGATCGACCGGGAGCTTGGGCGTTAGGTGATTGCGCGCTTGTACCGGACCGCAAGACCGGACAATATCATCCTCCGACCGCGCAGCACGCTCTCCGCGAGGGGAAAACACTGGCAAAGAATCTTATTGCGACCATTCGCGGTGGGACTCTGAAGCCGTTTTCGTTCTCGACGATTGGCCAGCTCGCCGCCATTGGTCGGCGCACAGGAGTCGCAAATATCCTAGGTATCAACTTCTCGGGGTTCATAGCGTGGTGGATGTGGCGAACCATCTATCTGAGCAAGCTTCCCCGTTTTGAGAAAAAGCTTCGTGTTGCACTGGACTGGACCCTTGACCTTCTTTTTACCAAAGATCTGGTGCAGTTCCAGACATTCCGTGCCCCGACTGTTTCGCATATCGATGGCTCGGAAAACATGCCGGGGTCGGCTGCGTTGCGTGCGGCTGTTGGTGGTATAAAAAACCTGTCCTGATCCGGTTCGGTAAGGATTTCTGCCGCAACCGATGACTGAGTTGGTCGACCGGCTGGGACAACAATTGCTCCACGCCCAGTACTCCTCAATAAGAGAAATGGCCGGCACCGGTGCTAGTGCTCCGAGTACGCGTCGAGTTTCGCCGCGTAGATCTGACAATCGGCGCTGAACGCAGACTTGCCGCATATAGTGAAATAGATCGTCTTTCCATCGGGCGACCACTTCGGGGCAGTGCCACGTCCTTCGGTAGCGGCAACGAGTCGCACGTCACCGCCATCCGGACGCATCGTATAGATCTGATAATTCTGATTCCCCCGGTTGGAGGCGAATGCGATCATGCTCCCGTCCGGAGACCATGCCGGCCATCCATCAAAGGCTGGGTTGTTCGTAATATTTCGTGGGTTGGAGCCGTCAGCATCCGCCACAAACACTTCCGAGTTCGTCTCGCCGAGCATTCTGCGGAACGCCATCATCTTCCCGTCAGGCGACCACACCGGATAGGTGTTAACCCCATCTGCAAGCAGCTTCGTAATGCTGTGGGTCGTGATGTCGATCGAGTAGATCTCGGATGGGTTTTTGCGAGGAGGCGCGAGGTCGTCGTCGGTACAATACAGAACGCGGTGGCCATCTCGAGCCCAGCTCGGGTGGATCGTCTTCAGGGCAGCGGGAGTGAGCGGCTCGACACCAGTTCCGTCCGGGTTCATGAGGTGAATCTGCTCGAGCCCATTTTTTATCAGCACGAACGCAACACGACTTCCATCAGGGGACCATGCCGGGTCCTCGTGATCAGCATCATCGCTGGTGAGTTGGCGCACATAGGAGCCGTCCACCGCTCTGCGCATCAGCTGCTCCCTCCCTGCGATCACCATGATGTAGATCATTTCCTTGCCGTCGCGAGAGAGTGTCGGATCCATGATGGCGGCGTGACTAAACTGATACGCCACGGTTCGCGGGCGGTTTTGCGCTGGAGCAGCAGAATGTGACAACAGGGCCGCAGCAGCAACAAAGAGACAGAAGCAGCGAAAGAGATTGTGTATAGATTGCATAGGCGTTTTGCCAAGCTACAGCGCAGGGTGCGAGGCTGCGGCAGCCGGCGACCTCTCAAGACGAACGTACAGTGCCATTTGCGAATTGCTGGACTGACGCGTAATTCTGTTCGACGAAATCTTGAACCCATCGTTAGCCAGATTCGATAGGGACCGATAGCTGGTGAGACCAGGCTGGACGAGAAGGCCAATTCTCATTTGTTTCTCGCGCTTCAACCTGGCCTGGAAGAATGATCTCGATTGATCAGCCATATGGCGGTCGAACTAGTTGTCAAAGCCTAGCCCTCACTGCACCTTCGCAACCAACACGCCGAAAGGCGCGAGCGAAATGTGTTCGAGGAGGACGGCTTTGTTCGAAGAAGACGGGGAGCTGTAGAGCGGCATGGCTGTCGTTCCAGCCACATTAGGGGCCAAGCTCAAAGAAACGGTGCGTGGCTCGCCGCTCATATTCAAAAGGACCAGGACAGTCGACTCTCCGCTTTGGCGCAGATAAGAGAAGACGTAGGGATTCTTCTCATCTACAGCCTGATAGGATCCTTCGCGAAGCGCTGGTTCCGATGTGCGCAAGGCGAGCAGCCGCCGGTAAGCATTGAAGATGGAGTCCGGGTTCTGCTTCTCCGTTTCCACGTTATAAGAAGAGGCACTGGGCGGAATGGGTAGCCACGGCTTGGCCGAAGAGGTAAAGCCTGCCCGCGCTGAAGAATCCCACTGCATGGGAGTCCGCTCACCATCCCGGCCTTTCTCCTTGGGCCAACCCAATTTGCCGATGGGATCGTGAACGTCCTCAATGCGGGCTGGATCGGTCGTGCGCATGCCGATTTCCTCGCCGTAATACATCTGCGGCGTTCCGCGGGTGGTCAGTAGAAGCGTGGCCATGAGCTTCGCGATCTGGTCATTGTGAATGCCATCGCCATATCGATCCCACTGGCGTCGTTGATCGTGATTGCTGAAGAAATACTCAGGCTGCCCATGGGCCGCGTTGTTCTCGACCTCGGCGAAGAGCCGGCGGAAGTCCGGAGCGGATAGCTTGTTGAGGTCGGCAATCTGGAAGTCCATCGGAAGCTGCACCTCATCGCCGTTGCCGTACAACTTGGTGAGTTCCGCTATATTCGGCTCGTCCGCTTCGGTGATCAACACCGGGTCTCCGGGGTACTTATCCACAATCTTCCGCAGCCGCTTGAGCACATCATTCACCTCCGGATAATTGTCTGTGTACTCGTGCTCAATATTGCGGTCACCATACGCGTTGTATCCTGGCAGGTATGGATCGTCGTGAAGACCTGGATCTTCAAAGAGGCGCGACACAGCATCAATCCTGAAGCCTGCTACGCCATGATTCATCCAGAACTCGAGGACGCCTTCCATTGCTTTTTGCACTTCCGGATTGCGCCAGTTGAGGTCGGGTTGCTGCCGATAAAAGTAGTGATAGTAATACTGACCAGTTTTTGGATCGAAGGTCCAGGCGGAATGACCGAACCAGGACTGCCAGTTGTTGGGCGGCTGCCCGGGCGCTTTGCCGTCGCACCAGATATACCAATCGCGTTTGGGATTGGTACGTGATGAGCGGGACTCAATGAACCACGGACTCTGGTCCGAGGTGTGATTGATCACGTAATCCATGATGACTCGGATGTTCCGCTTCTTTGCCTCCGCTACCAGGCGATCGAAATCGGCCATGGTGCCGTATTCAGGATCGATGGCCGTATAGTCGGAAATGTCATACCCGTAGTCGATCCCGGGCGACGGGTACATGGGCGTGATCCAGATAGCATCGATGCCGAGATCCTGCAAATAGTCCAGCCGCGATGTGATGCCACGGATGTCACCTATCCCATCGCCATTTGCGTCCTGAAAGCTGCGTGGATAGATCTCATAGATCACCGCATGCTTCCACCATTCGTCAGCATGGTTCTGAGGGGACGAGGGCTGTTGCGCAAGGAGGGTGGCTGAAAAAATAACTAGGAAAAGAAACCAGTGTGTGCGCGGCATTCTTCGGCCTCGATAACGTTCGAAAGTATAGAGCAGGCAGCCTGTTCCGACGCTGATGTCGGCAAGTAGCGCCTTCAGAGTACGCCTCCGAATCGCGGCTGAGTCCCCCCTCAATGAATGTAAATCCCCCTGATTTTTGCCAATTGAAGTGCAGGCATCGGCTTGGCGACGACACGGCAATACTCGTTAGAATGCCTCACTTTTTGAACCCTTTGGGAAAGCTTTTCCGCAATTGTTAGTAGAGGGGTAGGGGAAGTCTGCGTATAGCTGCTTCGCAGCCGAGCCACTCCTGATAAGCCTTGGAGCGCCTCAATTCCTGGCTCGCGGCTCTACTGAAAGAAGATGTTCCGCGCTACGATTCGCAGTACGCGGCGTATATGGGGAAGGTGCGTGCGCGCTGGATGGCTTTGGGAACTGAAGGTGGGACAGTGTCAGCGGCCACTGAGCAATCCTTGCAGCTTCGCATGCGCGCATTTTCGGGAGTTTATTATGGCGAGTTGGCCGGCGACCGCAACCAGCGCAAGAATCACGAAATCGCACTCCCGCGCCATGTCGGCCGCGCTCGCTCTTCTGGTGGTCTCTGTCTTCATTAACTATGTGGATCGCGGCAGTCTGTCGATTGCCGCGCCATTGTTAAAAAACGAACTGGGGATCTCTGCTTCACGCCTGGGCATTCTGTTGTCGGCGTTCTTTTGGACCTATACGGGGATGTTGTTTATCTGCGGTTGGTTTGTCGACCGCTTTGATGTAAATCGCGTGTTGGCATTAGGTTTTCTTGTCTGGTCGCTTGCTACCGCAGCAACGGGTGTTGTTCGCGGATTCGCGATGCTGCTGATTGTGCGAATGATCCTTGGGATGGGCGAATCAGTGGCATTTCCTTGCTATTCCAAGATTCTCGCACAGCACCTGTCGGAACATTATCGCGGATTCGCGAATGGCGCGATCATCGCGGGAATGAAGTTGGGACCGGCTGCGGGCACGCTTGGCGCAGGATTGCTGATGACAAAACTCGGCTGGCGACCAGTCTTCCTGGGAATTGGTTTGATCAGCCTACTCTGGCTACCCGCGTGGATGAGATGGAGACCACGCTACGAACCACCCTCAGGTCCTCCTGCGTTTTGTCCATCAGCTAGAGATATCTTCCGGCAACCGGCCTTCTGGGCGACGGCCGCAGGCGGTTTTTGTGTTGCCTATCCCCTTTACTTCACCATCACATGGCTTCCGTTCTACCTGGTGCACGAACAGCATCTCTCAATGGCTGTCATGGTGAACAAAGCGGCGTTGTTTTACACGATTGACGCCGGCGCTGCGCTCGCGACCGGTTGGATTACTGATTTCTGGATTCGGCGAGGCGTCGGTATCGGAGCAGTACGCAAATCAGGAATGGCTCTGGGATGGATGATTGCGGCAGCCGGCTTTCTAGGATGCGCTTGGGCGGGACCCCATTCGTATTTAACGTGGCTGATAGTTACCGCCGTCGGATCGGGTATCGGCAATTCGGGCTACTGGACATTCACGCAAACACTGGCGGGACCCCAAGCTGTTGGCCGATGGGGAGGCCTGAAGAACGGCTTCGCAAATCTCGGCGGAGTTATTTGCCCCGCACTGACCGGCTTCACGGTCGATTGGACAGGCCACTTTCATGTGGCGATTGCAATCACTTCCGGCGTTTGCCTGCTTGGAGCAATGGTCTGGATATTTTTGGTCGGTGAATTGAAGCCTGTTAACTGGGCTCGGTTAGAAGAAAAGCCTAGAACACATCGGACAAACACCGCTGACCCTCCAGTGGACATTTTCACTTCGACTGCAAGAGCTAAAGAGAAATTGCCGTGATAAGGGTGTGAAAGCAGTGTGCCACGTAGCGAGAAAATACTGTCAGCACTACCGTTCATAGATTCAGAGCTGTGATCGTGGCGGTGACCGCCGTCACCTCGTGCTGAGACAAGAACTGAGATGAACGCCATCGTTCGGCGCTATTTCGGGCCGGACTTTTGGCGTCCCGTATGGTTCAGAATCCTCCGCACTTTCTTCGGGGATATCGATAGCCGAGTCGCGACACGGGAGACCTTGCGTCCTTCCCGTTCCCACACCTTGGGAATAATGAGTGCCGCGAATTCGTCCGTGATCTGTCGAAAGGTCTTGTCGCCAACTGATCCCTCCGACCAAGCGCGGAGCGTAGGATTGACGCTACCGCTACGCAGAACTTTCATCTTCAGCGTCTGCAGATCCTCCCAGGCGCTGTCGGCATGATCGCCCTTTGAGAGAGTGATGGCCTGATCGTAGCAGCGCCGAGCCGACTCGGGGTCGTCGAAAAAGCGGTTGCAGTATGTCAGTCCCTGCCAGATATAGCAGTAAGCGAGAAGACGCCGGTTCTGAGTGTGTTTTGCCAGCTCAATTGCATCCTGTACGCAGTCCTGGGCCAGTCGAGCGTGGTCGCCAGGTCCTACGTTGTCACCAATGCCTTCCTCTACACGAGAGTTTTGAATCATGCAGTAAAGCAGTCGTGCTCGCGCCATCAGAATATAGTCGCGACGCTCTTCGCCCAATCGGAATGCGGTCTTCGCCGCTGTCTCGGCTCGATCAAGGTCTCCGTTGTCCAGGTAAAGATAGCCGTAGTTCAGGTGCACACTACCGAGACCATGGTGATTCTCGTACTGCTCGTAAATCGTCTTGGCTTCAGCCAATTCGGCCAGCGCTTCTTCATGAAGCTGTTCAAAATGATTGCGATACTGCAGCTTCCCCCGTATCTTGCCGTCCCGCCCGCGGGCGGTATTCTTGCGGCGGCGTGCAGCCTCCGCATCAATCCTGCGCCGCAGTTGCAGCGCGATGAGACGCTTCACATACGCCATGTTGTTCAGGGATCGAGCTACATTGCGATGCTGCGGATCACGTTTCTTGTACTGTTCGATGGCTGCAGTAAAGCTTTCGGTGGCATGCTGCCATCGCCCTTGGCGTCGGGCGATTCTCCCATAGGAAGAGTGGATGTTGCCCAGAGTGAGATAGTCATCGGTCTTCTTCAGTATCGTTTCGGCTTCTTGCAGGATGTCAATCGCCTGTTTTGCATCACCCTTCTGAAAATAAAGCCAGCTTTCTAAGACTCGCATGACGGCCGCCATCGGTGCGTGGCCGAGCTCCTGTGCGAGTTCCCGGCCTTTCACCGCAAACGCCAGTGCCTGATCGTACTCACCTTTCATTCGAAGGCAGCGGCCTTTCCAGAAGTTCGCAATGGACAGCAGTTCCCTGTCGTCCGTCTCCTCGCCAAGCCCCAGAACAAAATCGAAGTGTCGAATCGCCTGGTCTTTGGCTTCTTCGGACATGGCAATCATTCCTTCAGCCATGCGTAAATGGAGATAGTCGTGTAGTGGCAGGCGAGCACGAACAGACTTGCAAAAGCGGGCGACAACTTCTTTGACGAGTGCGGGACGCTGAAAGCCGATATCAACCCATTGGGCCAGGTATCCGGCAAAACGAGCGGCATTTCTTTTTTCGGGGTCGATTGAGGCGAGCAGATCACGGCATTCTTTCAGCCGTGCCATGCCGCGTCCGAGGCGGCGGCACACCAGGTCTTCCTTCAGTTCCGCGAGGAACTCATCGGAAATCTCAGACGAGTCTGGACTCATTTTACGAGCAGGCTATCAAACCTACTCGATGTAATCATATGCCACCAGCGTCAGAAATTCTGCGAAGCCGGGACTTGTCATCATCTGATCGAAGATTTGAGCTGCTTCGGTGGCGCGTACGCCTTTCAGCCTACCTTTCTGCTCGCCAATCACCTGTCGCACCATTTGCGGCGTAATTGTCCGTCCGTCGTCGAACTTCGCCCCATGCCTCACCCATTGCCAGACCTGTGCGCGCGAGATTTCAGCGGTAGCGGCATCTTCCATCAGGTTATAGATTGGAACGCATCCGGAGCCACGAAGCCACGATTCCAAATACTGCAGTCCGACGTCAATATTCCAGCGCAATCCCTCCTCGGTGATTTTGCCTTCAGGAACCGCGAGCAAGTCCTCGGCCGTGACGCGCACATCGTCGCGGTGACGGCTGATCTGATTTGGCGCCTTCATGTGTGTATCAAAGATTTCCTTGGCGATCGGAACCAAGCCCGGGTGAGCCACCCACGTCCCATCATGACCAGCGCGCACTTCACGCAACTTGTCTTGGCGTACCTTCTTCAGCGCTGCCTCGTTGGCCTCAGGATCGTTCTTGATCGGAATCTGCGCCGCCATCCCGCCCATGGCATGAATGCCTCGGCGGTGACAGGTACGAATTAGCAGGTCCACATAGGATTTCAAGAAATGCTTCTCCATGTTCACGCTGGAGCGGTCGGGCAACAGAAAGTCAGAACGATCCCGAAACTTCTTGATGAAACTGAAAATGTAGTCCCACCGACCACAGTTGAGACCGGAGGAATGCTCGCGCAATTCGTAGAGTATCTCGTCCATGTCAAACGCAGCGAGGATGGTCTCAATCAACACGGTCGCGCGAATTGTGCCGCGCGGAATGTCCAGTTCATCTTGTGCAAAGCAAAATACGTCATTCCAGAGGCGGGCTTCGAGATGATTCTCCAGCTTAGGCAGGTAAAAATATGGGCCCGTACCTTTTTCGACGAGGCGAGCTGCATTATGAAAGAAGTAGAGTCCGAAATCGAACAGCGATCCTGAGATGGGCTCTTCGTCAACCAGAAAATGTTTCTCAACGAGATGCCAACCACGCGGACGCACCAGCAACGTTGCGACCTTAGAACTTAGTGTGTAGCGTTTTCCCTCGGGACTCTCGTACGTGATCGTGCCGTCGACGGCGTCGCGTAGATTTGCCTGACCTTCGAGATTGTTCTGCCAGGTCGGTGAATTCGAGTCCTCAAAATCCGCCATGAAGACGCTGGCACCGGAGTTCAGTGCATTGATGATCATCTTGCGGTCGACTGGACCGGTGATCTCGACGCGGCGGTCGAGCAGGTCTGGCGGAATCGGCGCGACGGCCCATTCTGCTTCGCGGATGTGGGCCGTCTCAGGTAGAAAGTCGGGCATTTCGCCGGCATCGATCCTCTCTTGACGAATGCGTCGGCGGGCCAAGAGTTCTCTCCGCCGCACTTCAAATTCTCGCGAGAGTTTGGTCAGGAAGGAACGCGCCTCCGGTGTCAGAATCTGGAGTTCCACCTCGCTGTAGAGAGCTGTCGTTGTCATGCCCACATGCTACTCGGCTGGCTGAGGCTTCCATAGTCCACTAGGACAAAACGGACCACATGACCGATGCGGACTAGTACGCTTGAATGCCATATGCCAATGGGTTTTACTGAGCGCGAGACCGGAACCCCGGAAGGAAACGAGACACATGCTAAACGCGACGGAAATGACGAAGCAATGGCACGGCGACGCACGTTGGAAAGGCACGAAACGCCCGTACTCGAGCCAGCAGGTAGTCCGGCTCAGAGGCTCGGTCCATGTAGAGCACACGCTTGCGCGTTTGGGTGCTGAACGCCTGTGGTCACTCTTGCAGAGTGAACTTTACGTCGCGGCGCTCGGCGCTCTCACCGGAAACCAGGCCGTCCAGCAGGTACGAGCCGGACTCAAGGCAATCTATCTCAGCGGATGGCAGGTTGCGGCCGACGCCAACGATGCCGGCCAGATGTATCCCGACCAGAGCCTGTACCCCGCCGATAGCGTTCCTAACGTCGTGCGCAAAATCAACAACGCGCTCATGCGTGCTGATCAGATCCATCACATGGATGGCAAGAATGGCGTCTACTGGATGGCTCCAATCGTCGCCGACGCAGAAGCGGGATTCGGCGGCACGCTGAACGCCTTTGAACTAATGAAAGCGATGATCGAGGCCGGCGCAGCCTGTGTACATTTCGAAGATCAGCTTTCGTCGGCCAAAAAGTGCGGACACCTCGGTGGAAAGGTCCTGGTGCCGACGTCAGAAGCGATTCAGAAACTAATTGCGGCTCGTCTGGCTGCGGACGTTCTCGGCGTGCCGGTGCTCATCATGGCTCGGACCGACGCCGATAGCGCACACTTGCTGACCAGCGACATCGATCCGCGCGACCGCGAATTCCTGACTGGCGAGCGAACCCCGGAAGGTTTTTATCGCATTCGTGGCGGTCTCGATTCCGCGATTGCGCGTGCCATTTCCTATGCGCCATACGCTGACCTGCTCTGGTGCGAGACCTCGCATCCCGACCTCGAAGAGGCGCGGCGCTTCGCTGAAGCTGTCCATGCCAAATATCCAGGCAAGCTCCTCGCTTACAATTGCTCGCCGTCGTTCAACTGGAAGAAGAACCTGAATGACACCGCCATCGCCCGTTTCCAGTCGGAGCTAGCTGCGATGGGTTACAAGTTCCAGTTTGTCACCTTGGCTGGCTTTCATGCACTGAACCTGAGCATGTTTGAGCTGGCGCGCGGCTATCAACAAAGCGGGATGACTGCCTACTCCCGGCTTCAGGAAAAGGAATTTGCGCGCGAGAGCGAGTACGGATACGAGGCCGTCAAACACCAGCGCTTTGTGGGAACAGGATATTTCGACGCCCTTACGCAGGTGATTGCCGGGGGATCTGCGTCCACCACCGCACTCGAAGGATCGACTGAGCAGGAACAATTCGCGGATACTAAGCAGGTGGTGCGACCGAAATCCGGACCAGATGCTGGGTGTCAGCCGATACTGGGCGAGTGTCCGTCCCTGTTGCCCGAGATTACGCCAACTCACGAAGAGATGCTTTTGCCGTCCGGGGATTAGTGATCCCCGCCTTCGGGGATCACTTGCAGGGTGTGGCCGCCTTACAGGGAAGGAAGGTGCGCCACACCCTACTTCTACCCGTGCTCACACACCCCACAGATAATCATCTTGCTGTTCGCCTTCGTGATGCAGCGGAGGCGGCGCAATCCAAGCGTCGACTGGCGGATGAGAATTCTCTGCTGACAATGGAGTCGTAACCGCATTGTCCTGAATCACAGCGCTGATTCGTTCGGATGCACTGCCCGTAGTTGAGCATCCAATCCGCACTTGCCGAATAAGATCCAGGATGCGGCCATCTTCAACAACCTTGAGCCGATCCGCCAAAACGACAAATAAGCGGTACACGAGGTCGAGTTCACGTCTGTCCAAGTGGTAGCCCAAGCTCTCGCAGCGCAATCGCAGAGCATGACGTCCAGAGTGTTTGCCTAGCACGAGTCGGGTGCTTGGAACGCCCACAGACCGCGGCGTCATGATTTCGTAAGTCAACGAATTCTTGATCATGCCATCCTGATGGATGCCCGCTTCGTGTGCGAATGCGTTACGGCCGATGATGGCTTTGTTCGGCTGCACAGGTACCCCAGTGATGTCAGTTAAGTGCTGGCTTGTCGGGAAAAGCTGTTCACTGATGATCCCGTTTTCGTAAGGATAACGGTCCGGTCGTACCCGCATCGCCATCACAAATTCCTCTAGTGATGCGTTCCCTGCCCGCTCACCGATGCCATTGATTGTGCATTCCACTTGTCGCACGCCGGCACTCACAGCAGCGAGAGAGTTGGCCACAGCTAGGCCGAGATCATTGTGACAATGAGCTGACATGGTCACGTGGTCGATTCCACGCACGCGTCGTCGCAAGGTCTCGATGAGATCAGCATATTCTGCGGGGACCGCGTAACCGACAGTATCGGGAATGTTCACCGTTGTCGCGCCGGCCTCGATTACCGCTGCCAGCACTTCGCAAAGGAACTCCACGTCTGTGCGGGTAGCGTCCTCCGCTGAAAACTCCACGTCATAGCAGAACGACTTCGCCAGCCGCACGGCGTCACGTGCGCGTTCCAAACAGTCGCGTTGTGAGATTTTGAGTTTGTGTTGAAGGTGAATGTCGGAGGTGGCAAGAAAGGTGTGAATGCGAGGCCGGGCCGCTGACTGCAGTGCCTGCCAGGCTCGCTCGACATCCTCCTGACAACAACGGGCGAGAGCCGCGATCACCGGTCGGCGGATGTCTTGAGCTACCATCTGTACTGCCTGAAAGTCCCCCTCAGAAGAGGCAGGAAATCCTGCCTCTATAACATCGACACCCAGGCGGTCCAGTTGCCGGGCGAGACGGCGTTTCTCCTCTACATTCATGCTGCACCCCGGAGACTGTTCGCCATCACGCAGGGTCGTGTCGAATACCTTTATATGGTCTCGTTCCGACAAAATGTCCTCCTGGCCGCTTGAAGGGCCTAAGTCAAATCCTTGCGCACAAACGGAAAGGGCCATCATTCCTCGTGGATGATGGCCCTTCTGAACTCTCATTGAGTGAATCGTCTCGCTGGATCATCCACCGCGTGTTGGGAGTGCAAGCACCAGGCCAGAAATGGCCGTGCTAAGGGCGAGCAGAAGTGCTCGCACCTTCCCAGAATTCGCGGTATTTGCCAACGAAAACATTTCCGCTCCGTCGAACTTGCTTTACTGTAGATCGGCGAAGCGAGCCTGTCGAATCAATATTTCTGATTCGTGCTATCCATTTGCTGAATCTAGATGCGACAAAGAGCAAATCTTTAGAGCTTTACGAAGCCTAGTTCTCCGAGTGCACGCAGTCGTGCCTAGGCAATTCTGAGAGCTGTGTTCACGCCAAAGGAATAATCGATATTCCAGCCTTGCACGACCTGCATCCGTCGTGAATTGGCGGGCCGAGAGCAGGAATCTGGCGATTACAAAGCGGCGCTCATGCTGGTTCCGGCTGCTGCGAAGACTTCGTTGCATTCTTGTTCGGCGATGGGGATGAAGGCTTCGACAACCGGGCTGTCGAACTGACTTCCACTCGAGTTCAAAAGACGACGGACAGCTTCCTCGTGTGGCAAACCTTTCCGGTAACAACGGTTGGACACCATCGCATCATAGGCGTCAATGACCGACACGATGCGCGATGCCAGAGGGATGTCGCAGCCTTTCAACCCAGCCGGGTAACCAGATCCATCCACACTCTCATGGTGGTGCAAAGCGTACAGACTGGCTTCTTCAAGTCCGGAGAACAGGCGCAAGATCGACCAACTATATTCGGGATGGCGATTGATAATCGCGCGCTCTTCCGCGGTGAGCGGGGCGGATTTTTTTAGAATGGCATCTGGAACGCCAATCTTGCCGACGTCATGCATCAAGGCAGCGACTTCGACCTGGTATAGATCCTTCTCTGGGATATCGAGTTTGCGAGCCACTCTCAGCGCCCACTCCGCCAGCCGCGTGCTATGAACGCCTGTATTGATGTCCTTCAGGTCAAGCAACTGATTAAAAGCGCAGATCACCGAATCACGAAACGAAGAATGTTGCTCTTCCAGTTGCTTAACCCGCATCAGCAACAAGGCTTGTTCTGTGGCCGCGACGGAGGCGCTGCTCATGTCTAGTTGTGCCTCCGATCAGTAGCGGTGACACGCCTGCACGGCGTTGTAAGAGTTCAGACGCCCGAAGCCGAGATCGAGGTCGGAAATCCAATCGGCACGCCCCAGTCCCGCGGGAACCAAGGCAACCGGACAATTGCCGTGTTGACCCATCATCACCGCAGCCGTACCAGCCACCAGCGGAGTACTGAACGACGTGCCCCAGCCCGCCGCATACGTATTCCACGGGTACGTGGTCACGACACCTTCTCCCGGCCCAGCGAGCCACACTGGCGGCGCACCGTAGTTAGTGAAAGTCGATTGGATGTCATTGTTATCGGTGGAAGCGACGTCCACAACTCCAGGGAAACCTCCCGGATATGTGACTGTTCTCTGCCCATCGTTGCCGGCTGAAGCTACCGAAATAACGCCTTTTCCGTTGGCATAGCGAATCGCCTTGGCCAATTCGGGCGAGTAAGTGGTGTAGTTGAAGCTCAAGTTCATGACGTCCGCGCCGTTCTTCACTGCGTAGTAGATCGCGCGCAGAATGTCTGAACTGTAGGCGGTTCCGTCAGCGTGGAACGCTTTCAGCGGCATGATGTTCGCCTGCGGGGCAACCAGGTGCACCAACCCGGCGGTCATCGTTCCGTGGCCGAATGCCGCGTATTTCTGATTATCGAGCACGGCTACTGAACGCTGATCGAGGACGGCTACGGTTCGCTGATTGACTAACGCTGCGCTTGCCGAACTTGAGTTAGGAGACGTACCGCTGACGTCGGTTGTCTCCGAGCCACCATTCACGTTGCGGGTAAAGTCATATCCCTGTAGCAGCACACCCTTTAATACCGGATGTGTTGGATCAACACCCGTATCGATAACCGCGACGGTGACACCTGCGCCCGCAACTGAAAATGCAGAGTGGGCGGCATCATTGCGAATCAATTGAGTCGCGGGTTGGGCGACGTACCCGTGCCATACCGTGGTTCCGTAGTAGTTCGTAGGCGCTTTGTCAGTCAAGTATGACGGAGGCGTGCCCGCATATGCCGTCTGTGCATTGACGGTTTGATCGATCTCGACGCTGACGATGCCCAGTCCGAGTTGCAAGCGCAACAGCGAAGTAACCGGGTCAAGGATCTTGGGGAAAGTCACGACGAACAACTGGCCGTCCGGATCGCCAACACCTTGCAAGACCTGGCAACCGAGCAACGCGCATGTGAGGTTGATTCCGGGCAATCCGAGCGAGTCGCGGACAATGAGCCGCGTTTGCGCTTGAGCGGCCGGCGCTACGAGCAAGCTGGCAAGGACGACGGCAAGAATCACCGCGTATCGCTTCAGAAGCGGCTTCGGATCGTGTTGAGAATTCATGGTTCCCGTCCCCCGGCGGGTCGCGCTTTCCTTGGCGCGAGTGTTGAAAAATTCTACGGTTGAGTATCGATACGAGCCAATTACACGTGTAATAAGCACGTAATCGCCTGACGGTAATCGCCTCATAGTTCCCTAAGTAACGGGGCGCTTTTCGTCAGGAGTGAGATTCAGTGGGGGAATGTGAATGTGTTTGTAACCGACGATTTCGACGGACAGCCTGAGCCGCTCTTGGGCGGCAAATTCCATTTGAAACTCACCGAATTCGTTGGCAGCGGCTTGAGCGAGAGGCTGGCCTGTTTCTGCCCACAAGATGACTGACACCTGGCGCGCAGCCACTTTGGCGCCGCTCTTGTCTACTACCTGTCCCACCAGAGTGATGGTTCGGGCTTGCGGCTGAACGTCGAGCACAAGGTCGACCATCGTTCCTTCAGCATCGAACATGAGTTGTCTGGCTTCGGGAGCGCCTGAACGCACCCCGGCGGTGAGAGGCTGGCGCAAACTATCAAACACAAGACGCGCCATAGCCCACGGTTCCTGTTGCGCGGAACTAGTTGCGGCAAACTCCATCTTGGCCATACGAACAACTCCGTCCGGCGGTGAGAGACTCGGTTCCCGGCTCGCGATCGAGGCGATCTTCTTCCAGACCCCAACGGAGATAATGCAATCCGGGCAGCCTTTCGCGAGGTGAGCGTCGAGCCCTTTTGTTTCCGTTGTTCCGAGGCCGCGGACAAAGTCGGCCCAAACTTGCTCTGGAAAATGCTTCACGCCTGTCCTCGATTCGGGGAGTTGGTTCTGAACAATAAGGGGAACTAATGCAGCGAAAAATATAGGAGCAAAGATATTTTTATTTGGGCGCCTTACCCCTTTCCTATCAATGAGAAAGGAGCCCAATAATAAGGATGTGGGTGAATTTGCCGAATCTCGGCCATGGCTTTGCGCAATGCCTCAGTCTTGCTTTCCCCCTGGACCAGATGCGTGTAGAAGGAGATCATGAAATCACGAGTGCTGGCATCGTTCACATCCCACAGACTGAGCATTACGGACTGCCCTCCAGCCTGCAGGAGACCTCGCACCAATCCCATGAGTTCGTCCCCGGGTGTTACCGTGTTGCGGCCGGTGGCACACCCGCTCAGTACGATCAGTTCTGCGGGAAGCTTGAAGTGATGCAGGTCGTACAAGCTCAAGTAAGAGTCGCCGAGCCTGATCGATGAAAACATCGGACTGTCTTGGCGGAAGTAGCCATGCGTGGCTATGTGAACTATGCGGCTTGTGGCCCCGTACAGCTTGAGAGCGGTTTCGTTGGCATCAGCTCCAGTAAATAACTTCGCGCCAGGAAGAATTCCCGCCAAAGCCTCGACTTCTTCCCGAATCAATGGAGCCTGAGCGTCGGCCATACCCAGGATCAACGAACTGTCAGCGCAATTGGCTTTTTTCTCACAGCAACGCGCGTAGACGCTGCTGCTCGGGGCATACGACACAGAAAACTTATCGATCACATACGACTTGCCATCAAAGAGTGCGTGGAACGGAACATGGTGAAGCAATCCATGTGGGGCGAATACAAGATGTTTTGCGTTCAGCAAGTCAACGATGGGAGCGATCAACTCCTGATAGAGATTGGCTAGGTGTCCCTGCGTGGACTTGAGCATCGCGTCCTGAAACCCGGCGACATAATTCGGATCGAGGCGGAACTTCGTCAGTTGGAACTGGAATAGTTGGAGGATCTTTCGGACGCGTGCTTCCACCGTGATCGGCCGAATCTGCAGGTCGTTGCGCTGAAGAACGCACGCAACGTCGCGATCATGGACGCGGAAATACTCAACCAGAGCGGTATCTGAAGGCAGAAACGATTGAATCTTATCGATTGGTACCGCATTGGAAATCTGGACGCCCGCCTGAGCGGCTTCATCAAGGGTCGCTTCTCGAAGCGCGCGCAAGAGATCATCCTCATGCGCCCGCGCTTGCTGCTCCAGTTTCTGAATGCGATCGGGAGTGTTTTCCTCGGGATTCAATTGTTCGCGTTCAATCAGGTTGTAATACCAGTTCAGTTCTTCGCGTAGGTTTCGGATGGAGCGCACGAGGTCGCTCTGACCGGTGTCAGCCTCAAACGACCTGCACCGGCTGGGCAAGGCGATCCAGCAGGCTGCGCGACTTTGCCATTTGGATGTACTCGAAGGCTTCGACCTGTTGTCCAATCCCTGAGATGCAGAGGTCTACCAGGTTTTCATACACTTCGAGCTTATTTTCAAAGAAGGCGATCTTGAGTTCTTCGCCGCGCAGACTGCCACGCAATGTCTCGAGTTCCTCGCGGGCGTATCGATAGCGGCCGTAAGCGAGGTCAGCCTTGCCGCAGGATCGCTCGACCTCGCCCATCAGGAACTCTGCCTGATAGTTGAGCATCGGAGACTGGATCATGGCGATTCGTTCAAGGGCAGCCTCGCAATGCCGACGGGCAGTGGCAGTGTCGTTCATGCGGAGAGAAATGCGCGCTAGTAACAGTTCCGCAAGCGTTACCTTGCTTGTCATCGGTGATTCGGCAAAGAATTGATGAGCAGACTGACAAGCGCGACGAGCCTCAAACAACCGGCCTTCATTGAATAAGACTAGCGCTTCGTACAGATCGATAAGAAACGGCCACACGTGATTCTTATCGCGAACGAAAAGATCCCGTGCGGTGGAGAACAACTTGATCGCCTCAAAAGCTTGTCCCTGCCGACTCGCGGCCACGGCAGCAAAAACCAGGGCTTTAGCCCCCTCGTATCCGAAGCCAAGCCGCTGAAAATGCTCATGCGCCTCGCGCGCGAGTTGAGACGCCTCAGAAATGAGATTCACGTCAATGTAGATTTCCGACAAGTCCAGGCTGCACAGGGCAATTTGATATGCATCGTTCGCTTTCTTGCCACTTTGCGCGGCTTCTCGAAGCATCTGAATCGCGCGGCCATACTCTCCGCGGAGGAAGTACAGATAGGCGATGTTGTAGTCCGCATAGGCCACCAGAATCGCCATGCCTTTATGCTCGCAGTGCCGACGAGACTTCTGGTACATCTCGAGTGCGCGTGGGAACTGGTTGAGGTGCATGTAGCAGAGGGGGAGATTGCTCAGAACGGCAGCCATGCCTTCTGCATCGTCTTGAGCTTCCAGTTCGTGATAGGCACGCTCATAGCACACGAGCGCGTCGGCAAAACGGTCCTGACGGTGATAGATGTTTCCGATGTTGATATCGAGCCGCGCCAGACGGAGCTTGTTGCCATGATTGAGAAAGATTTCGCGCGCGCGATTTGCGGCGGCCAGAGCTTGGTCGTAGTGTCCGAGCAAAAGCAGGGGCTGAATCGAGCCGCTGAGGGTCCTTGCCAGCTCTTCGTCGCTGCCTTCCTCTTCGAAGATGGTTGCGGCTCGTCGATGCAAATCGATAGCAGCAGCGTGTTGATCGAGCACATAAAGAGCATTGGCCTTGGCGCGTAGGCCCTTTGCAAGCGCTATGGGCTTTCCGATCGTCTCAGCGACGAAAACAGAAAGATCGGCGAGCTGATCCGCGAGGCTCGTATCAATTCGGACTTCTTCGCGGACGCGATCAGCTAGCCTCGATACGAATTCTGCCCAATCATGCGACTGGTGCTGGGTCACATATTCCTGACGTGCGGCATGATCGAGCGCGAGAAGACGTTTCGTTGTCGCTTCAAACTCCGTTTGCTGGGCGGGCTTGACACTCACTGGAATCCCATCTTTTCGAGTTGCTTTTTCACCCGCGTGAGACAACGACCACGAATAAACCCGATCGATCCCGCGGCAATGCCCAACTCCTGCGCAACCTGCTGATATGGCCGTGGAGGCATTTCGTAGAACAGCATACGAACCAGTTGTCCACAGCGCGCCGGCAGTGAGCCGACTACATCGCGGACCATCTGCTCGCGTTGCAATTGTGCAAAGAACTCTTCTGGAAGAGGCAAGGTCGTGTCGGCCCGACTGCACTCGTGATCTTCATCTTCGAGCGGGACCTGTTTCTTGGCGCGTTTTCTGTGTTCGATGCACTTGTGATAGCAGACCTGCATCAGCCATTTCGGCAGTGCCTTCCGTTCACGGAGTTTTGGTAGATCAGAAAGCAGCTCCACACAGACAGACTGAAAGATGTCGGAGGCATCGTCGTACATGCCGAGCTTGATAGGAATCGAGTAGATCAGGTTCTTGTACTTGTCGATCAGATCGGCCCAAGCTTGCTGGTCGCCCTTCAGGCAGAGGGCAACCAACCGTTCGTCGGACGATAGCTTTCTCGGCTCGAGTTGCGCTTTGGCCGTCGATTTCACCGGAGTCCCGCATTCTCCGAGTTACGAAGATAGATCTGGTCGGCGTTCCATAGTGTGTAGTGATCGAGAAGGGCGGGCTGGAAGTTGCCAACCTCACCTTTCGCGCCGGCCAGAATATTCGGCGTCGCAAGAAATATGAAAGGCAGTTGTTCGGCAATAATCTGTTGCACACGGTCGTACAGTTTTTTGCGTTTGTGATAGTCAAGGGTGACCATTTGCTCGTTCATCAGCTGGTCAATTTCACGCTCCCACGCGGTGGAAGGTTGGTTCTCATTCAGGCGCCACAGATGGGAGCTTCCATTCGAAAGCCAAACATTCATCTCTGGATTCGGGTCGGCGTCTCCGCCACCCAAGCCCATGATTGCGGCTTCGTAGTCGAAACTTTGGAATACACGGTCCAGCATTGCGCGAAACTCCAGGGGCACAACATGGACTTGCATTCCGACCTGCGAGAGGTCCTCTTGCAGAAGGGTCGCCATTTTCATTCGCTGTGCATTGGAAGAGCTGGTTACGATCGAGAATTCAACCGCTTGTCCTCTGGGGTCGAGGAGCTCCCCGGATCCATTCCAAGAAAAGCCGGCCGACTTCAACAGTTGGCGTGCGGTCTCAAGCGAACGCGACGGATGCGGCAGCGTGGAATTGACCCACATTTTGTTTCCGGGACCGACGTTTCCCCATAACGGGGCGCCCCGCGTGCCGTAAACCAGCTTCACAATTGCATCGCGATCGATCGCAGCGGAGACAGCCTGCCGGAACTTGAGATCCAGGAACCAAGATTGCTTCCGAGCAATGCCGTCAAGTTTCTTCCCGGAAAGATCATTCAGGTTGAAGAGCACAAAGTTGTATTCGAGACTTGGACCCAGGTCAGTGAGCTGCATTTGCGTCCGGCTCTGCTCTTTCGATAACAGTGCATAGTTTTCGGAGCTCAGACGGTTGATGAGATCAGTCTCGCCCGCTTCGAATCGCATGAGTTGAGCGTCTTCGCTCCCGACAAAGAGAAAAACAAGCTCATCGAGATAGGGCAGCCGATGATTGTCGCGATCGGTTTTCCAGTAATACGGATTGCGCTCGAGCAGAATTCGCTGACCAGGCCAATATTGCTTGACGCGAAATGGCCCTAGGCCAGCGACTTCAGGAGCAGGAGTATTCAGAGCCCATGCTTGTGCAAACCTGCCTTCGCGATACGGTTTTTCAAGAATATGACGGGGAAGAATGGCAAACCCGTCAAAAAGTCTTTCCGCCGCAGCATAGGGACGTGGCAGAACAAATCTCACTGTGTATGGATCGAGCTTCGTAATTGAGGGGGGCTTGCCATCGATCATGAGCAGATCCCGCTGCGGGGATCCGACAGCTTCATCCAGATAAACAGCAAAGGAGAAGATCACGTCGTCGGCATCAAAAGGCTGGCCGTCTGAGAAGCGTACGCCCTTGCGAAGTGTGAGTGTGAAGGTGCGACCGTCAGGAGAAATCTTCCACGATTTGGCGAGAGCCGGTTCGGTCTTTTGTGTGGAACGGTTGATTTCAATAAGGTCGCCATTCAATCGGCCGATCACTTCGCGGGAAATGGCGTCGGTGGCTGTTGCGGGATTCAGCGTTTTCGGTTCAGACCGCTGGCCAACAACGATGCGGCCGCCATAGCGGCCAGCAGTGTTTTCGAGACGTGCAACATCCTCATTACCGCTGACTGGTTGCGGAGCGGGAGCAGCAGCCCGCGACTGGGCAACGCAGAGACACATTCCAAGGGCTAGGCGAGCTATGACTTTCATGATCACCCCACCCCACAGAACTCTCGGTGTAATTGACTAGATTCTACTTAGGAAAAGCGTGAGTGAAGCGCATCCGCGAGTAGCCCATAGATTACCGACGTAATGACAAGCGCCATGGCGGGCGCGAGCAACCATCCATAGGAGACGAGCACATTGTAGTGTTGCAGAGTTGCGAGCATGTTGCCCCAACTCGGCACAGGTTCGCTCACTCCCAGGCCAAAGAACGATAAAGTTGCCTCTGCTGCAATATAGAGGGGAATGAGCAACGCAGCCTGCGTTAAGAGAACACCATAGGTCCCAGGCAGGACATGCCGCCACAGCAGATAGATGTCGGATCCCCCGAACCCACGAGCAGCCGCGACATAGTTGCAGGTTCGAGCGCTCAGAACAACTCCTCTCACTAATCGCGCCGGACGCGCCCAACCGATCAAGCCGATTACTCCAACCAGCAGGAAAAAGGTGCCGATCGGACTGACGTGCAGCGGAAGAAATGCACGCACGCCGATCAGAAAGTACAGCCACGGAAGAGACAAGAAAAGCTCGGAAACACCCATGAGCGCCTCATCGATCCAGCCACCATAGAAACCGGAGATCGTTCCGATGATCGCCGCCACAGTCAACGTGATCAAAGTGGCGAGCAGGCCCGCAGCCAGCGATATCTGCCCACCGTATAGAACACGCGAAAATTCATCACGGCCAAAGGCGTCAGTTCCGAGGAGCGCGATGCGCGCCGGACGATCGATGCCGAACAAGTGGTAATCCCACTTGAATATTCCGAGGATCGAGTACGATGGCCCGGTCACGATGAAATGAATCGGATACTCCTGTGTCCTGTCTTCACGACATCCTTCGAAGTCACATACGGATGTATAAACAAAAGGGCGAAAGTGAAAGCCAGACTCGTCCGCGAAACGAACTCTTGTCGGCGAGGCATAGGGATGACTGCGATCTTGCTCCTTCGCGTCATAGGGTGAGATGAAACCAGCGATCACGGCGAGGATGTGAAGAGCGACAAGGAGGAAGACCAGAAACCTAACCCGGGCTTTAGTCCGCATGAAGGGTCCCCTTACGGACGCGAGGATCGAATGCAATCAACAGTAGATCGGCAGCCAGGTTGCCAGCCACGAGAAACAACGCTGAAAAAATAATTCCGCCGATCACAAGGTACAGGTCGCGCGACAACGTGGCTTCAAGCAAAAGCGGTCCAAGCCCCGGCCATCCGGTGGCAACCTCCACCAGTAACGATCCACTAAGCAAAGAAGCGATCGAAAACCCAAACAAAGAAATTGCTGGATTCGCCGCCACGGGGAGAACATGCCGAAAGAGCAATCGCACTCTGCCAATGCCAAGGCTGCGGCTTGCCCGAACATGTGGAGCGTCGAGCACCTCAACAACACTTGCGCGTACATGCCGGATAACGATCGCAACGCCCGCGAACACCAGAATCGCCGTGGGCAGCAGCAGATGGCGTGCCACGTCCGTCACCTTGGCCCACGCGGAGAGTTCGTCATGGTCCAGCGACATCATTCCGCCGATGGGGATCGCACGCCATCGTATGGCGATTGCCAGCAATCCAAGAGCAATCACGATTTCGGGAATTGAAATCAGTAAGGAACTGGCAGTCGCGACGATCCGGTCGAACCAATGTCCGCGATAAGCAGCGCTCCACACACCCAGTGAAACTCCGAGGAGCCACGTGAGAACCATGACGGTCGTCGTCAGCAAAAGCGTGTTCAGCGCTCGGGTCCACAGCAATGGCGCAACCGGAACGTTGTACGCGACCGAGAACCCGAGGTCGCCTCGCGCGACCGAAGTCAGCCACCGACCGTACCGCACCACCAGCGGCTGGTCCAAGCCGTAGCGTGCACGTAGTGCCGATACAGTTTCAGGAGAAATTTGCGGATTGAGCCGCATCTCGTCGAAAAAGCTTCCCGGCGCCATTTCGGTGAACAGGAAGCAAAGAATGGATACTCCGAATAATAAGAGCACTACTCGCAAGGCTCGGTGCGCAGCACGTTTCATGGCGCAAATCCAAGAGCGGCGAGGGTCGATTGTGCTGTTCGCGCTGACGCGAGTAACACCCGAACCTCTGGATGTTCGGGTTGCTCGAGAATGCTGGGTATTGAGCCTTCTTCGACGATTTCGCCGTGCGCCATGAAGGCAATTCTGTCCGCCAGACGTGCGACCAACGCCAGATCATGGGAAATAAAGAGGTAGGCGAACGAGTGTGCCGCCTGGAGATCAAGGAGCAGATTCACAATTTGTGCTTCGGTCGAAAGATCCAACCCCGACAAGGCTTCGTCCAAGACAAGCAACTTCGGTTTCAATGCCAGCGCTCGAGCAATAGCCAGCCTCTGTTGTTGCCCGCCGCTGAATTCTGCCGCCTTACGGTCCGCGAACGATGGCGCGAGCCCAACTTCCTGCATTAGTTCAAGAGAGCGTGCCCGGCGAGTAGACCTATCGCCTATCCTTTGAATCACCAAGGGTTCTGCAACGACCTCGGCGGCAGTGAATCGGGGATTCATGGAGGTACCGGGATCTTGAAAGATCATCTGAAAGTTCGCACGCAGCGCCCGGAGGTCGCAACCGCCGAGTTCTCCGATCATCGCGCCGCTCACGGATATTTGACCGGCATCTGGTTTCTCGAGCCCGGCCACACATCGAGCAACTGTGGACTTGCCCGAGCCCGACCGTCCTACGAGCGCCAGCGTCTCACCCGCACCAATCTCGAACACAACATTACGAGCGGCAACAATGACCTCATGCGAGCGCCAGCCGAGGCGCCGGCGGCGATATGCCTTGGTAAGGCCGTTCACGCGCAACACGAGCTGTTTAGCCGGACTGGTAGCGCTCGCTTTACTCGTCATACTTGAAGCAACTCACTCGATGTGCAGTTTGTCGCGTGGTCTGGCGTGGGTAACTTTCAGAGCACGTCTGCATTCTGTCGGGGCAACGGGGCGCGAAGGCGCAGCCTCTTTCCACGGTAGTCAAATTGGGCGGTTCGCCTTCAATTGCGGAAAGCCGCGTCCCTCGCGAACCGCTTATCAGATATCGTCCGGAGAGACTTATCAGCGCCTGTGTGTAGGGGTGCAAAGGACGTCGAAACGTGTCCTCCTTCGATCCCTCCTCGACAATCCGTCCCGCATACATGACTGCAATACGATCGGCGAATACAGCAAGGACAGTCGGGTCATGACTGATGAGCACAAAAGCGATTCCGTGATGTTCGCTGAGCCGACGCATGAGCGAGAGCACTTCGCCCTGCAACGACGCGTCCAGCTTGCTCGTCGGCTCATCTGCCAGGATCAAGGAGGGACGACACGCGACTGCCTGAGCAATCACAACGCGCTGCCGCTGTCCGCCGCTCAACTCATGCGGATAGGTGCCATAGATTCGCTCGGGATGATCGAACCCCACCTCTGCAAGCAACTCCTCAATGCGCGTTCTTCGCTCATCGGGGGTCATTCGACAATGCGCACGAAGCACCTCCGAGATCTGATCGCCAATAGTAATAACGGGGTTGAGTGCCTGCGCAGGATCCTGCGGGATCAACGCAATTTTTGCCCCACGAATTCGACGTAATTCCGTTTCGGAAAGCGCCAACATATTCCGCTCTTGAAATTGGACCGAGCCACTCCCGTAGTGCGCATTCGCTGGGAGGAGTCGCATGATAGCGGAGGCAAGCGTGCTCTTTCCCGAACCAGACTCTCCAAAGATGCCAACTCGCTCGCCTGGCTGGACAGCGAGAGTTGCGTAATCCAGCGCATGGACAGGTTGCCCACCCTCTGGCTGGTAGGTCACCGACAGGTTGGACACGACAACGACGGATTCACACGCGGGGTCCATACATGTATCAAACAGTTGACCACAAAGGTGCGGAATGGCAGCCAGAGGCCGATTACGGGAGTACTTTCCAAGACGAGAGCCACTTCTCGCCCGGGCTGTGCGATGACGATCAATCGCGCTCCCGACCGCTTCCCCGCCCCGCAGACGAGTAGATTGGAAGGCGATATCCTAATGTTCGCTTGGTTTGATATAGGAGAACCGCGTGTCGATTTCGCACTTTAAAGAAGGAATTTCAATCTACGACTTGGACACTCCAGCCACTCTGATCGACCTCGATCGCTTGGAAAAGAACATCCGCGACTGGCAAATGAATATGAATCGGTCGGGAGTGAAATTTCGTCCGCATATCAAGACCCACAAGATTCCTGAAATCGCGCGCATGCAAGTCGCGGCGGGTGCGGTCGGCGTTGTCTGTGCCAAGGTGAGCGAGGCCGAACCATTCGCCGCGGCTGGAATCCAAGATATCTGCATTGCCTATCCCGTGTTTGGAAAGCCGAAATGGCAACGCATTGCACAATTGGCAAAGAAGACATCGCGCGTCACGGTGAATTGCGACTCAGCTGAAAGTGCTCGGGGTCTCTCAGAAGCTGCCGTGCGTGCTGGGTTAAAGATTCGCGTGCAGATCGATATCGACAGCGGAATGCACCGGGGAGGTATCCGCTGCGAGAATCAGCGATCGATTGAGGAACTGGCACGCGAAATCGAGGGGTTACCGGGACTCGAACTCTCCGGAATCACGACGTTCCGCTCAAACAGCTATGCCGGAGCTCCATCCGCGCGAGACGCTGGACACGCGGAAGGAAGCTTGATGACGGCGTTAGCGTCCGAGCTCCGCGCCGCGGGGATTGATGTGCGGGAAGTAACTGCGGGCAGCACGCCGACGGGAAAATGGGTCTCCGAGGTGGCGGGAATTACCGAAGTCCGGGCCGGCAACTATGCATTCTATGACCTTATGCAATTGACCGGTGGCGTTGCCACCGAAGATCAGCTGGCACTCTCAGTGCTGTGCACGGTAGTCAGCCACAATGAAAGTGAGCGATTGACCATCGACGGCGGCACCAAAACATTCAGCGGAGACGCTGGCGGCGTGGGGGCTGGCCGGCCGACTCCTCCCGCCATTGCGCGTGCCGTGGATCGCCCGATCTTTGTGGAACGCCTGAGCGAAGAGCACGGAGTGGCGCGCACCGAAGGAAAAGTCGAGCTGGGAGAAAAGATTCGCTTCTTCCCGTGGCACGCTTGCACATGTGCAAATCTGAGCGATGAGATTATCGGATTCCGGGACGAGCGCGTCGAGGTGGTCTGGCCTGTGCGAGCGCGAGGACTGAGGACTTAGGACATAGAGACAACCCGAACTCGAGAGCTGGAGGATGGAATGCGAAAGTACGTGATTGAGACAAACCGTGGACAGCCGCCACGAGGTGCTTATTCCCAGGGCTGGCGCGCCGGGGATTTCATCTTCGTGACCGGAACCGGCCCGATTAACGCCCAAACCGGCACGCTGGCAGGGGAATCGATTGAAGAGCAGACAGAGCAGGTAATCACAAACATGGAGTCTGTACTCGCCGCCGACGGAGCAAGTCTTGCCGATGTGGTCAAAGTGACCGTGCATTTGAGCGACACCGCTCTGTTCGCACGCTACAACGCCGTCTATGCCCGTCGGTTTACATCTCCATATCCCGTGCGGACGACAGTGGGCAGCGACTTGCGTCAGCTTCCTGGCATGCTGATCGAGGCCGATTGCATCGCCTATGTTCCACAGCGCGCGTCCAAGTCCAAAAAGTCTGTCAAACGGACTAAAAAGAACTCGGGCAAACGAGCTCGGAAAAGATGACAAATCGTTAACCGCTCTCGGCTGCCCGCAGGTACTTTCTCGAACGGGATTTCCGAAAATAAAGGTAAAGAGGAAGGCCGGCGGCGATCAAAACCAGGCCCACAGTGGATTCCAACGGCCGAGTGCGGATTGTGTTCCACACAAGCCACCCTGCTACCAACACGAACACGACTGGCATGAACGGATATCCGAGAGTCTTGTATTGCCGCTCCGCGTGCGGCATCTTGCGCCTGAGTGTGAAGACGGAAGTCGTTACCAACGCATAGAAGATCCAGGACGCAAACACCACACAGTCGGTCAATTGATCGTACGTTCCAGAAACGGCCAGCAAACTGGCCCAAATTCCCTGTATCAAGATTGAGAAGACCGGGACGTGAGTTCCGGCACTGACGCGTCCAAATGGAGCGAAAAACAACCCGTCGCGAGCCATAGCAAAAGGCACGCGGGCGGAAGAGAGAATCGTGCCGTTCAAGGCTCCCAGGGTGGAGATCACAAATATTACTGAGACCAACAGTGGTCCATAACCACCCAAAAAGGCTTGAGCGGCTTTGGCGGCAACGGGCAGTCCGTCCCGATAGGCAGTGGAGTTGGAAGTTACCACACTCGAAAACGGCAGTGCGTAAAAATAGGAAAAGTTAGCCGCGCAGTAAATGACCACTATAAGAACCGTACCTAGAATCAGTCCTCGAGGAACATTGCGCGTAGGATTCTGCACTTCACCAGCAACCATCGGCATCTGATTCCAGCCTTCGTACGCCCAGAGAGCCGCCAGCATCGCTGTTCCGAAAGGGGCAAGGCCTGTCCACGAAGAGACGCCTTCTGGGCGAGCCAAATGGCTTAGGCTCCCTCCTTTCGAAAAAAATACGACACCTCCCACAATGAACGCAATGCCGGCCACTTTAAGAATTGTCATCAGGAACTGCACTCGTCCGCCGAGGAGCACACTCCCGCAATTCAATGCCGAGAGCAAAACGATTGCGCCGATAGCCAACACCTGTTGAGTTCCGAACCGCCAAACGAGCGTTTGACCAAAAGCGTGGTAGCTGTACTCCGCCCAGAGTCGATTGATTGGGAGAATGGCGACTAGAAAAGTGGCGAATCCAACGGCGAGACTCGCGATCGATCCAGCCGACCCCATCACCAGGCGCATCCACCCGTAGAGGAATGCGGTGCCATCGCCATAGGATTCGAGCAGATAGACGTATTCGCCCCCGGCGCGCGGCAGCAGAGCGCCCAGTTCTGCGTAGGTGAGGGCACCTGCCAACGAGAGCAGTCCCGCGACCACCCAAGCCCATAAAACTAGGCCTGGTGATCCCACGGTTTGAGCCATCACCGCGGCCTTCAGAAACACACCGGTGCCGATTACCGTTCCGACGACGAGAGCAGTTGTGTGGATGAGCGTCAGGCCGCGACGGAGTTGTGGTCCCGGTTCAGGATGGGAATCGGTCATAAGTTGGGCCGCAGAGAATCAAAGCTTACAAAGGAAATTGAGGAAGTATATGGTTCGGAGTTGCAAATCACAACGATGCTCCGGGCCACTAGGGATTGCGCTCGACTTTCGAATCGCTTGCATGGCATGTTGAAGACTGGTGAGGTGGAAACTTGGATCGTCGCAAATTCACGCAACTCTCTGCATTGACGTTGGTCTGGGGCTGCCTGCCGCTTCGCGGGCAAAATGCCGTCGCAGCTCAGAAGCCCGTCGGCTATGCCGCGGTGGGCCTCGGCACAATTTCCGATATTTTCATGCGCGCTTGCGCCAATTCGCAGAGCGCGAAGATCACCGCGCTCGTAACCGGTCATCCTGACACCAAGGGTACGAAGTACGCGGCCATGTACGGCATCCCGAAGAGCTCGATCTACACTTACGAAACATTTGATCGGATTCGCGAGAACTCTGGAGTCGACGCAATTTACGTCGGTCTGCCCAACAGCATGCACTGCGAATACACCATACGTGGCGCGCAAGCGGGAAAGCACGTGCTGTGCGAAAAACCAATGGCCATTTCAAGTGCTGAGTGCCGGAGGATGACCGAGGCTTGCCATCAGGCAAAAGTGAAACTTATGATCGGCTACCGCGTGCAATATGAGCCACTGTGGAAGCAGGCCATTGAGATCATCGAGTCTGGTCAGATGGGGCAACTCGAATCTTTTCATGGCGGTTTTTTCGGCCAGCAGCCGGCCGGCGCCTGGCGACTCAAAAAGAGTTTCGGCGGTGGTGGAGCGCTTATGGATCTCGGGATCTATCCGCTGAATGCGATCCGCCACATCACTGGCGAGGAGCCTGCGGATTTCAGTGCAATCGTCGCGACTCGGGACCACAGCGGCCGCTTCAGCGAGGTGGAGCAATCCATGGAGTGGACGATGGAATTTCCCTCTGGGATCATCGCGGCATGCGGCTGCTCGTATGGCCAACGAGGGCCGAGCTCGCTCTCGATCAACGGAGAGAAGGGTTATCTAATAGTGGAACCAGGGTTCAATTACGATGGCCTTCACTTGCGGGGAGAGATCGCTGGACGGCAGATCGACCAGCCGAGCACGAATAGGCATCCGTATCAATTTATGGTCGAAGCAGAGCACTTCGCAGATTGCGTAAGGAATGGCATGGATCCCGTGTCGACAGGCGACGAGGGGTTGAAGGACATGCTCGCGATTGAGGCCATTTACAAATCAGCGGGAGCTCCGATTGCTTGAGCCCATTTTCATCGGACCAGGGCTCGTCGGTTACAAATCTGTATTCCTCAAACGTGAGGTCTATGAACTCGAAGAATCTTCTTTCTCTCATGCTCGTGCTAGCCGTGCCAGTTGTTCGCGCAGTAGCACAGGAAAATGCGGTCCCCGCTTATAAGAACCCACAGCTATCGTTTGCTGTGCGAGCACGTGACCTCGTTGAGAGAATGACCCTCGAAGAAAAGATTTCACAGCTCGGGCACACTGCCGATGCAGTCGAGCGACTGGGTATCCCAGAATACAACTGGTGGAACGAAGGATTGCATGGGGTTGCTCGCGCTGGGATCGCAACGGTTTTCCCGCAGGCCATTGGCTTGGCCGCAACGTTCGACGATGAATTGATTTTTCGTGATGCCGACGCCATCAGCACGGAGTTCCGAGCCAAGTACAACACCGACAAGGAGGCGGACGGTTCGACCGCTTGGTACAAGGGGTTGACGGTATGGTCGCCCAACATCAACATTTTTCGCGATCCCAGATGGGGTCGCGGACAGGAGACCTACGGCGAAGATCCTTATCTGACATCCCGCATGGGACTGGCATTCGTCAGAGGCCTGCAGGGAGATGATGCGAAGTATCTCAAAACTGTAGCGACGCCCAAACATTTTGCTGTCCACAGCGGACCCGAAGCTACGCGGCACGAAGTCGATGTGCCGGTCTCGCGACACGACCTGGAAGATACGTATTTTCCGGCGTTCCGAGCGACGCTGGTCGATGGCCATGCCGAATCAGTGATGTGTGCTTACAACTCGGTCAATGGCGAACCAGCATGCGCCAATAAAGTTCTGCTGAATGAGCATTTGCGCGATGCGTGGAAGTTTCAAGGTTATGTCGTCTCCGATTGCGCTGCCATCGAAGATGTCAGCGCACATCATCAATTCAAGCCAACGCAGGAAGAAGGCGTAGCAACTTCGCTCGAAGCGGGAACGGATCTCATATGCGGCTCGCCGCAATCGCGAGTGAAACTGGAGCGCGATGCAGCATTGCATGCCGTCCGGCAAGGGATCCTGCCAGAGTCGGTGGTTGACACCGCGGTTACCCGAACGCTAACAGCCCGCTTTAAGCTTGGGATGTTCGATCCACCAGGACTGGTTCCATGGTCAAATCTCGGAGCCAGCGCCAACAACACCTCGGCACACCGAGAACTCGCTTTGAGAACGGCACGAGAGTCGCTCGTGCTGCTGAAGAATGACAACCATTTCCTTCCATTGAAGAAGGTCTACCGCAGGATCGCTGTGATCGGACCGAACGCGGACAGCCTCGACGCCTTGGAGGGAAACTATAACGGCACGCCATCGGCTCCGATCACCATCCTCGCAGGGCTGCGCAAACGGTTTTCACAATCGACCATTCGACACGTGCAAGGCACGGGTTTGGTCGGTACTGTCGTCAGCCCAGTTCCGAGGGCCGCGTTGTACACCAGCGCCAACCGAGCCAGGCATGGTCTAAAAGCGGAGTATTTTGACAACATCAAACTGGAGGGCGAGCCTATCATGCGGCGGACTGACCCCGATGTGAATTTCGTGTGGGCGTTTGCAGGCGTGATTCCTAAACTGAAAACAAATTACTCGGTGCGGTGGACGGGCGTTTTATCGCCGTTGGAGACTGCAGATTACATCGTCGGTTTCACCGGGCAAGATGGATACCGCGTTTGGATCGACGGCCAACCGCTGGTGGACGACTGGACCACACATCGGCCCTCGACCACAGTGACGAAGGCAATTCATCTAGAGAGAGGCAAGGCGTATTCCATCAAGATTGAATACTTTCAGACGATCCGCTCTGCTGAAGCAAAGCTCGTTTGGGGTGTGCCCGGCCGCGAAGAGGACAACGCGGCCAGAGCGGCGCGCGAATCTGATCTCGTAATTATGGTGCTGGGACTTTCGGCGCGCATCGAGGGCGAGGAAATGAAGGTCAAGGCCGACGGCTTCTCGGGCGGAGATCGCACGAGTCTTGATTTGCCTACTCCGCAGGAACAACTGCTTGAGAATGTCTTTTCGACAGGTAGACCGGTTGTGCTGGTATTGACGAATGGAAGCGCACTGGCCCTCAATTGGGCAAACGAGCATGTGCCCGGGATCCTTGAAGCATGGTATCCGGGCGAGGAGGGAGGCACCGCTGTTGCTCAGGCGTTGGCTGGGGACTTCAGCCCAGCTGGACGGCTTCCAGTCACCTTCTACAAGAGCGTCGATCAGCTACCCGCATTCGAGAACTACTCTGTGGCCAACCGAACTTATCGGTACTTCAATGGCGTCCCGCTCTATCCGTTCGGCTACGGTCTGAGTTACACGACCTTCCGCTATAGCGACCCCGTCGTGAGCGGCGATTCGATCACAGCAGACGATGCGGTTACGGTTTCGGCGAAGGTTACAAACGGTGGGACAGTTGATTCCGACGAAGTGGTGCAGCTATATCTGACACACGAGGGAGTAGGTGGAGCTGCCCTGAAAGAATTACGCGGATTTCGACGGATTCACCTGGTGAGTGGTCAATCGGAGACAGTTACGTTCACCCTAAGGGATCGCGATCTTAGTATCGTGGACAACAATGGAACACGGCGCATTGTCAAAGGGCCGGTTAAGGCCTGGATTGGCGGGGGACAGCCAGCGATTTCCGACACCGAAGCCGGTGATAGCGTGAGCACGCAATTTGCGATCACATCAGAGAAAATGCTGGCTGAATAAAAAGTGCGCAGCCGGAATACCGTTCGGCTGGGTCGCAACGAAAGGAACTGCTCGGCATCAATGCTGCTCGCCATCGCAAGCGCCAAGCGGCATTAGAGCGACTATGCGACCTGATTCTCCAGCGTGCCGATAACGTCGATACTGATGCGGATCACGTCGCCGCTTGCCAGAGTAAAGTCGTCTGCCGGGACGATACCTGTTCCAGTTAGAAGAAATACTCCTTGGGGAAAGCTGTTGTCGCGAAACAGGAACTCTGCGAGTTCTTGCGGCTCGCGTTTTAGTTCCGCCAGAGTTGTGCTGCCAGTGAACGCGTTTCGGCCTTGTCGCGTTATCACCATGCGAATCGAGGTCGCCGTACTCAAAGGTTCGGGAGAGAGCAGAACGCAAGGACCGATTGCACAACTGCCGTCATAGATTTTGGCTTGTGGCAGATACAACGGGTTATCGCCCTCGATATCGCGGGAACTCATGTCATTGCCGATGCTGTAGCCTGAGATCGCACCAGACGGATCGATTAACACCGCCAATTCCGGTTCAGGCACGGACCACTTAGCATCTGACCTGATACGGACGAGCCCTCCGGGGCCAACGACGCGCCGGCCAGTCGCTTTGAAAAACAACTCCGGCCGTTCGGCTGCATAGACGCGATCGTAAAAGCTGCCTCCGCCGGCATCCTTGCTTTCGTCCATCCTCGCGTTGCGGCTTCGATAGTAAGTTACGCCTGCCGCCCAGACTTCCTGTCCAGCTACTGGCGCCAGTAGGCTGAGTGGATCAATGCCTCTCAGCATCTCTTTGCCAATTGCAGCGCGAGCCCGGTCTTGTAAATTGACGGCGCTGAGCAATTCGTCCCAGTTTGCCTCGCGGAGGCGATAAAACTTGGAGTCTTGTTCGACGATCGCTCCCTGAGTGGTTCGGTATAGTTTCACGGTCTTTAGCCCTTTTGTTTACCCCTCTTCTCCTGTCACCGGCACCCGTCACGAGCCTTCCAGTCGCTGCGGCCAAGAGTTCAATAGTGCAAACCGAATCCAAACGGAAACGATGGGGATTGCGAGTCGTGCGGCACATCGCCTTTCTGGTCTCTTACCGCCGTGACGGAAGACGGCAGTTCGAATGGCAGGTGGCCAGAAGGTGATATTTTCCCGGTAATCAAAGCGAGCAAAGGTTCGTCGGCGATACCGAAGTCTGCCAACAGCGCGCTCGTATGTGCCAGGAGATCCGACAAAATTGTCGGTCTCTCGAGTGTAGTCACGAATATGATTGGAACCCGTGTACCACTCACCCGGAGAAAGGCGGCATACGCCTCGTCTTTTTCTGTGAAAAAGAGTCGTCCCTCATGCTGGATAGAGCCAAAGAAGAAGTTCTTGTGTTCACTTTCATAGGGCGCAGGGGCGTGAATGATTGCGAGGTCTGCCTTCTCAGGATCGGAGACTACGGTGAATCCTGCGGTCTCGGCAATCTTTCCATCGACGCCGTACAAATAGACCTTCTTGCTGGCCGGAGCGACCGGCAACAGAGGCTTGCCGTCCGCAAGCGGTTTGTTCTGCAGAAGGACGACCGCGCGGGCCTGGGCAGCCTCTCCTTCGCGCACAAATTCAGCCTTGCCTGCGATGTCGGCGGCCTTCGTTTCGTCCACGTACGGTTGCTCGAAAAGACCGATCTGAAATTTCTGCAGAAGAATGCGACTCGCGGCCTCGCGTACACGTGCTTCTGAAATCAGGCCATTTCGAACATCTTCCGCAATAATTTCCGACGTGTCGACGCCGCCGATCTGGTCGACTCCTGCATTGATGCTCTTCGCGAAGCGCTGCGCCTCGGTCAGGTCTTCCGTTCCCCAGGGCGTCCCGATATCTGCCGGTGAGGGCTTATTTCCGGCGCTCGCTCCGTTGCGGCAAGCTGGAGGACAATCATTCGTGATGAGCCAATCACTCAGGATGACGCCGCGGAAACCGAATTGTCCTCTCAACAATCCAGTCAACAACTGCTGACTAAATCCGGGCCCGACCTGCTCCAATGGTTTCCCGTCAATGGTTAGGTTCTGCAAAATAGGATAAGCAGGCATCACGCTACCGACATGAGCATTGAAAGCCCCGGTAAACGGGACAATATGCTGATCGAAATTGTGTCCAGGGAAATCAGCGTACCGACCGTAGTAGTTATGACCGTCCCAGCCATCCTTGGATGCCCCATAACCCACCCAGTGCTTCACGACCGCGATGACGCTCTCCCGGTTCAAGCCATCGGCGCCATTCTGCACTCCAGTGACGTAGGCTTCGACCATACGTTTCGCAATCTCGCCGTCCTCCCCAAAGGTTCCATCGATGCGGGGCCACCGTGGCTCGGTGGCGAGATCTGCCTGTGGTGCGAGGGATTCTCGAATGCCGACCGCTTCGTACTCCTGCCGGACGATATCTCCGAAGTGCCGAGTGAGTTCTGTGTCATTCAACGCTGCAAAGCCCAAAGGTCCCGGCCACGCCGAAAACGCGCGGTCGCTCATCGTGGCTCCGAATACATGCGAAAAATGATGACGCGGATCCGAGGATATGGTGGCGGGAATGCCTAACCGGGAAGATTCGGAGAGGGCCTGGACCTCATTGTTTTGAGAGGCCAGAAGGGCTGCGGTTGTCTTCAACAGACTGATGAACGAATTTACATTGTGCTGATTGATGAGTTCTCGCACCTTTGAGAGGTCATATCTCTTGCCGTCTCCCAAGATCGGGTCCGGACCGTCGCTGCGAAGGCTGGCATGGACCATCACGCCTGCCAATTCATCCAAACTCATGCGCTGGACCAAGTCGGCAACTCGAATGTCAGGAGACAGTCGCCAGTCCTCATAGGGATCGAGTTTTCCGTTTCGGTCCAGATCCTTGAAGGTCAATCCGTCCACCGTAATCAGCGGGGCCGAACGGCGGCCAATGACTGGTTGACTGACGGCGCCGTGAGACGCATTTCCGAAAATGGCATGAACAAAGATGAGAGCAAAAACCAGCACAATCGGGACCAGCCTTCGCCGTTTCACTATGAACGCTCCGGGAACAATTCCTTTTCTTGGTCGATGTTCGTTTCAAGAGGCCAAAGATTCTATCGAACGATTCTTTATAGTCTCCTCGGTTCTGATTGGAACAACAAAATCAGCGCACATTCGTCTCACGATTCATCTCCGATCGTTTCGAGCTAACCCTACTGATTGAACGAGACTGCGTTCGACGAGTTCCATCTTCTGCGCCGCCGCGGATCGCGCGCTCGCGACGCGAATCCCGGCACAGGAAGAATTCCCCTACAATGGTCGGGGCGATATGCACATTCCCGACGGCTATCTGAGTCCATCGACGTGCGCGGCTTTGTACGTATGCTCCGCCTCGGGCTGGTATGCGGCCCTCAAACGCATAAAGGGCCGACTTCATACGCGGACCATCCCGCTCGTATCGGTATTCGCCGCTTTCGCCTTCGTCGTCATGATGTTCAATGTGCCGCTACCAGGAGGAACCACTGGGCACGCAGTCGGAGTAACGGTGGCCGCCATCGTGCTTGGGCCGTGGGGTTCAATTCTGGCAATTTCGATCGCGCTGGCAATTCAGGCGCTGTTCTTCGGCGATGGTGGAATCACTACTCTAGGTGCGAACTGCTTCAACATGGCGGTAGTTGGATCGTTCGTGGCGTACGCTGTGTATCAAGCGGTGGCGACTCGTTCTGCCCGCACATCCCGGCGACGGATATTTGCCGCAGGCATCGCAGGTTACGCTGCCATCAATGCTTCGGCTTTGCTGGCCGCAATTGAATTTGGTATTCAGCCTACGTTCTTCCATGATGCACATGGCGCACCGCTGTATGCACCCTATCCGCTGCACGTCGCCATTCCGGCGATGATGCTTGGACATTTGACATTCGCGGGTTTGGCCGAAGCTGCAATTTCGGCCGGTATGATCTCCTATTTACAAAAAGCGGATATCGGCCTGCTCGGCGGTATTAAGGATTTTCCTGACGTCCGGCAGGCGCTTTCTGCGCCAGCAGCGGTATCCTCTCAAGGTCGTTTATGGGGAGTGGTTGCTACGTTGATGTTGCTCACCCCGCTCGGCATTCTGGCTGCTGGAACGGCCTGGGGAGAGTGGTCCGCTGCAGACTACGCTAAATCGGAGAGGCGCGCACAGATTGAAGCATCCTCAGACCGGAATGCGGCGCCACCTGCTCCTCCCGCTGGAATGAAGCAGTTATCCACGGTGTGGACGGCTCCTTTTCCAAATTACGCTCCTCGATTCATTAGAAGCGCTGCCTTTGGATACGTGATGTCAGCCATGTTCGGTGTCGGAATACTCTTACTGGCATCGTTGTTGTTCAAGTCGCTCTTAGTCCATTCTCCAAGCGGGAAAGGACCTTCACGCGTCTCTACATGAACGGATACTCATTTATTCAATCCACAATGCAGGGATTCGCGCGCGCATTTGCGAAGGCTCTGCAATCCGAACAGGCTGCGAGTGAGAACGGACTGTTGCAGGCACTCGATCCACGGGTTCGGGTGGTGGGTATCCTAATGATGGTTATATCCGTGATCATGTGTCGACGCCTGGAGATCATTGCCGCGATGCTGATGCTCGCCGTGGTGATTGCCGTTTTATCAAGGGTGAGCATGGCTTCGCTTGCCAAGCGAGTGTGGCTGGTCGTTCTGGGATTTACTGGACTAATCGCTCTTCCCGCTCTATTTCTAACTCCTGGAGAACCGTTGTTCGCCGTTCCTTGGGCACACGCTGTTATTTCAGTACAAGGTTTGAAAGCGGCAGCTCTGCTGGTTTTGCGCGTGGAGACTGCGGCAACGCTAACCACGGTACTGGTACTCTGCACACAGTGGGCACATATTCTAAAAGCGCTACGATCGATGCGCTTGCCGGCCGAAATCGTCACCATGTTGGCAATGACTCATCGTTATATCTTCTTGCTAATTGAAACTGCCAATCAGATGTTCGAATCGCGTCAGAGCCGCACTGTCGGGACACTGGACGGTAGCGAGCAACGCAAGATGACGGCGCGAACGGCTGGCGTGCTTCTGGGCAAGAGCATTGCACTCAGCCACGAGGTATATCTCGCGATGCTTTCACGCGGATTTCACGGCGAAGTGTATCTCCTGACCGATTTCCGACTGCATGCGGCCGATTACGTGGCCATCACGATATTCGCCGTGGCGAGTGGGATGGCGATCTGGGTCGGGAGGTAATGCTCCGTTGCCGCCCACATTCAAAGTCGACGAGATCAGCTTCAATTACGATGGGATCGCGGCAATCCGTGATCTGTCTCTCCAGATCGAGCAAGGAGAGCGGATCGCGTTGCTGGGAGCGAACGGTTCGGGAAAGTCGACGCTGCTTCGCATCCTCGACGCGCTTCACTTCCCTTCCAGCGGTGTTGTGACTTTCTGTGAGCAACCGCTGACGCAAGAGCGGCTGCAGAATCAGGCTCATTTCCTGGACTTTCGTCGGCGCGTCTCATTGGTATTTCAGAATCCTGACGTACAGCTCTTCAACCCGACCGTATTTGACGAGTTGGCTTATGGCCCCTTGCAACTGCGGTGGCGAAGAGAGGAGATTATCCGGCGAGTGGACGAAACTCTAGCGGCAATGAATCTCTCTCACCTACGGGACCGTGCGCCCTATCGGCTTTCTGGCGGCGAAAAGAAACGTGTTGCGCTGGCATCAGTGCTGGTTCTCGATCCTGAGGTGCTTTTACTGGATGAACCGACCGCGGCTCTTGATCCCAAAAGCCAGAGCCAGATCATCGATCTGATCCAGCAATGGAAAGGGACGGCAAAAACCGTAGTGGCGGCCACGCACCAGCTCGACATCGTGGAAGACATCGCCGATCGAGTCATCGTGCTTGAGGAGGGCAAGCTGATCGCGACGGGGGCCCCTGCCGAAATACTCTCTAATGGAGAGCTGCTGCTGCGCGCAAACCTGATCCACGCGCATCGGCATGCTCATGGCGGAGTGATGCATTCGCATCCGCACGTCCACGGACACGGGCATCACGATCATGAGCACTGAGACGCACTGAAGAGCTGCGAGGCAATCATGATTCTTCCGATTGAACACGATGCTGTACGCGAAATCCGGCTCAACCGGCCGCCTGCAAATGCTCTCACGTTGGAACTTTTGACTGCTCTTCGCCAGACGATTCGAACGGCCAGCAGTGATGGCATGCGTGCACTAGTGCTCTCGGGCGCACCGGGTAGATTTTCGGGCGGGCTCGATGTTCCGCTGTTGCTTAACCTCGAGCGCGCCGAAATGGCGAAGGTCTGGCAGGCACTCTATGCGCTGTTGCAGACGATTGCCGAGTCGCCAATTCCGATCGTGGCGGCCATAACGGGTCATGCTCCAGCCGGCGGTACTGTGCTCACCCTTTTTTGTGATTGGCGTGTTATGGCGCAAGGCGAGTACAAGCTGGGCTTGAATGAGGTCCAGGTCGGTATTCCGCTGCCACCGGTTATCACCGCGGGCCTGAGGCGCTTGGCTGGCCCCAGAATCGCCGAACAACTGGCGGTCACGGGATCGTTGATCTCTCCGGAAGAAGCTCTCAAGGCAGGTCTTGTCGATGAGATCGCTGCGCCGGAGTTAGTGATTGATCGAGCGCTGGAATATTGTCATCGTCTCCTCAACGTTCCCGAGGTCGCGATGAAGGTCACTCGCGCTGAAGCTCGTCGCGACCTTGTAGCCATTTTTCGCACGGACATGAATGAGGAGTTGCAGCGCGTGATCGAAGCATGGTGGCACCCCTCGACCCAATCGGCTTTGCACGCACTGGCGGCACGCTTGAAGAACAAGTCTAGCTCTAACGCATGAGCCACTTCTGCGACTGGTCTTGGTCTGCGATTCCCAGCACCCGCATCAACAACCAAAAAATCTCCTCACCTTTAGCAGGCACGCTTCCCGGCGACACACCTCATAACGAGTCGTGACGCTCATCACAGACCCTTGGGTAATGCAAAGGCAAGAATCGTTTTGATCTGGACTCAGAGCAGGCGTCGGTCCGGGTCAAGGCGGGGGAATTGGTGGCGGGATCTACCGCCCTGGCGTTGGTAGTGTCACTGCGCCCAGACCGATCTACGACCCAGAGCCCGAGTACTCGGAGGAAGGACGGAAGGCAAAATATCAAGGCGCATTGCTATTACAGGTAATTGTCGAGACCGATGGGCGCCTGCGCGATGTGCGGGTTGTGCGATCGCTCGGATTTGGTTTGGACGAGAAAGCGCTCGAAGCTGTGCGTCAGTGGCGCTTCGATCCCGCGAGAAAGAACGGACAACCAGTAGCGGTGGTGGTCAATATCGAAGTCAACTTCCGCCTTTATTGAGAATGTTCAAGTTCCATTGAGCAACCTGCCATTGTTCCGATGACGTGCATGGTTCTAGCATTGACTCTCGCTTGCCGCGGCTGGCATGCTAGCTGCGCGCCTCATCCCTGAACAAAAGCAGGAGCCTTTTGCCGGAGCAAGACCAGAGAAGTGCTGTATCCAGCCGCTCCAAGTCGAATCTCTTTTCGTTGAGCACGTTTCTTTCGATCGCTCTTTGGTTTGGTGTCGCCGCTGGTTTCATCGAAGGGGCCGGCCTCCTGCTGTTCCAGCGCATCAATTGGGCGCGATGGGGACCCGTTCCACATGTTTCGGGATGGATTTTCGTAGTCTCGGGGGTCGTCGACAGCGCATTCTTCCTTATCCTTGCCTTGCTGATCTGGCTGATCAGTCGCTTTCTTGGTCGACATCACGCAACGGATATTCTGGTATTTCTGCTGACATTTCTCTCGGCTTTAGATTGGCTGATTTTGACCGAGCGGCTCGATCGAAGGGCGTGCTTCGTCCTCGCTCTCGGAGTGGCAGTCGCTGTCCGACGCTGGTTTCAGACACGTCAGACAAAAATGGTCGCTTACTGGCGGCGGTCATGGCGATGGGCGATTACGGCGTTGCTATTGATATTTGCAGGATCGTTGGCGGTCAAGCCGCTAAGAGAGCGGCGGATATTAGCCGAATTGCCGCCAGGCACGCCAGCGCCTAATGTTCTGCTGATCGTGATCGACACATTGCGCGCCGATCATCTGTCCTCATACGGATATTCCAGCTCAACCAGCCCGAACATCGACCACATTGCGAAGGATGGTGTGTTGTTTGAAAATGCGATCTCCCCTTCTTCATGGTCCTTGCCGTCGCACGCGTCGTTGATCACCGGACGGTATGTGAGCGAGCACGGAGTAGGCAACGTGCGGCCTGACTTAATAGGAGAGGGCTCTCCGGCCAACTTCCGCGGCTTTTTGTCGTTGCCGGGAGCTATGAATCAATACGGGTACCGAAGCGCTGCAATTTCGGCCAATCTGGTCTACTTCACGAGCAACCTCGGGTTTGGCCAGAAATTCAGCCGCTTTGATGACTATTTCTTCGCGCTTAACGAAGCGTTCTTGCGCACGACCCTCGGACGCGAATTCAGCAGAGTGTTCTTCTTCCGCACTGACAAAAGCAAAATGAAGCGTCTCTATCGCTCTCTCGGGCTTGAATCGCGGTTTAGTAAAGCGTCACTGCAGAAGCCGGCTGGGACAGTGAATTCGCAAACACTGACATGGCTGGATCAGACGTCTCGACGTCCTTTCTTTCTATTTCTGAACTACATCGACGTGCACGAGCATAGCGGTCCGGGCAGTGCAGAATACGATCAGAAGATAAAAATGGTCGACACCGCCATCGGCGATCTGATGCATCAACTTGATCTCCGCGGACTGGCGTCGAATACTCTGCTCATCATCACTTCTGATCATGGCGAGTCGCTCGGACAACACGGATTGACCTACCATGGAGCATCGCTCTATCGCGAACTGGTTCACGTACCGCTCATCTTCTGGTGGCCCGGGAAAATTCCCGCCGGAACACGTATCGCGGTTCCGGTCACCAACTCGGCACTGCCTGCAACGATCATCAGTTTGATTGGCAAGGGCTCGATGCCCACTTTCCGCGGACCAGCCCTTGACCAATTGTGGCGCAACACGGGGTCGGATTCCGCATGGACGCCGCCAATCTCTGAGGTTCCACAAACCGACGTACTCGAGATCGAGGATCGTGCCCCAACTGTGCGGGTACCCACCTCTTTGACCGGAGACATGAAATCCATCATCACTCCGCAATGGCATTTGATCGTGCATGCGAAATCAGGACCGCAACTTTACGACTGGCAGGCTGACGTGCGAGAGGAACACGACCTATCGCGATCCGCCGAAGGTGCGGCCATTGTCCTGCGATTGGAAGAAGAACTGAGAGAAGGAGTATCGGGAAGCGCGGGCGCGGGCCCGGGTGGCTCGCCGATGCGTTAGATGTAACCGAGTCCGGCCAGCCGTTCTCGAATCAATTGCTGGTCATCGCTGCCGGACGAGTTGTCGCTCTTCGACTTTTTTTCTTCGCCTGCTAACAACGACCGGCCTTGCATTGTTTCCGGAATCTCGTATCCCGCTAGATCAAGAAGCGTTGGCGCCATATCCAGTAGTCGGGCACCCTCATACCCACCGCAAAGCGGGCAATTCGGAGCGGCAAGAACGAACATCCCATGTTGCGATGGTGTCCAGTCCCCCATAGCAACATGGGATTTCTGCCATAGGGCTCCGACTCCGACCGATCCACTCATGTTCCAATCGAGTTTGCCGACACTCACTATCAGATCAGGAGCAATGCCGTTCACTCTGTTGCAGACCTCTTCCGGCTTGAGCGCTTGTAGGCCAGGAGCATCGTAGTCGTTTTTGTGATGATCAATCTGTGTCCTCAGGTTCTCTCGATAAGACTCGTATTCCGTCGCGGGGATGATTCCTTGTAATTCCCTTTTCTGGACATTGAGGAAGATCTGTCCACATGGTCCGCCCTCAGCCCAAGCTTGCGTCTTGCTCCAATCGATCTCCAAATCGTGAACTGGCGTCATTTGCGAAGGCGACTCTTGCAAAACAAGCAGTCCTTGCCGGATCAGCCATTCATTGACGAAGAACGTGCCTTGAAGTGGTTGCACTCCATGAGTCGACAGGACTAACAGAACGGTTTCGTTGTCGATAAGTTCCAGAATCGCTCCGATTTGCTCGTCGAGCATGCGGTAGTGGTCAGCGAAGGAATATATTTCGGGTCCATCTTGATCGGTGCGATACGAAGGAGAATTTCGAATCAATCGTAACGTCGGATCGGAAAAGAAAAGGTAGCTCCAGTCTGTTCCACTGACTTGCGATTGAAAGGCACTCCAACGTTCACCACTCTGAGCGAGAATTTTTTTCAGAGAATCTTCTCCGGCATCGTCATCGAATGCACCGCTAAGTTCTCGACCACCTAAAATCGTGGCTTTCCCGCCAGCCTGATTCACGACACTCGCAATCGTCCTAGCGGGCGTTGAATCGCGATACCCAACTGGCGGTTTGTACGTTCGATCCATTCTGCTGCGGACACCATGCATGCCAAGCGATCCAGGATCCTGGCTTGCGGAGAAACAATCCCATTCGCAAGGAGTTCCTGGCGGGAATACGCTCTGCATCCTCCCATACACGCCCAAGTCCATGAGCCGCCGCAAATTGACCAGGCGCTCATCGTCAAACACGCTTTCCGGAGTCGCGCAATCAAGGCCTAGAACGCAGATTTTCATATCGTGGTTGCGAAATTATCAGAGTTCGGCTGCTCCGCGAAAGCGCAGCGACTAGCTTTCAATCAAAAGACCGGCTTTCCTTCCATGGATGGGGGAACCGGCACGCCGAGATGTTGAAGTATCGACGGAGCAACGTCCGTGATGCCGGGCTCGGCATGAATCAGATTCCGATCGGCAAAGAAAACACCCGGGACTAATTCCGGCGCAACAATGTGATCTCCGCTCCACCGGCGCATGTTATTGGTCAACAACCCCTCTGCAAATCCTCCGACTGCCGTTTGCCAAGAGACGCGAAATCCACGCTCGAAATTCACGAGCAAGTCGGGAGCTTTGTCGACGTACGGTCCGCTGTACGTTTCTTCACGCCGCGTAACGCTCCGCACGGCGGCCGATTGCGTTTCCGCATCGACTATGCCGGTGAGACCCTGTTGGATTGCCCGGCGAACGCGCTCCGCCTCGCTGCCCGCTTCCACTATCCCATCTCGTTCACGACCTTTGAGGTTCAGGTAGATTCCGCCCAAGCCGGCAGCATAAGCGCTTGTCTTCGACCAATCAACCGCGGCGAATCCGTCTGCGGTATCTCCACTGGGACACACACCATCCTTCAATGCCAGCAGTCCGTTTTGCCAAAGCCAGGTATTTGTATCAAAAGCACGGCGGAATGTACCGAAACCGTGATCGGAGAGCACGATTAACAACGTATCTTCATCGGCCATGGTCATTACCGGATCGAGCAGCGCATCGCAACGCCGGTAGTGTTCTTCGATCCGTGTCTTCCATTCGGGTGAGGCATCCGGCTCAAACCCTGGGTGTTTGCAGTCTCGAAAACGCCACAACATGTGCTGCACGCGGTCGGGAGTATCGAAGAGCACGAAGAAAAATCCCTCGCGGAACCGCGCAAGCTCGAAACGCATCATCTGCTCGCGCTCGCGGATTACCAACTCGCAGTGTTTCAGGAAAGCAGTCTCGTCGAACCGGCCATTGTTCAGACCGTTATGATCCTCGGCCATGCCGAGTGTCGCAAAAAGGCCAAAACTGTCCGCAAGCTCCTTAGCATATTCGCCAGGCGAACTCACCGGGAACATAGGCGCGCCTGGATCGAAGTTCATGGCCGAAACGTAGAATTCGACGTGAGGCGCTAGTCGCCGCAGGTAGAAACGGGCAATGCCCGTCACCGACTGGAGAAGAGAGAACTTGAATTTGAAACGTACCCACTCACTCCATTCTCCCTCTATAACTTCGATCTTCGCCGGAGTTCCCCCCGTGTGAATCACGACTTTCCGTGCAAACGTGTCAACCTGCACGCGGATCTCGCAAGTTGTATCCGACGCCGGCGACGTGCGGGTATTGCGCGGCCCTATCACTTCGGTTCTCAAATCGCCCCCAGCTTCGAGCAACACCAATTGTTCGGACTCTTCGCTCGTCACAGCGCGGTCCTGGGTGTAGAAGGTTCCTTTACTCTGGCTGCCTCGGAGATCAGGAACGCCCACACCGGCCAGCATGCGGCCGTTGAGAGTTTCGGGGGGGAAAGTACAAGGGCAACGCAGAACAGTACTGTGAACCCCGGCCTCGGTCAGCACCTGCCATACCGGCACTCCCTTGCGCTGATTGACGACGCGAGGCTGGGCAAAGGCGCTTTTCGGTCGCTCGAAACGACTGAGTGCCGCGTCTGGAAAGTAGTTGGCGGGATCACGCGTAACAAAATCGAAAATTCCGTGGCCGCCGGGATTCGTGCCAGTGGCAAATGACGACCATGCCACGGGAGTCTGCGCAGGATAGGTGGTCTTCAATCGGCTGTAACCGCCGGCAGCTCGGATCCTTGCGAGATTCGGCAATTCGCCGCGGTCCAGCATTGCTTCCACTATGGTTGGTTCCAGACCGTCGAGGCCAATGACGATCGCTTTCTTTCCCAAAGAAATCTCCGGCGATCAGGAATTCTTGGCGGGAGGTTCAGTAGCCACCGCGGCGTCGGATTTTGGCGTGCGCCGGGAAATATGGAAAATGCGCAGGAAGAAACCGACAACTTTGTTCCAAAACATCAATAAAACGCCGACCACCGCGGCCAATCCCGACGTGACCGTCATCACCTGGTCGGGCCCCACATACAGCGCGAGCGCCGCAAGACTCATGTAGACTCCTCTTCCCGTTTGCTCGAATGAGGGAGACGCACCCCAAGCGTCACAAAAGGTAATGATTTAGAGTAACACCGCTAAGAGCTTGCAACAAATTGTGACTCTAAGGTGATCCACTTTGATCACCGCCTAGTCGACAGCATGCTGCTCCAGATAGACATTGGTTTCCGCCTCTGGTGCAACTAAGCCTTCGGGAAGCGCGCCCCCGTTGTAGTCCGCCATTCGGTTCTTCCATTTGAGGAAGTCGGTGATGCTCTGCGGTTCGATGCGCACTTCAACCCTTCGCAAACTGGCCAGCAGGAGGTTCATTTCGAATTCGAATCCCATCGATGAGCGGAGATTCTTTCGGGAAGATTTCACCTTTTCTACCTGGTTTCCGCTGACCTCGAGCAGTCCCCAACCTTGTGGCAATTCGTCTGGCCGAATCAGGTGGCACGGCGCAAGATAAAAACGTTCGCACCCAACCCCGTTTTCCGGATTCATCCGAAACGGCTTGGTTCGATCGGCAAGAAAATCCGCGCGCGAGACTTTGCATTCGACTAGCACTGAACGACACGCCTTTTTCCAGCCGATCGCGTCCGGCATTTCCCCACTGACACACGCTTGCTCCGACAGCACGACACCACAGCGGTATCTCCGCAGCCAAGCCACGGCCAATGTCACAAGCTTTGCGTGAGTCACAGAGAAAGTCTGGAGGCAGGCGAACGTTGTGAGAAGTGCCGAATTAGCTACTCGCTGGTTTCCGCGGGCGAGGAGCAACCAACCGTGGACCTAAAGGAAGTTTCAACGAACGCACCAGGATCGGCCTCCGCAGGACCGTTTCCAGCAGGTGCCGGGCGGCAGCAACATTTTCGGCCGACCGCTCCAGTGGAGAATATCCGGCCGCCTGGACGACGATCGCACGATCCTGCGTTCCAACACGAAGTTGCGGTGCGACTCCATTTCTCATGTCGAGGGCATTCGCCAAACGAAGAATCGCCGCCAGTTGCACAGTCAGCCGGCGGTCGGCAAGTTCGAGCCGCTGCAAGTTCTGTTTTCGCGGACGAGGTAGCGCCCCTCGGTGATAGCGCGCCACTACCGCGCACATCTCCAGTTCACGAGCGCTCCAGCCTAGTGGCTGCGACAGCTTCCGGATCATCTGACATGATGCCTTGTGATGTGACTTCTCGCCTTTTGCCTTTCCCACGTCATGCAGAAGAGCAGCGGCATGCAAGACGGCGCGAGAATCGTGCTCCGGATTCTGGGCGATAAATCCCGAGTCTTTGAGCCCATCATAAAGCTGCAGCGCCAGTCGCGACACACGCTCGGAGTGTAAGAAATTTGGATCCAGGTAACTAGCCCACAGCCGTAGCCGGTTCAAGGCCGCCGCTCGCAGTTGCACGCCTTGTGGAAGATCGGTGCGCCATAATCGCCACAGCGAATGCTTGCCTACCATCTTTTCGCGGTAAAGCCCCAACCTTTTCGAGCGCTCTTCGGTAAGCTTCTTCCTCCAGCGGATCTTGCTGTCAGGATCAGGGAATGCGATGATTTCAACGGCGGTATTCCAGAGAACATCCAGGTCGTGCACCTCTCCTAAGAGATCCTGCAATTGCTTGAGATCGTTCCCCCAGGCGGCGTGTTGAGCGGGCAGGAAATTCTCAACCGTATATCGGAAACGCTTAATCCCGATGCGAAGCTCATGAAAAGCGGTTTGCGACCTTGTGCGCAGCGCACGCTTGTGCAGTTCATAGGCATCGTTCCACTTTTCAAGAGCAAGGTGCTTGAAGACCACGCTTCCGGGACGCACGCGCGCCGCGCGGCGAGGGAGCGTCTTGCTCCACTGCCGCCATTGTTTCCGGTCAAATTGCTGCAGTTCGCGAAAAGCCATCTGCTTGCTTTGCGCTTCTCGAGCGTGGATATGATTCAGCAGTTTCGCGGCCACTGGATCGGAAGAATCGCTTAACTTGTCGATCCAGTCTCCCATTACATGCATGTCACGCAAGTCGCCGAGCGATTGGAAAACTTTCTTCCCGGCTTTCTTCATTTGCTTCCATGAAGGGTCGGGATCCATAGCCATGAGCCCATCCGCGAGTGAACGGCAGCGTCGCAGTGCGACTCTGAGGTCATGCACGGGGTCGGCTTCGAACCCAACGGCCGCCCGATCGCATTCCACCAAGACCCGCTGCATCCACGGTCGAAGACCGAGTTTCTGTTTGTTTTCCTTCTCGACCGTTCCGACCACTGCAACCTGTGCCAACTCTCCCTCCATGCTTATTATTAACAATTCTCTTCTTTGGATCAGCCAAAATCCGGCGACAAAGCGTCCAGCAAGAAAAAAGCCAGCCTGCTAATGAGGCTGGCTTCTCATAAGTTTGAAGCGATTTTACGCCACCGGCTGCGTGCTGAGGACCTTTTCTCGCTCTTCCGCGTCCTGCCGCTCCTGGTGCGCGGAAGTTGGAAGAGCAATTTCCAGCACTTCGTCGATGGTTTTGACGTAGTGCGTCGTCAATCCCTGCAACTGTTCGGGCGTCAGATCCTCATCCACGTTTGTTTTGTTCTCAGCGGGAAGAATGACGTCGTGAACACCTGCGCGCTTCGCGGCAAGAACTTTCTCCTTGATCCCGCCGACTGGAAGGACGTTGCCGCTTAAGGTGATCTCGCCGGTCATCGCCGTGAGGGGACGAACCTGTTTCTGCGTTAACAGCGAGACCAGAGCGGTCACGATCGTGACGCCCGCCGATGGGCCATCCTTGGGGATCGCTCCAGCCGGCACGTGAATGTGGATGTCGTGATTGGAGAAAAACTCCTCGTCGATTCCGAGCTGCACGGCGTTGGAACGTACCCAACTCAGGGCGGCCTGCATTGATTCACGCATCACGTCCTGAATCTGGCCGGTGATCGTCAACCCGCCTTTGCCCTTCATCAAGTTAGCTTCGACGAACAGCACATCGCCGCCCGCTGGAGTCCACGCCAGACCGACAACCACCCCAGCCCGCTTGGTGCGTTCGGCTATTTCGCCTTCGCTGCGAATCTTGATGCCGCCAAGGAATTCCTGCACGATTTCCTTGGTCACGATCAGCTTTTGGGTCTTACCTTCTGCCATGCGCCGCGCCTGCTTGCGGCAGATCGTACCCAAGTTCCGTTCGAGATTCCGCACGCCCGCTTCGCGAGTGTAATGACGAATCACGTGGCGCACCGACTCTTCCGGAAACTCGATCTGCTCAACAGTGATTCCGTTTTCCTCGATCTGCCTCGGAATCAGATACTGGAAAGCGATATGCACCTTCTCTTCTTCCGTATAACCCTGGAGTTCGATGATCTCCATGCGGTCGCGCAAGGGTTCGGCAATCGGATCGAGCATGTTCGCCGTCGTGATAAACAAAACCTTCGATAGATCGAACGTCACGTCCAGGTAGTTGTCGCGGAACGTGCTGTTCTGCTCCGGGTCGAGTGCCTCCAGCAAAGCCGATGCCGGATCACCACGGAAGTCTCTTCCGACCTTATCGATTTCGTCGAGCATGAAGACTGGATCTTTCGTTTCGGCACGGCGAATACCCTGGATGATCTGTCCGGGTAAAGCACCGATGTAGGTCCGACGGTGTCCGCGGATTTCGGCTTCGTCATGCACGCCGCCCAGCGAGAGTCGGACGAACTTCCGTCCCAATGCGCGAGCGATGGACTTGCCGAGCGAAGTCTTTCCGACTCCCGGAGGTCCCACAAAGCACAAGATCGGTCCCTTCATCGCCGGTTTCAGACGTCGTACCGAGAGATAGTCCAGAATCCGGTCTTTCACTTTCTGGAGATCATAGTGATCGGTATCGAGAATCTCTTTCGCTTTGGGAATTTCAATTTCGCCGCCCGAAGTTTTCGCCCATGGCAACACCGCCAGCCATTCAATGTAATTCCGCGTGACCGAGTAGTCGGCAGCCATCGGCGACATGCGCGATAAGCGTCCCAACTCCTTGAGAGCCTCTTTCTTGACATCGTCGGGCATGCCCGCCGATTCGATCTTCTGTTTGAAGTCTTCGGTATCGCGCTGACCTTCGTCCTGCTCTCCCAATTCCTTCTGGATGGCCTTCATCTGCTCGCGCAGGTAGTACTCGCGCTGCGTCTGCTGCACACGATCCTGAACCTCGGACTGGATCTTGTTCCTCAACTGCTGGACTTCGAGCTCCTTCGCGAGATGGTGATTGATCTTTTCCAACCGGATCCGAACGTCAGTCGTCTCCAGGGTGTCTTGCTTGTCTGCCGTCGACAGAGATGGAAGAGAGGACGCAATGAAATCCACCAGACGACCCGGCTCCTCGATGTTCATGGCGACCGTCGATAGCTCGTCTGAAAGCGTGGGCGATCCGGCCACGATTTGCTGAAACAGCGTCAGAACGTTGCGTTGCAGAGCTTCTACCTCAGAATTCTTCGGCGGAATCGTTTCGGGAATCGTCGTAACCTGCGCACGCATAAACGGCGTGAGTTGTGCGAACTCCGCTAGACGCACCCGCTCCAGGCCCTCGGCAAATACGAACAGGCTCTGATTAGGCATCTTGACGACTTTGTGTACGACAGCGAGGGTGCCGACCGTGTAGAGATCCGTTGGCTGCGGAGAATCGACGCGCGCTTCGCGCTGCGCCACTACCACGATGGTCTTGTCCTCACCGAGTGAATTGATCAACTGAACCGAACTCTCCCGCCCCACAGTTAGCGGGAGAACAGCGTGCGGAAACAAAACCGTATCCCGCACCGGCAGAACCGGAAGCGAGCGGTCTGAATTCTCCGAGAAAGTGCGATTTTCTTCGCTCATACTCTGTCCTTGAGTCTCTTCCACTCAACTTTTGATGAGATCGCCGTCTTAAAGATGCAAGATTATGGGCTAGGGTGTTGAATTCTAGACCTTTTTTGGCTTTTTGCAAGGTACAGAAGGGATTCGAACTGTGGAATACAGATCAGCCTTCGGGAGCGCACCGCCAAGGCTGCGCTCCCAGCTAGGAAGCATCCGAAGATGATTTAGAACACGTGCTTTGCGCGGTCACCCTTAAAGATGAGTTCGTGCAATACGCGCTCGTTTGCGGCATTGAGCTCGTAAATCTTCCGGCTGTCGGGCGCCTTTTCCGTCAAAGGGACCAGAGTGCACTTGGCGCGCACTTCGATAGGTTTGCTGGCCTTCAGTTGATGAAAAACCATGATATGGTCCTGGCCCTCCATCACATGACGGATCTCGTATTCTCCGCTGGGGAGAAGCGTATTTGCAACACGCACGGGTTCGCTAAAGCTGACCCGATAACTGTTCGACACACCCAGTTCATTGGTTTTGGCCGCGGCCATAACCGCAAGAAGCACAATCAAGCCCAGCAGCCCCGCCCACTTCATCGCTCGCATAAAACCTCCTCTGCTGTTGAGCTTAGGAGTCAAAACAGAAAGTCGCGGTGCAGTCGCTCACATCGATTTGTGATGGAATGGCGGGACCAGAGTGACGAACCAACCCCCGAAATCCCCGGGGAACGCTGAAAGCGTTTATTTTCAGATCACTTCAAGTGATGCCAGACCAAGGGTCACATGCTGATCCTGGTGGTACATGACCAAACGATCGGCATTTCGGCAGCTATTTCTCAGAGTAGATTCCAAGAACCTTGACCAGTTCCGCGACCTCTCCTAGGTGCCGTAGGGCATTTCGCGACGGTTGGTCGTCTCCGCGCAGCAGATCTACGAAGAAAACGTACTCCCACGGACGACCGCGCATGGGGCGGGACTCGATCTTGCTCAAGCTGATGTCACGCAGCGCAAAAACGCTAAGCGCTTTGAAGAGAGCTCCAGGTGTGTTCTTTACGCTGAAGGCAAGAGAAGTCTTGCCAGCATTCGTCGCTGGTCGGGGCTTACCGCGGCGAATGAGGAAAAAGCGAGTAAAGTTCTGCTTATCATCCTCGATTCCTGCCTTCAGAATTTTTCCGCCGTAAACCTCGGACGCACGTCGGCTCGCAATTCCGGCAGCATCCCGCAGACCATCAGCCATCACGTGCTTCACACTTCCTGCTGTGTCGTAGAAAGGAACTGCCTCCAGCTTACGGTTGGCCGCAAACAGATCCCGGCACTGATCAAGAGCTACGGGGTGCGAAAAGACCCGCCGAACGTCCTTCAACTTTGTTGCCGGCATGCCAATCAAGTTATGCACGATGCGCAGCCGAAACTCTCGCTCGATGTGGACATTACGACTGAGTAGAAGATCGAAGTGTTCCGCGACCGACCCGGCAAGAGAATTTTCAATCGGAATGACTGCGGCGGCTACCGAGCCGCGTAGCACACGCTCAAAAACATCGAGTGATCGGGCGCACGGAACCACTCTAGCCGACGGCAACATCGCCTCGGCGGCCTCGTGACTGAAGGATCCCAATTCCCCCTGAATCGCCACTTTCATATCGACAGTTCGTTCGGCAAGAGACAATCGCCCACGGCGACACTACGGACTACTAACGGCTTCACCCGACAGTTCTTTTTTCATTACAAGCGCATCGAGATGATTCGAATAATAACCGGGTATCGTCTTCTCAATGAAATATCCGTGCTTTTTGTAGAAACGGATAGCGGACAGGTTGTTAACTGCTGTCTCAAGCGCCACTTCAAGCGCGCCTTGACTCCTCAAGCGACTCTCTGCGGCGGACAACAGCGCAGATCCAAGGCCGTTGCGCCGCGCCTCCGGGATCACGTCGATCGTAATGATGTGTCCGGACTTTCTCCTCGACTCGGCAACCACAAACCCGAGAACTCCGGCCCGATTTTCTCCGCTAACGTCTGCCATCTCGGCGACTAGCGTGAACGACCCCGCGCGCCGCATGTAGACTGCCAGTTCCATTTTTGAATAGGCTAGCGGTGGCTCGAAACAGATTTGGTCAATCCCCCACAATGTGTCGAAGTCCCTTGTTTGGAACGGCCGGATCTTGAAGGACACGCGGCCATTGTAGCGGGCACCTCGAAAAGCTGCCGGACGAGAATTTTTCCTGTTCAGCTCTTGCGCGTTTCGCATCCACAGACGTACGATTCGCATCAGAGGCAACGTGGGGCGCACGATCCTGATTGACGTTGCGGCGGCAGCGGCGCTGCTGGCAGTTTGGTATGCCGGGTTTATCCAATATAACCGGCGCCGGGGATTGGCTGTCCTCGATTGGATTCAGGCAGCGTGCCTAGGCAAAGGGCGAGTGCTGAACCTACGATGGCAGGCTAGCAGTTCGTTATTGCGGGCCACTCTTCACCTTTCCTCGCGCTGGTTCGAAGATGCGCGCCTTACGATCCGGCTTCGCCCCCGACCGGTACCCACCTCCTGGATCCTCAGCCGTTGGCGTAAACAAGAAGAGACGTTGACCTTCGAAGCTGATATGGGCTTTCCTCCTGGATTCCACATGGACGTTGTACGGCATCGTTGGTCAGGGCATACCTCCGCCAAAATTCCCAAGGCGCGCAACTGGACCATCACCCGCTCCACACCCGTTGTTCTAACTACGCGGGAAGATTGGCCACCAGAACTGACGCCTGTAGTAAATGCCCTGACTTCTTGGCGTGATAAGGATTTCCTAAGTGTGAGGTTTAACCAGAAGTCGCCCCACTTCAGCGCAACCGTGACCTTGCAAAGCCTTTCTGATCAGGACTCAGCCGCAGGTTTGATGGGGTTGTTTCGCGAGTTGGCTGCAAGTTCTTCCGCCAAGCAACACTGAGGTCTCCGGCGCTATTCCGGTTCTGCCACGAATCGATACCCCACCCCCCGTACCGTCTGGAGGTGTTTTGGGCGAGCCGGGTCTTCTTCGATGTACCGCCTAAGCCGCACTACAAAGTTGTCGATGGCGCGGGTGTCCGTGTCCTCGTGCAATCCCCAGACCTGTTCGAGGATAGATTTACGGGAGACAACTCGTCCTTCATTTTCAATCAGGTGGCGCAAGAATTGGGCCTCCATCAGCGTAAGGTGGATGGTGTTGCCCAGGCTTCGCAACTCAAGCTCAGCGAAATCAATGGTTCGCCGTTCGAATGTAAAAGTATCGATCGAAGGCTGACTCGAAGCGCCGTCGTCCCGTTGGACGGAGCCTTGCGACGATTCTGAAGACCCTTCTCTCATCCATGCGCTGCGTCGCAGCAAGCTGTCCAGTCGCGCAATCAGAATGGCTAACTCAAACGGCTTGGGAAGGTAGTCATCCGCTCCCGAAGCAAATCCTTGGAGCACATCTTCGGGTCGTCCGCGTGCGGTTAGCATCAGTATCGGAACATAATTCTTGTTTTCTCGAAGGGACGCGGCCACATCGAAACCGCTTTTGCCGGGAAGCATGACGTCCAATACGACGGCATCGAAGCGTTCCTTATTCTGAAGAAGTCGAGCAAGCGCCGATTCGCCGTCCTCCGCCACTTCCACCGCGTGCCCTTCGGCCTTGAGATTGAAAGACAAACCCTGAGCCAGATGAGCCTCATCCTCGACGACTAAGACCCGGCTCATGAAACTCTCCTTGGCAGTTCGAGCGTAACAGTCGTTCCCTTTCCGACGCCGTCGCTCTCAGCGAAAACCCTGCCCCTGTGCTTGCGCGCAATCGATCGCACGATGAACAGCCCCAATCCCGTTCCCTTCACTTGGGAAAGGGAGCGCTGGGTCACTCGGTAAAAGCGCTTAAAGATCCGCTTCAACTCCTGCTGCGCAATCCCAACACCATGATCGCGCACCCGCAGCAGCAACCGATCTCTGTCCGGAACTTCCAGTTCGACCGAGATATTGATCCGGTCGGGAGAATATTTCACCGCGTTATCGAGCAGATTCGAAACTGCCGTCCGCAACTCCTCTGGGTCTCCGATCATACTGGCCGACCTATCACCATTCAGAACTTGGCGATACTCCAGTGCACTCGCGTCGAGGTGGTGACGACTGCGAGCCGTTTCCATGCACTCGCGAACCAGGACATCGAATTCCAACGGCAAATGCGCTCGCGCTTTCTTCTGAGCCGCCGCACCGGCCTTCAGAACCTGTTCAACTGTGTTCATTAGGCGGTCAGTATCCTGCAACATCGAGCGATAGAACTCCCGTCGCTGTTCTTCTCCCACATCTCTTTTTTGCAGGGTCTGAAGGTAGAGACGGATTGAGGCAATTGGCGTTTTTAGCTCGTGGGTGACCGCATTGATGAAGCTGTCGTGTTGCTCGTTACGCCTGATTTCGCGCACTAGAAAAATCGTGTTAAGCACTACGCCCGCAATGATGCCGAGAAAGAGTATGGCGCCCAAGAACAGCATCAGGCTCTCGCGCCAGTTCAGGATTATCCAGGTGACGTTGAGAGCAACCGCTGCCACCACCACGCAAACGCCAAGTGTGACGAAGAAATAGATGGCCTTCTGGCGACTGATGATACGCACAGGGAGATTGTAGCCACTTCTGCGGCGACCCGCAGACAGACACCTGCGGTGAATTCACCGCCGAGACGCTGAGGACACAGAGGTAGTTTTCGAATTGCCTTCAAAGACGAAATGCAACGAGGGCTGGCGATTGCCGAGGAGTTGAATACGTCACAAGAGAAAAAGCGCCAAAAACATCGCCCAGCACCGGCATTCTTTCGGCGCTCTCTGTATCTTTGCGGTCAAATGAAATGACTAGTCGTTCGCGGAAACTGAGGCCGCCGCCAACTCCGGGGATTTCAAGTCCCGTAGCAGTGCAGGGCGTGGAGGGAGATTGCCCAGTTCGACTTTATAGACGTGGCGTGCCAACTTGAGCTTTTGAAGCAGCCAAATGCCATACCAGTTCAGGTCAACTTCGTACCAAGCCAATCCGTGACGAACCGAGACCGGATGCGCATGGTGATTGTTATGCCATCCCTCACCGAAGGTGAAAATCGCCACGAACCAGTTGTTGGTGGAGAGATCCTTGGTGGCGAATCGCCGCGATCCCCACAGGTGCGTGATCGAGTTCACGGCCCAAGTCGCGTGCAGCCCAAATACCACGCGGAAGAATACTCCCCAAAGCAACCATGGGAGCCCACCGACCGCGAAAAGGACCGCGCCGAGCACGATGTTTCCAACATAGTGATACTTGGTTAGCCAGACATGAACCTTGTCTTTGGTGAGATCAGGGACGTACCGGGCCAGGGTCGTCGTGTCGTGGTGCATTGATTTCCCGGTCAGAATCCAACCCATGTGCGACCACCACTTGCCATCCAGGGGCGAGTGAGGATCACCCTCTACATCCGAGTACTGATGATGAATTCGATGTGTCGCTACCCAGAAAATCGGACCGCCTTCGAGCGCGAGAGTTGCACAGAACGTGAGGAAGTACTCCACCCAATTCGGGGTCTTGTAACCACGATGGGTCAGTAGACGATGATATGCCATGCCGATCCCAAGACTTCCGGAGACCCACCATAAGAATGCAGTGATAAGGATTGCCGACCACGAAAAGAAAAACAAAGCGGCAATCGCACCCAGGTGCAAGATCGCCATAGCTGTGGTTGTGACCCAGTTAACGCCATCCGTCTGTGCGCGTTCTTTGCGCAGGCTGGTTTCGTTCATTGCGTCCAAGCAGTTCTCCCTACAAAGGTCTGCGAAGACAATATCAGCCTGGCGTCCGCTGCTTTGTAATACTTCTGTAAGGAGAAACGACTCTTGGCGTTACCGGGGTAACGTTTCCGCACCAAGTTTCGGATGAAATGGTCCGTCAACCGACTGCGCACGAAAAGCATCAGACCAATCACCGCCTGGAGAAAATTCGCGTGCACAGGATGAACAAGACGGTGGTTATTACAGGCGCCTCCAGTGGCATTGGCCGAGCCTGTGTCCTGCAAATGAGCCGCGCCGGATGGCAAGTTTTTGCTGGAGTTCGTAAGCCGGAGGATAAGGCCGACTTGCTGGCTGAGAGGATTCCCGATGTCATTCCGATCAGAATCGACCTTGAGGATCGGGGTTCGGTCGTCGCCGCGGCCGAGCAAGTTACCTCTCAATTACGCGGTTCGGGGTTGGACGCCCTGGTAAATGTCGCAGGAATCGGCATGATTCGTCCGATGGAGTATGTTCAGGAAAACGATCTGAAGAGGATCTTCGACGTCAACGTATTTGGGCAAATCGTCCTCACGCAGGCCTTTCTTCCATTGCTCCAAAAAAGCCGCGGTCGGATCGTTAACATCACATCGGTGGGTGTCCACATCGCGATCCCCTTTGGTGGTCCACTCAACGCCAGCAAGAGCGCCTTCGGAATGTTCAGCGATACCCTAAGGCTAGAACTCCGGCCTTTTGGAGTTCGTGTGATCGCGATAGAACCAGGGGCAATTTCGACGCCAGCCGTCGACAAGACACTGGGAGACGTAGAAGGAGTGATCAGACAACTGCCGGAAGCGGGCAGGTTGCAATATGCGGAGATGCTCAGGAGCATGGCCCAGCACGGCTACGAGCAAGAGAAGAACGGCAGTCCACCGGAAGTCGTCAGCAGAGCAGTTCTGCAGGCACTAACGGCGTCCCGGCCACGTATTCGTTATCGCGTTGGAAAACATGCCAGCTTGCTTGCGGCGCTGGGAAGGTTCATCCCTGATGGGCTACTCGATGTGCTCCGACTTCGAGCGTTGGGGTTGCCAACTGAGTTCGGCATCCTCAAATATCCTGACGCCGACCGATCTTCCGATCGTGCCGCGTAGGGAGAGCTAGGCGGCACCCTTTACTTCCACGCCAGCCCATTTTTCAAGAAGGGTGAGCGTAGCGGCGTAGTCGAGATCCTGGTGTCCTTCTTCCGCAGCCACATCGTAGACCTCTTCGACCGCTTCCAGCCCTGGCAAGCGGACCCGCGTCTCCCTGGCGGCGTCGAGCGCGAGATGAATGTCCTTCAACATGAGACGTAGGGGAAAATTGGGCGAAAAATCGCGTTTGAAGATGAATGGAGCTTTGTAATCGACGACTCCAGACCGCACCATCGACGCTTGGACCAATGGCATGAGCCGTTGGATGTCGACTCCAAGTTTGGTCGCAAGCGTCAACGCCTCGGCGAATCCTTCATAGATCAGGGCAATCTGGAGGTTCATGGCAAGCTTGGTCGCCTGGCCCTTGCTCGTCTCGCCCATGTTGAAAACCTGCTTTCCCATCGCCTTGAAAAGTGGATCCAGCCGCGCAAGAGCGGCTTCCGATCCGCCGGCCATAAAAATCAGGTTACCTGCCTCGGCGGCGACCTTCGATCCGGTAACGGGTGCGTCCACGTACTCGGCGCCGCGGGCTTTCACCTTCTGTGCGAAACGCAGCGTCGCTGAAGGGGAGATCGTGCTGGAATCGACAACAATCATTCCTTCGCTCAGCGCCGTTTCTATGCCTTCAGGTCCCAGCAGCACATTTTCGACCGCCGCAGTGTCGGATACACACATCCATGCTACTTCCGCGCCGCGGGCAGCTTCGCCTGGGGTGGCGGCGGTGCGCGCTCCCTCCACGTCTTTCCCTGTGGTCCGGTTCCAGACCGTGACCTCGTGACCGCCCTTTACGAGGCTGGCAGCCATCGGGCGGCCCATTATTCCCATTCCCATGAAAGCGACGCGCATGTTCCCTCCACTTTGGATTAGAAATGACCATGAAAGTCACGGTCAAGATCGACTCTCTTGTTCTAAACTACAGAGAAGACTCGAGTGCAATTTCACTTCAAGGGCGCGGAGTTCCTGTGAAAGTTGCAGGAGGTTCTGTGACTCAGGCTCGCTTGCGAGCATCTATTTCATATGACGACTGTCGGTGTAGGACGTCGACGAATCGTTTTGATATCGATCGTTGGAACTGATGTTTAAGACATCTTTAAAGAATCCGGCCCTTCGCAAACGAGCAAGCCAGTTTACCCGCCTCGTGCGACACTCTGCTGTCACTCCTCGCACCGGACAAACACACAAACCAAGGTTGGCAAATAACGGCGAATTGGGTGTGACCTTCATCGGGCACTCGAGTTTCTTCCTACAGATAGGCGGCCAGAACGTAGTCATCGATCCCAACTTCGCGCGCTGGCTATTCGTTTTGAAGCGGCTGAGGAAACCGGGCGTGCGTGTACGAGATTTACCGCCGGTCGATGTGGTTCTAGTAACGCACGCCCACTTCGATCATCTGCATCGTCAGTCCCTGCGCGCTATTGCTCGCGAAACTCGACGCCAGCGGGGTTCGTCCCCGATTTTGGTCATTCCGCACCACGTTTTTGACCTCGTATCCGACCTCGGTTTTCCCGAGATCGTCGAGCTTGAATGGTGGAACAATTATCGGCACGTTTCGTTGGATATCACGCATGTTCCGTCACGTCATTGGGGCGCTCGCGTAATCAAGGATTCCCATCGGGGTTATGGCGGTTACGTCGTACGCTCTGGAAAGCATTCTGTGTATCACGCGGGCGATACCGCTTATTTTTCGGGGTTTCAGGAGATCGGTCGAAGGCTCACACCGGAAGTTGCACTTTTGCCTATCGGGGCGTATAACCCGCCACAGTTCCGCAACGTTCATACGAGTCCGGCCGATGCAACCCGGGCCTTCTTGGACTTGGACGCCCGCTGGATGATCCCCATGCACTACGGAACCTTCCGCCTGTCCCATGAACCGGTCGATGAACCGCTAAAACTATTAGATCAGGAGGCCCGAAAAGCGGGTGTAAAGGACCGCATTCGAGTCTTGGAAGAAGGCATTACTGAGTTTTTCTAGCTGTTTTGTTTACGTCCGAGGCGAGGCACGCCGGTAACCTTGGACTAGTCTATGCGTTCCCTGAGGGAGGTGCAGGTGCATGCTATACTGCGCTAAGATGTGGCAGGCTCCCTCCACAATTCCTGCCTAAGGATTTTGAGACATGGCTGGTAGTTCTCGTCGCTCACTCTTCCTAGTAGTTTTTGTCCTAGCTCTGTTCGGTTTCTTGGGAATGTTGTTCGCGCAGAGGAATCCCGCGCCCACCCCCAGCAGCGACTCCGACATCCGGGACAGCTACAAACAGTTCACGCAGATTTATGAGACGGTAGAAGAGAACTACGCCGAACCAGTGTCCGCGGACAAGGCGATCTACAACGGCGCCATTCCAGGCATGTTGCACTCGCTCGATCCGCACTCTAACTTTTTCGATCCGAAATCCTATTCGCTACTTCGTGAAGAGCAGCGCGGCAAATATTACGGCGTGGGAATGACAGTAGGTCCGCGCAATAACAAAGTGATCGTGATTGCACCCTTTGTCGGGACACCCGCCTATCGCGCTGGCATTCATCCCGGCGACATCATCGTTGCGGTCGACGGCAAGCAGACCGACAACATGAGTACTTCTGACGTTGCCGATTTGCTCAAAGGGCCCAAGGGAACAACCGTGAAGATTACGGTGCTCCGCGAGGGGTCGGAAAAGCCTCTCGATTTCAGTGTCGTGCGCGATGAGATTCCGCGCTACAGCGTCGATCTGCACTTCATGATCAAGCCGGGCATCGGCTACATGCACGTCTCCGGTTTCCAGGAGACGACCGAGCATGAGGTCGCGCAGGCGCTCGAAGAGATGGGTGATCTCAAGGGTTTGATTCTGGACCTGCGCCAGAACCCCGGCGGACTCCTAAGCGAAGGCGTTGGCGTGGCCGATAAATTCCTGAAGAAGGGCCAACTCATCGTTTCGCATCATGGGCGCACCTCTCCCGAGAAGCGATACACGGCGGCACATGGCAATGGCGGCAAAGATTATCCCCTGGTCGTGCTCGTGAATCGCGGCACGGCTTCGGCGGCTGAAATCGTGGCCGGAGCGATCCAGGATCACGATCGCGGCCTGATCGTGGGCGAAACGACCTTCGGCAAGGGATTGGTCCAGACCGTTTACCCACTTGGCGAGAACACCGGACTTGCTCTGACGACCGCCAAGTACTACACGCCTAGCGGAAGGCTCATTCAGCGCGACTACACGAATCTTTCTCTCTACGATTACTACTACAATCGCGAGAAAGAAGAGAACAACGCGAACCACGAAGTGAAGCTGACTGACAGCGGACGCACGGTCTATGGCGGCGGAGGCATCACGCCAGATGTGAAGCTAGCTCCGTTCAAATCAAACAAATTTCAGGACACGCTCCTCCAGCACTATGCCTTCTTCAACTTCGCGAAGCGTTATGTGATTGCCCACAAGGTGACCCCGAGCTTCGAGGTTGATGATGCGGTCATGCAGGAGTTCCGCAAGTTCCTCGAGGAAGAGAAGGTTCCTTTCACCGAGGGCGAACTGGTCGAGAATCACGATTGGGTCCGCTCCAACATCAAGAGCGAACTGTTCGTCGACGCCTATGGCCAGGAAGAGGGCTTAAAGGTACGCGCGGAATCCGATCCTGACGTCATGAAGGCTCTGGAGCTGCTGCCCCAGGCGCGCGCATTGGCAGACAACGCCAAGAAGGTTATCGCCGAGCGTAACGCGGCGAGCCCGGTCACCCGCTAAAGGGGAACAACTAAGCTTACAAAAGGGGTCTGGAATGATTTCCAGGCCCCTTACTTCTTTGCAACCGGTTCTCGCTTCTCAGCGGCCCGTAGTCGGTAGCCTATTGTCAGTTCTTACGCGCCTACCGGAACTG
>Ga0126381_100000159_pt1 | contig 74273 bp, 75 predicted proteins | sample PanSoiMetPlot_28_FD_96465 | JGI IMG/M metagenome (GOLD analysis project Ga0126381, IMG submission 96465) | Tropical forest soil microbial communities from Panama - MetaG Plot_28 | ecosystem: Environmental > Terrestrial > Soil > Tropical forest > Bulk soil | place: Panama | collected 2016-02-17 | reverse complement strand
TATTATTGCGATTCGGGATATGACACTGGCGGAGAAAATCCGTTACCTGCGCGAGGTGGAAGGTTCGCTGCGCGGCTTGAACCGCTCGATGACGCAGCAGGAGATGCTCAAGGCGATCCAGGCGGAGACGGGCAAATCGATCAGCCAGTCATATCTTTCGCAGATCGAGCGCGGGAAGCGCCCGCATATGACGCAATGGACGCGCACGCTGCTGGCGAAGTTTTTCAAGGTGCATCCGGGATTCCTCGTGGATGACCCAGAGGGTTACCACACGGAGCTGACTTCGGATCTGCGCACGACCGAGGGCCAGTTGGATGTCTGGCTATTGCAAGGGTCCGAGCGGTTCGCGAGCGATCCGGAAGTCAGCGAGGTGCTGATCAAGTGCGCGAGAGAGAAAGACACGCGCCGGTGCATTTTGCTGCTGGGTGAAATTCTGAACACACCGGGTTTGGCTGATCGATTGTTCGAAGCATTGCGCGCAGAAGGATCGCGCCAAAACGGTCGGGAGAGGAGACGCCCATGACGTGGTCAGATTTTTATCTGTTCTGTTTTGCCGTTGGCTTCTTCTTCAGCGTCTTCTCGTTCCTGCTCGGAGGATTGCACTGGCACCTGCCATTCGGAATTCATCTTCCGCAGGGATGGGGTCTGGGGGGGCATGCTCCGGCTTCTGGACACGGCGGGGCCGCGCATGGTGCACAGGGCGGCGCAATGTCGGCGTTTAATCCTGTGACCACGGCGGCGTTCCTGGCCTGGTTTGGCGGCACGGGATACCTGATGACGCGTTTCCCAAACGTGGTGTCGCTGGTGACGCTGGTTGTGGCCCTGGGTGCGGGATTGGTGGGGGCGGGGATCATGTTTCTGTTTCTTACGCGTGTGCTGAGTTCTCGCGATGAAGCGATGGCCCCCGCCGACTACGAGATGATCGGGGTGCTGGGACGGACATCCATCCCAATTCGCGAAGGCGGTACGGGCGAGATCATTTACTCGCAGGCGGGAACGCGCCGAACTTGTGGCGCACGGGCGGAAGACAACACAGCCATAGAGAAGGGATGCGAGGTCGTTGTGACGCGCTACGACAAGGGCATCGCGTACGTGAAGCGCTGGGAAGAGCTGAATCCAGAGTAGCTGGTTTTGGCACGTGGTTGGTAGTTGGTTCTTGGTTTTGGCTCGAAGCTGGTTTCGATGAAACGCTTTTTCCAATTCGCGATTGTTCTGATGTGGATAGCGCTGCCAATCATTGCGCTGGAATACCAGCATGCCTGGGATCAGCTGCCGGCCAGGATGGCGACTCATTTCAGCGGCGCGGGCCAACCTAACGGGTGGATGCAGCGCGACGTTGCGTTGGAGTTCGGTCTTGGGATCATGTTGTTCTTGCTCGTCGTACTGACGCCGGTTCTCTGGTACATCTCGCGGAAGAAAGTAGACGTTTTGGCGTGGGCGCTACTCGGATTCAGCGTCTTGATTCTGGGGTTCGCTGCTTACGGCAATCAGTCAGTGCTGAATTACAACTTGCGTGGGACACCGGTGCGTCCGGATTGGGCGCTGGTGGTAGTTCCCACCGCAATTGTGGTTTTGATGGCAATCTTTCTGGCGATGAAGCGCGGTCATCCTTTGCCGCACAGTGAACTGATCGCGGAGGAGACGCAGACCGGGCGGGGATGGGCGATGTTGATCCTGCTCGCGATGATCGTCCCCGCCGTCGCCGCGATTGCGGTGCCGGTGAATAGCGTGCGGTTCGGCATGGCGCTGGTGACAACGGTGGGCTTGGCGGCAATCGGAATGGCGTGGAGCGGCTTTCAATACCGCTTCCTGCATCACGGCGTTGAGGTTCGTACGCTGGGCTTCCGGCTGCGTTCGATTCCAAGACAGCAGATTTTGAGTTATGGCATCGAGCCCTGGGCCTTGTGGCGCGGCTATGACATTCGCGGCGTAGGCGATTGTCGCGCTTACACGTGGGGCAACAAAGTTGTGCACATTAGAACGTCGAATGGCGAAGTTTACTTGGGACACAGCGATCCGGACAGGATTGTTCATGATCTGGACCTGGTGAAAGGAAGCGAGGCCGCCGCGGCAGCCGATTTTCGGTAGCGGCAGTGGCTCGTCCGCTGGCACGCGGTGACGGCTCGCAGCTCTTTAGGAGGCGATATGTTCGGAATTCGAATGGATATCCTGGTCGGCGCAGGGCTGTTGGTACTGGTGATCCTGTTCCTGATCAGCATGATGGCTCGCCTATACCGCAAGGCAGGGCCGCATGAAGCGCTGATTATTTATGGCTTTGGCGGGACGCGTGTCGTGAAGGGGCACGGCGCGCTCGTATTTCCGATGGTGCAGATCTGCCGCGAACTTTCGCTCGAACTGATGTCGTTCGATGTCGCGCCGCAACAGGATCTCTACACCAAACAAGGCGTCGCGGTCACGGTGGAGGCAGTGGCGCAGATCAAGGTCAAATCGGACGTCGAATCGATCCTGACCTCGTCCGAGCAATTCCTGACGAAGACACCGCCGGAGCGCGAGGGCCTGATCCGGTTAGTGATGGAAGGCCATTTGCGCGGCATCATCGGCCAGTTGACGGTAGAAGAAATCGTGAAGCAGCCCGAGATGGTGGGCGATCGCATGCGCTCCACCTGTGCCGAAGACATGAACAAGATGGGGCTGGAAGTGATCTCGTTCACGATCAAGGAAGTTCGCGACAAGAACGAGTACATCTCGAACATGGGAAAACCCGACGTGGCGCGCATTAAGCGCGATGCCGATGTGGCGACAGCCGAAGCGGACCGCGATACCGCGATCAAGCGCGCGCTGGCGCAACGGGAAGCTGCTGTGGCCAAGGCGCAAGCGGACCAGGAGCGGGTATTTGCTGAAACCGCATCGCTGGCCAAGCAGGCTGAGGCACAGCGCGATCTCGAGGTCAAGAAAGCGCAGTTCCTCGAGGTGACCAAGCGGCAACAGGCGCAGGCCGACAAGGCCTACGACATCCAGACCAACATCATGCAGCAGCAGGTTGTTGCCGAGCAGGTGAAGGTGATGCAGGTCGAGAAGGAGCAGCAGGTCAAGGTGCAGGAAGCTGAGATCGCACGCCGCGAGAAGGAGTTGATCGCAACCGTGCTGAAGCAGGCCGAGATCGAGCGTCAGCGGATCGAAACGCTGGCCAATGCCGAGAGGGCGCGCCTAATGGCGGAGGCCGAAGGCCATGCTGCGTCAATTCGCCAGCAGGGTGAAGCCGAAGCCGAGATCATCTTCAAGAAAGGCGAGGCGGAAGCCAAGGCGATGAACGTGAAGGCCGAGGCTTACCAGGAGTACAACCAGGCAGCCGTGGTCGACAAGCTGATTACCGGCTTGCCGGAAGTGGTACGCGCGCTGGCTTCGCCGCTCGCCAACGTGGACAAGATCACCGTGGTCTCAACCGGCAACGGCGACGCTGCCGGTATGAACAAGATCACGGGCGACCTGACCAAGATGGTGGCGCAAGTGCCCGCGCTGTTCGAAACGCTCTCGGGCATGCCGATCAGTGATTTGCTCGGGAAGGTGCGCCAGATTGGTGATAAGGCGCCGAAGCCAGATAGCAATGGGAAGGGGTAAACGGAGTGGTTAGTCGCTGGCCGCTAACCTTGGGCTCTTCGAAGTCCAGCGATGGCGGCTCAGCAGCGATCACCAGCGTGCGGGGCGGACGATTTGACGGCGGCGGGCAGGAATGCCCGCCCCACACACCACCACGCCAATAACGAAGGGTTCTGGAGGGTTCCGTGCAGCAGGAAGTACATCACGCAAGATCGCTTGGCTTGTCGGTGGCGCTCGGAGGCGCGCTCGGTGCGGCAATTGGCGCCGCCACTGGCCATGTGGGCATATGGGTCGCCGCCGGCATTGCGATGTACATCGCGATCACGGTGGTGGGGATGATGAAACGCAGCGAGTGAACATGAGTTCTAGCTCGACGCGCTACTCCCTTACGACGCGATTTGATTGGAACTTAGAACTGGGAACTGAAAACTGGAGTGATCTATGCCATTACTAGAGCGCGTTTCTACGTTAGTGCGGGCGAACCTGAACGACCTGATCGACAAGGCCGAAGAGCCCGAGAAGATGATCAAGCAGGTGATCCTGGACATGCAGAACCAGCTTCTGCAGGTCAAAACTCAGGTGGCGATCGCGATTGCCGACCAGCACCTGCTCGAAAAAAAGAAACTCGAACACGAGGACAAGGTGAAGGAATGGATGCGAAAAGCCGAACTCGCTGTCGACAAGAAACAGGACGATCTGGCGCGGGCGGCGCTGGCCCGTGTTGAAAGCTATGGCGAGCTGAGCGGAAACTTCGCACAGCAGGTCGAGGATCAGAAGGCGCAGGTCGAGAATCTGAAGTCGGCTCTACGAGGGCTCGAGCAGAAGCTGGTCGAGGCGAACGCGAAGGCGGATCTGCTGATCGCGCAGCATCGGCGGGCGCGGGCCGCGAGCAGGGCGACGGACGCGCAGTTCAAGATGCCGTCGGGCACAAAGGCTGCGACGTTCGATCGCATGAAGCGCAAGGTGGCGCATGAAGAAGCAGTAGGACAGGCGAAAGCCGAGCTTCTCGCCGACGATGTTGAGGGCCGGTTGGCGGCGCTGGAGAAAGAAGATCGCATTGAGCAGTTGCTGGCGGAGTTGAAGACAAGGAGAGGGGCGTAGGGCAAAGTTCTCAAGCTTGCGGGCTTGTACGAACGCTATGTATCTCATCAATGTTGAGTCATTGACTCAGTACTACAATGCATAGGTCCTTCGCTGAGCTCAGGATGACAAGTAGTATCGACCTGGGGAGCGAGGAGTTCATGTCAAGCGACAAGCGCGGTCCCTAGTGTCAGTTTAGAATCATCGTCCGACACTATGAAGAAGGTCTTCCATTTCCACTCGCCCGCCGACCAGTACGTCGCCGACGCGGCTGTGATCTATTGCTTCGATCACCGGTTCAGCCAAGCTGCCCGAAAATTTCTGAAGAAGCAGGGTATCGAGCGTGCCGACATGATCATCGTGGCGGGCGCCATCAAGGCGCTCGCTTCCCCGAACAATGAGTCCGAGCGGGAATTCGTTCTCGAGCAGGTGCGGATATCGATCCGGCTGCATAAGGCTGCGCGCGTGCTGTTGATGAACCATTCCGATTGCGCCATGTACGGCGGCCTGTCTCAGTTCAACGGTGACCGAGAAGCCGAGGCCGCACATCATCGCAACGAACTGTTGCGGGCGACTGACCTGCTCACGGCCAACTTTCCTGGCATCTCAGTCGAGCCATACTTCCTGAAGTTCGATGGCGTGTGGGAAGTGAAAGGTGCGGATCGGTTGAAAACAGGACCAAAGTCCTCCGTCGACGTTGCATAACCTCCGAATCGTGTGAGAACGTAGTCCCGCCGGAACATCAATCTCATGACAATTCTCTTCATCGGTGGCACTGGTGTCATTAGTACCGCGTGCACAGCGCTGGCCGTAGAGCGTGGCATGGAGGTCACATTGCTGCGCCGCGGAGAGCGCTACGCACCCGTCCCAAATGGCGTGAAAACGATCACGGCCGACATCAACCATCCGTCGCTGGCGCAAAAGCTCGGCTCGTTGAAGTTTGACGCGGTGGTCGATTTCATCGCGTTCACACCTGCCGACATCGAACGCGATCTGGCACTATTTCGCGGGCGGACGCGGCAGTTTATCTTCATCAGTTCGGCGAGCGCCTACCAGAAGCCGGCAACGTCCTACCTGATCACCGAGTCAACGCCGCTCGCGAATCCGTACTGGGATTATTCGCGCAACAAGATCGCATGCGAGGAGCGGCTCATGCGCGCTTACCGAGAGGAGGGATTCCCGGCAACAATTGTTCGGCCCTCGATGACCTACGGCGACACGCTGATTCCGCTGGCATTGAATTGCTGGCCCAAGTCTTACACGGCGGTGGACCGCATGCGGCGCGGCGGGAAACTGATTGTGCCGGGCGATGGATCGTCGCTCTGGGTGATCACCCACAACACGGATTTCGCCAAAGCCTTTGTTGGGCTTCTCGGCCACGAGCAGTCAATTGGCCACGCCTTTCAGATCACCTCTGACGAAGTGTTGTCGTGGGACCAGATCTTTCACATCGTCGCCGATGCACTAGGGGTTGAAGCGAAGCTGGTACACATTCCGTCGGACTTCATCTCGGCATGCTGGCCTGACCGGCTGGGCTGGCTGACGGGCGATTCCTCAGTCAGCGCGGTCTTTGACAACTCGAAGATCAAGCGCTTCGTGCCGGACTACTGCGCAACCACCACATTCGCGCAGGGCATTCGGAAGTCGATTGCGTGGTTCGACGCGCAGCCGGAGAGGAAAAAGGTCGATGCGGAAACAGTGGCGATCTGGGACAAGATCATCGCCGGATACGAAAAGGGACTGAACGATACGCTGAAGGCCTTCCGCTAAAGGCGCATCGGGTTCGATGATCATGGCCGCGCCGGCGTCTCGGCGATGGTTCACTCTTTCAGGGGCAGAACGCTGATCATCACCGGCGCAAGCTTGCTCGGGTCGAGAATCTTTTCATCGCGTAGATTTTCAATCTGGCTGTTCGAAATGAAATAGAAGTTCGTGCCCGCGATGGCTCCCGTCGTCGGCGAAGTTATCAGGTTCGATCGGTTCTCGAGAACCTCGACCTTTGCAGTGGGCTGAGATCCGGCGCTCAACCGCGCAAGAATGATGCGGCGCATACCGATGTTCTGCACCGCGACCAGGTTCCCCCGATACCAGTAGAGGCCGTCGATTCCTGCCAGAGTACATCGCGGCTCAGGCTGAATCTCTTTCCCCGCACCGGGAGGCAGGTTGACTTGGAAGACTCCGAACTCGTCGGCCACATAGAGTTGACTTCCATCATCGGAAATGGCGATGCCGTTGGGCTGGCGCAGGGGTCGCGAAAATGACAGTGGCGTGAAGGTATTGGAGCCTCGGTCGAAGCGGAGCACCTGGTGGCCAAGAGTATCGGTAACGTAGACTTCCTTCTCGCCGCGCAAAACGAGGTCGTTTAGCTCGTGCGGTCCAGGACCGGTTGGCGAATGTCGGTCGATTAATTTTCCGTTCGGTCCGAAGTGCAACAATTCGCTCGTGCCGACGTCCGGACAAGTCGCCGCCCACACTTCAAAATTGGCGGAGTCGACCTTGATCCCGCACACATCCGCCCACTCCGGTTGAGTGGCGACCGTGAAATCGGACACGGTTCCATCTTTCGAAATCTTCACGATTTTCTTGTGATAGAGACTGCCGAGGTAGAAACCGCGATCCCCGGGAATGGCCGCGAGCCCTTCGGGTATCAGATCTTTTTCGGAGATGATATAGGCGAGGCGAGCATTCTCCATCGCCGGATAGTGGCGGCGCGCGGTTTCCAGAAGCGACTCAAATTCCACGTTGTTGTGGAGAGCAGCAAATTCAGCGTCCTCGGCGGGATCGAATCCTTCGTCGAGTGCGACGGAACGCTTTAAGGTGTCGAGGGCCTTGGGCAAATCGCCCGCACGAATATAGTAAATCGCGAGAATGTATAGACCGGCTCCATGATCAGCAATCTTGGACTGAAGGTCCTCGAGAGTGTGGATTTTCTTTACAAGGTCCGCATTCGGAGTGCCCGCCGCAGCGGGAGTCTCTTGGGCCAGCAAGAACGATGAGAGCATCAAAATTGTGGAAACGAGATAGCGGTATTGCATAAGCGGTAGACGGCGCCGCCAAGAGTTCGTCATCGACAGTACATTAAGCGCTTGCCTTGTCGATGAGCGGCAACTGCGGTGCTTCGTTAGCCGTTTTTTCTTCTGCTGGTGCAGAATCGAGTTCCAATTGCTCCTGTCCGCTGAGGGCGGAGACTTTGCCGCGATAAGTCTTGAGATGACGCTGCGCGGTCTCGAAGGCTTCCTGCGCCTTGTTCAGATTCTTCCCTACGTTCTCGAACTGGTTCTGGAAGAAGTCGAAGGACTTCTGTGCCTTGGCAAGTTCAGCGCGGCTTTTCTCGAAGCGGCTGGCGACCTCATACCACTTGTGCACAAGCGCGATCGTGTGCAGCGTCATGAGCAGGGTGTTGGGCGAGACGGGAAAGACGTGCTGCTGGTTCATCCAATCGCCCAGCTCGCGGTTGCGAACGACTTCCATGTAGAGCGTCTCGCTGGGCAGGTACATTAGCGCGATATCGGTCGTTCCATTCTCCGGCTGAATGTACTGCTTGATGCGCTTCGCTTCCGCCTTCATCACACGCACCAATTCTTCGCGAGCTTCTTCGACTTCAGATTCGACGGTGCTCTCAAACAATGCAATCACAGCCTCTCGCGGGAACTTCGCGTCGATTGGCAGCTTGCGATCCGGGAAGTAGATGACGGCATCGGCGCGGCCTCCGCCATCGCCCGGAGATGCCTGCAATGCAAACATGTGCGATGGCAAAAAGTCAGCGAGCAGGCGCTCAAGACTTGCTTCACCGAACTGGCCGCGCAAGTGAGGAAGCTTGAGCAGGTTGTTCAAATCATTGATGGAGTGGCCGAGCGCTCCGACTTCGCGCAACTGTTCTTCGGCTGCTTTCAGGTGCTGCTGCACTTTTTCGAACTGCGCGAAACCTTCCTTGATGTTCTGATCGAGCTTTTCCTGCACCTGCTCGGTGATGGCAATGAGCTTCGCATCCACGCGATCGCGGATTGACTCGAGGCTTTGAGCGGTTTGCTGGTTGAGTCCCTGAAACTCCGCTTTGAGTTGTTGAGTGGTGAGCAGCAGCGATGTTGTGAGCTCACTGCGAGCCTCCGCGAGTCGCCGTGTCTGCTCTTCCCTTCCCGTGGCGAGTTGCTGCTCCACCGATCCCCTAATTTCCGAAAAACCTTGCTGTAGTCGATCTGCGACCTGCTGCCGCAAATCCCCTTTGGTCTGCTCCAGGCGGCTGGCCATGTCGGCAGTGGCGCCACTGAACTTCTGGGTAAGCGAACGGTCGAGAGTTTCGAGTCGCTCTGCAACTTCCTTCTTTCCATCAGCTTGAGCGGCAGCCGTCAGGCGGCGCAGGATGACTGCCGAAACCCCAAGCAGGACAAGGGTTCCGGCCAACACAGCAACGAGAAGTACTGTCTCCATGGTAATTAGCTGAGCTGAATTCTAGAGGCTAGGTTGAGAGATGGAAAGCAGAACTTTGTCGTTCGCACGCAACTAAAAATCGGAAGTGAACGATGCTCTTGTCCGCCGTTTTGATAGTGGCGCTCGCCACCGGAAGTCCAGAACCTCCTGTGGTGAAACCGGCCATCAAGCCAGCCGTTGCGCAAACGACGCAGCCCAACCCCAAGTTGCTGAAGACCGCGCTTCGGAATACGTCAGAAGACCCCGCCGCAGAGAATGAAATTCTCAAGCTGGCCAATCATAGCCGTGCCGAAGCCGGTCTTTCTCCGCTGCGTATGGACGATGAATTGAGCGCGGCCGCTCGCGAGCATGCGCTCCGAATGGCAGCCAATGAACAGTTGTCGCATCAGTTTGCCGGGGAGCCAGCCCTGCTGCAGAGGATTTCGCGGGTTAGTTCCTCGCCCATGGATCGTGCGGGCGAGAATGTCGCTTACAACTCATCGCCCGAGGGCGCGCACATGGCGCTCATGCAATCACCACCTCACCGTCACAACCTGCTTGACCCGGGATTCAATGTAGCGGGAATCGCCGCTCTGTGGAACGGCGGCCGCCTATACGTTGTCCAGGACTTCGGTCACGAATTGCCGGCCTACTCAGCCCAACAGACGCGGGGCCTGGTGGTCAAAGCAATCTCTGATGTGCGACATCGAGCGGGTCTGCCGCGACTGACTGCAGTAGCGAATCGCAATCTCGACGACGCGGTGTGTAACCTCGCGCAGCAGGGTCGTCTGGATGCGCGGGCACTCAAACCCCGTGACGGACGCGGAATCGTGACCTTCAGCCAAAGCAATCCTGAGACTCTGCCCGCGGGGGCGGTCACTCTCTTGCAGGACCGAGGAGCGCGCCAATACGAGATCGGAACGTGCTATGCGCGCAGCAAGGCCAATCTAGGCGGAATGTACTGGATAGCAATTCAACTCTACTAGGGAGGTTTGTTCAGTCGATCTTCGGTCAGGCGGAAATGCGTTCGCCGTCGCAGCGCGCGCGGCGTCCGAGAACACCATCTCTGGAAGCAGGCAGGTTCGACTTGATGTACTCTTCGCCGGCGAGCATCATGTGTTTCCACATGTCATAGGCCCGGCCTTCCTGATTCAGAAAAGTGAGCGCTTCTTCCTGGGTTAATGAGCGTCCCAGCTCGCGAGCAAATTGCTTCAGGTGCCCCACGGTAATCTCAGCAACAACTCGTTCCCGCTTCTTCTTCTCGGTCATATGTTTGAGAGCCCCACGTTCTGGTTAATACTTTTACGGCTCAGGCGACACGACGGCTGTGTTTAAAGTCACGAGGTTTTGTGACCTATATCACAAGGCGGCCGGGCATCGGCGGGGCCGGCTGTGCTAACCTGCGAACATCTGGCCTGCCTGTTATGGAGAACTCTCCTCGTATTCGCATTGGCACGGCTGGCTGGTCGTACAAGGACTGGGACGGCGTCCTCTACCCGCCCGAAGTCTTCCGCAAGAAGATTCATCCAGTTGAGTTCCTCGCTCGCTTCTTCGACGTGATTGAGATCAACACCTCCTTTTATGGGCATATCCGCCCCGAACTTGGACGCCTGTGGTGCCGGAAGGCTGCAGCAGTCAACCCGAATTTCGTTTTCACGGCCAAGCTGCACCGCTCCTTCACACACTCGCCGCTCGCGGTTACTGAGCCCACTTCGGCCGCCAGCATCCGGCCCAACGATGAAGATGAGCGGATGGCGAGAGAGGGACTTGAATCGCTGGCTACGGAAGGCAAGCTGGGCGCCCTGCTGATCCAGTTCCCGGTCTCGTTCAAGAACACAAGCCTGAATCGTGAATATCTCGAACTGCTGTTGCGGCAGTTCAGCGAGTATCCGCGAGTAGTCGAGGTTCGCCACTCCAGTTGGGATAATCCGGAAACCATCGCCGAATTTGAGCGGCAGAACGTCGGATTCTGCAATATCGACCAGCCGCTGCTGGGGCGATCACTGGCTCCCACCGAGCATGTGACCTCGAGTGTCGGATATGTTCGCTTGCACGGACGGAACTACGACCAGTGGTTCGACAGCGACGACCGCAACGATCGCTACAACTATCTCTACAAACCCGCCGAAATGGAAAAATGGAAAAGCAAGGTTGAAAACATTGCAGAGAAGGCAGAAGCGACTTTCGTGATCGCGAACAACCATTTCCAGGCGAAAGCCGCCGTCAACGCCTTGGAATTGAAGCATCTGCTCGGCGGCAAGAAAGTTCCCGTCCCCCGCACGCTAGCCAGCCATTATCCCGAATTGAAAGAAATCGCCGAAATCGAGGACGCGGAAGGAAACTACTCGCTGCTGGCTTGAGTCCTGTCGAGTCCTTAATCGGATTGTGTGAAGCCTCGCACAAGCTGGGCAGTCTCCCTGCCTCGAATCCGAACCAATCGCCAAGACATCTATCTACCATCGATATGGACCAAGTATTTGCCAATTTCCTTTCAGCTCCCGATTCGCTGAGTGGTGACGCAGCGGCGTTGAATCCTCACGGATTGAATTCTTCAGATTCGGACCTTCTCGATGCCTACTCGCGCGCGGTAACGGCTGCGGTAGACAGAGTCAGCCCGTCGGTTGTGAATGTCGAGGTACATCAGGCGGCGGGTAAGAGCCGGTCGGGTGAGCCGCGAGAGCGCCGCGGTGGCGGCTCGGGTTTTGTCTTCACGCCCGATGGCCTGATCCTGACGAACAGCCACGTGGTGCACGATGCCACGCGAATCGAAGTCGCGCTCTCGGACGGACGCCGCGCTCCGGCACGAACCATCGGTGACGATCCGGCTACCGATCTCGCCGTGATCCAGGTCGACGCGTCCGGTGTTCAAGCCGTGCAGCTTGGGGATTCCAAACAGCTCAGGCCCGGGCAGATGGCGATCGCGATCGGCAACCCATACGGGTTTCAATCCACGGTGACAGCGGGCGTGATCAGCGCCCTCGGCCGCTCCTTGCGATCGTATTCCGGAAGGCTGATCGAAGACGTGATCCAGACCGATGCCTCGCTCAACCCCGGAAACTCCGGCGGTCCGCTCGTCAACTCGCGCGGTGAGGTGATTGGAGTCAACACGGCGACGATCTTGCCCGCACAAGGACTTTGCTTTGCGATCGGCATCAACACAGCGAAGTTTGTAGCGAGCCGCCTGCTGCGCGATGGACGGATACGGCGGAGTTGGATCGGTGTATCCGCCCAGACCGTGCCTATCCACAGGCGTGTGGTTCGTTTCTACAACCTTTCAGACGAGAGCGGCGTTGTGGTTCTTGGAGTTGAAGAATCGAGTCCGGCGCGCAAGGCTGGTATCCGCGAAGGAGACGTGATCGTGGCTCTCGACGACAAGTCGGTCGCCGGCGTGGATGATCTGCATCGCCTATTGACCGACGCTCAGGTTGGAACGCGCTGCCGCGTGACGGTAATCCGGCACACGGAGCGCCTTGAGCTGACAATCGTTCCGGCCGAAGCGCAATAACGACTACCTCAAGACGCGGGACGTCCGAAACGTGTGGGCGTCCCGCGTACCTCCGCTTCGATTGCACACACTGGAATCCCTGTGTTAGCTTCGATTTGCCGAGGTTTACTTTGCGACACAAAGTTCCAGCCGGCATGGACCGCAAGGAAGCGGAAATTTACCTGCGGCTCGATCCGGAGCGTCTCCCAAAACACATCGCCATCATCATGGATGGCAACGGGCGCTGGGCGCGCCGCAAGCACATGCCGCGCGTCGCGGGCCATCGCGCAGGCGTGGCCGCGGTTCGGTCCACCGTAGAAACTGCGGCTCGCATCGGAATTCCCGCTCTGACGCTCTACGCTTTCTCCGAGGAGAACTGGAAGAGGCGCCCCAAGACCGAGGTCGCATTCCTGATGCGCCTGCTCTGCCATTATCTGAAGGCGGAAATTAAGACCCTGAACGAGCACAACATTCGTCTCGAGTACATCGGCCGCAAACATGAGCTTCCGGAGTCCGTGCAGCGCGAAATGGAGTACGCCAGTGATGCAACTCGCCACAACACAGGGATGATCCTTACTCTCGCATTGAACTACAGCGCGCGCAGCGAGATTGTCGATGCTTTCCGGTCGCTCGCCGCAGCCGCGGCCCGTAACGGCGGACTCAATCACCTGGAAGTCGATGAGCAATCGGTCGCTGAGCATCTCTACACTAGCCACCTGCCGGATCCTGATCTGGTGATCCGCACGAGCGGCGAGATGCGGCTGAGCAACTTCCTGCTGTGGCAACTGGCCTATGCGGAAATCTATGTCACCTCGACATTGTGGCCCGATTTCCGTGGTACGCACCTCCTTGAAGGTATCGCCGAGTACCAGCAGCGCGAGCGTCGCTACGGAGGACTTGGTAAAGACCATCTCCACGCCCCAGAAAAGGCCACGGCCCACGTCCGCGCCGAGGCGAAGCGTTGATCCAGCGGATCGTCACAGCTGCCGTCCTCATTCCTCTCGTCTTACTGCTGGTGCTGAAAGCGCCGCTCTACCTGGTGGCAATTGTCGCAGCAGCCGTTGCACTTCTTGCAATTGCCGAATTTCTGAAGCTGGCGACGCAATACGGAATTCAGCCATTGTGGCGGTCGACCATCACTTATACGGGCCTTTTCTTTCTTTTCGTCATCATTGCCACGACGACCCGCACCGCGCTTGTTGAAACAACCGCCATGATCTACGGATTAGCGCTAGCTGCCGCTCTCGCGCCATTCGTCTTCCTGACCATCGCCATGCGCGACTCGGAGTTGCGCACAGGATATCCCGCGGCGAGCGCCTCCGTATTTGCATTCGCCTACGTTGCGGTTCCGATGGCGCTACTGGTACAGATTCGGCAGCAGCCCGCAGGCGCGATACTTGTCATCTACACCTTCCTTGTAGTTTGGGCGGGGGACATCTTTGCCTATTTCGTGGGGAAATCAGTGGGGCGCCATCTGATGTCGCCGCGAGTAAGCCCCAAAAAAACATGGGAAGGCGCAATCGCGTCGATTGTGGCCGGCGTTGTCATCGGAACACTGTGGTTTCAAGAGGCACCGACCATCAGCCTGAAGCTGCTTCAGGCTGGGCTGATCGATCGGCAGAGTGGCATGTGGGGTCTGCAGCAACCGCCACTCATACCGATCATCGTTCTTTCGGTGATCGTGAACATCGCCGCTCAGCTCGGGGATCTAGTCGAATCGCTGGTAAAGCGGGGCGCGGGTGCAAAGGATTCCGGATCAATTCTGCCCGGCCACGGAGGAATGCTCGACCGCATTGACGCCATGCTATTTGCAGTGCCCGTCGTGTGGGCGTACGGAGCGTTGAGAATTATGCAGTAGATTGCCGACATGGCTCTATTCGCCACTGGTTACGGCATACATCACCGGCATCACAACCAACGTCACTAGCATCGACAGTGTCAGTCCGCCGATGACCGCTATCGCCAGCGGCTTCTGCAACTCCGCACCGGAGCCAATCCCCAGGGCCAGCGGCAGCAAACCGAAGAGCGTACAGAGCGTTGTCATAAGGATCGGACGCAGTCGAATGCGTCCAGCTTGGATGAGCGCCTCGGTAACGGTGAGAGAGCCTGAACTCTTGAGTCGATCGAAATACTCGAACAGAATGATGCCGTTCTTCACCACCAGCCCCACCATCAGAATAATTCCCATGAACGACGACACATTCAGCGGAGTGCCTGTTATCAGCAACAAGAGGAATACTCCCACCAGCGAAAGCGGGGCAGCCGACAGAACAATTAATGCGGGCAAGAAGGCTCGAAACTGGATTACGACTACCGTGAACACCGCCGCGAAGGCTAAGCCCAGCACAAATAGCAATTGGCGGAAGGAGGCCTGCTGGCTTTCGTACTGGCCTCCGATCTCGTAGATGTATCCGACAGGCAGCTGTGTTGAGGCCAGCACCTTCTTGACGTCGGCTATGGCGCTTCCCAGATCGCGCTTTTCGAGCCGGCCGGTCAGCGTCACCATCAGCCGTTGGTTCTCGCGCAGAAGTTCATTGGGACCACGATCCTTGGTGATCGTCGCCAGAGACTCGAGAGGCACAATCTGTTTGTTCGCAGTCAAAATTGGATATTGCCGAATGTTCTGTTCCTGGTATCGAAAATCGTTCGGATACCGCACGCGGATGGGAACCAGCCGATCGCTTCGTCGCAGATCGGTTGAAGCCGCACCCAGCAAGCCGTCCCGAACCTGCTGCGAGACCTGATCGACCGTGAGACCTATGTGCGCCGCGAGTCCGGGATCGACATTGATCACGAGTTCGGGATTCCCGCGACGCGGTCCCTTGAAATCAACAATGCCTTCGATCTTCTGGATCTTCGGTGTCAGTTCATCGGCAATGCGAACGAGCTCGCTGGAGTCTGCTCCAAAAATCTTGATCTCCACCGGCTCCGGAGAGCCCTCGAGGTCTCCCAGCATGTCTTGGAGGATCTGGACGAACTCGACCTCCACACCAGCTACGGAACCAGTAATTTGTGCCCGAAGGTCTTCGATGATCTCGCTGGCACTGCGCTTCCGCTGGGATTGCGGTTTAAGCTTGACGAGAATATCGCCTTTGTTCTGCTCGGTAACGAACAGTCCCATTTCAGCGCCAGTGCGTCGTGAGAACGCGGATTCTTCAGGCAGCTTCGCTACTTTCTGCTCCATCTGCTGTGCTATGGAGTTGGTCTGTGACAGAGACGTTCCGGCGGGAGTCAGGTAGTCGACTACAAAGCCTCCCTCATCCATCTCTGGCAGAAATCCGGTCTCGAGCCGGAAATAGGCGATGATTGGCAGCGCGATCAGCAGCAGGGCGACGGCACCCACTTGTAGCTTGTGAGCGAGCGCCCAGCGAATTCCCCGCTCATAAAGTCGGTTCACTGGGTCAATAAAGTGAAGCGATGCTTCCCGAAATTTCGCGTTCTCGAGCAAGTATTCGCAAAGCAATGGAACTAGTGTGAGCGAGTAAAGCAACGAGAGCAGAACTGAAGCGACCAGGGTCATGGAGAGCGCGGAGAAAAAGTCACCTACTGTTCCCCTGAGATACCCGAGTGGCAGGAATACCACGACCGTGGTCAAGGTCGAGCCAATTACCGGACCGATGAGCTCGTGAGTTCCCTTTTCAACAGCAAACTCCACGCCTTCGCCGGCTCCCAGATGCCGATAGATGTTTTCGACGATCACGACCGAGTCATCAATGATCAGTCCGATTGCGATTGCCAAGCCACCGAGTGACATCAGGTTGAGAGTGCCGCCCAGGAGCTTCACAAAAAAGAAGGTCGCGACGATAGTGAGCGGCAGACTGACAGCGGCCGCCAGGGTGATCCGAAGTTGGCGAAGGAAGACGAACAGTACCACGATTGCCAGCAACCCACCGATAAGGACCGCATCTCGCACGCTTGCGATCGATTCGGAAACAAATTCGGCCAGGTCGTACACCGTCGAAAGATGCAATGTCGGTGGAATCACGTTCTGGCTGTGAAAAGCCAGTCCTTTGACTTGGTCGGATACCGAGAGAATGTTTCCCCCGATTTGCCTGGTGATGTTTATGATCGCTGCTCGACGCCCGTTTCCCGTGACGAGTGTCGTTCGATCCTCGACTCCTTCGCCAATCGTCGCGATCTCCCGCAGCCGCACTGGACTGGCGGGATCGGCGCTCACCACGGTGTTTCCAATCTCATCCAGTGTCTTGAATTGTGTATTGGTCAGGACAAGGTATTGCTGATATCCGCTGTCAAGCCTACCCACGCTCAAGACGTTGTTTGTGGTTCGCAGCCGGTCAGCAAGATCAGGCAGGCTGATGCGGTGCGCGAGAGCCTTCTGCGGGTCAACCACAACGGAGATCTCGCGAACATCACTCGCATCCACCTCGACTCGCGCAACACCGGGTACGCGACTGAAGAGTGGCCGCAGGTTGTATACGGCAAAGTCGCGCAGGTCTGTATCCGGCACATTGCCGTTCAACACCAGGCTCAGGATCGGAAATACGGCGGGAGTCAAACGCTCAACTTGTATTTCAGACTCGGCGGGCAGGGTGGCTTTTGCCTCGTTGACACGGGCCTGCGTCATTTGCAGCGCCTGCTGCATATCGGCGCCCTGCGCGAACAGCACGGAGATTTCAGCGGCGCCGCGAATCGTCCGGGATCGCACCCGCCTCACTCCATAAACCGTGCTGACCTGTTCTTCGATTGGTCTCGTCACGGTTAGCAGCATCGTGTCTGGTGACAGGTCTCCGGAATGTACAAGAATGATGATTCGGGGAAAATTGAGTTCAGGATAGATGTTGCTCGGAAGCTGGAAGATCGAAACCAGGCCTGCCAGCGTAAGACCGCTAACAATCAAAAAAAGAGCCCGGCTGTGATAACGGCAGAAGCGAACAAGAGTCATGGCTTCAGGCGCACCTTGGCCTTCTCGGGAAGGCCATATCCGCCGGCTAGAATCACCGTGTCGCCTGCCTGGACGCCCGAAAGAATCTGTGCCTCGTCCTTGGTCTGCACGCCTATTTCAACAGGGACAAACTCGGCCTCATCCCCTTTCACTTTGTAAAGGTGCGGCTGGCCGCTCTCGTCGGGATACACCGCCTGCTTGGGCACGATCAAGCCCGAAGCACTTTGCTTCAATGGCAGTTCCACGGATACAAACATCCCGAGCTTGAGCAAGTGCTTCCCATTCTCAATTCGTATACGGACCGCTCCATTGTCGGTCGCAGGATCGACCGCCGGCAGCGCATCGATGATATGGGCGGCAAACGTCGCATCGGGTACAGCAGAAGTCTGAAAGCTGAACCTGGTTCCTTTCGGAATCGCTGATAAACGTGAAGCTGGAACCGTTCCCAGCAATTCCAGAGTTCCGATGTCCGCGATCTCGAGTACAGGCTGTGCGCTCGTGCCGTCTACCTGCTCACCAGCTCCCAGAAAGCGGTGCACCACTGTCCCAGCGAAGGGTGCTCGTATCGTCAACCGCTCGGCTTGCGTCCGCGCAGCTGAGGCCGCCGCCTCCGCTTGCTTCAATTGAGCCTGGTTCACTGAAAGTTGGGTTTTGGCGTCTTCCACCTCTTTGCGCGCCGCGATACCCCGCGATAACAGCCCTTCCGCCCGCTCCGCCGCAATCTTCGCATTTTCCACGTTGGCTTTCGCCTGGGTGATTGTCGCTTCTGCTTGCGCAAACTGATCGTGCAATGAAGGATTGTCGAGCTGAGCCAAGTCCTGGCCTGACTGTACGAAGTCGCCTTCTGCCACTTTCACCGATTGAATCCGGCCGGGCACCAGGGCGCTGATCTTGGCATCGCGATTTGGGAGAGCGACCAAGTTCCCACTCACGAAGAGATTCTGAGTCACAGTACCTTTCCGTACGGTGGTCACCGTGACTTCGGGAACAGGTGTCGAGTCCTTTCCGGACTCATCCTTGCCGCAGCCGACAACCCACACCAGAGCAGTGATCAGGAGAAAACCAGATGTGCCCTTCCTGTATGCCAAGCGCCAGGCATCGCTCTGCTGCAGTGGATCTCGAATTCCGTTCCGCAGGCTAGTCAAGTGCGCCCCCCACCACTTCCTCCAAAGCCGAAAACGCACTCTGAACGGAAAAAAGACTGCTCAAGTAGGCTTTGCGAGTTTCATTCAGCCGCCGCTGCGCGTCGATCAACGTCAATAGGTTGCTCTTTCCTGCCCGATAACTCTCTTCCGCCATTTCTTCAACGCGCGCGGTCTGCGGGACTATCGTCTTGCTGTAATCCGATGCCAGTCGCAGTTTCGTGTCGTAGTCGTAGTACGCCGCGATGACCTGCGCTTCCGCAGTGGTTTTTTGTGCCTGAATGGAAAAACGCAACAGGTCCAGTCTCGCATTCGACTGCGCAATTTCTCCCTGCCCGTGATTGAACAGGGGCAGAGTAACGCCGACCTGTCCCCGTGGCCCTACATTGAAATCCGGCGGAGAATTGAAATCGACTCCCGCCTGCAGATCTAGATTCGGAATGCGCGACGCCTTGGCCAACTGAAGCCGCTTCTCCTCGATTGATAACTGCTGCATCGTGGTCTGCACGTTTGAGTTCAACCGAAGCGCCATTTCGGTGATCACGGTCAAGTCGGCGACATGAGGTAAGTCATCGACCCGTCCTCGCAGATCAATCGTGCTGTCCAATGGGCGATTCAGCAGAACGGCCAGTTCAACATCGGCTACTTTTTGGCTCTCGAGAGCGACCTGGTAGTCGGTGGTCGCGCGCGTAAGTTCAACCTCTGCCTGGATGGCCTCAAGTTGAGCTACATCGCCGGCGTCGTAACGGGCCTGGACTATGTCACGAATACGAGTGGAAAGATCCATTGCCGCCTTTGCCTGATCGACATTGGCCCTCGCCAGCACTGCCTGGTAAAAGGCATCGCGCGTTCGATGCCGAATCTGACGTTCCAGGACCCCAATGTCGATCTCGGTGGCCTTCTGCTCTTCACGAGCGACTCCGATCCGCTTGCCGCGCTTGCCGAGCTCGAAGGGTTGATCCCATACCAGGCTCTCGTGAGGAGTGTCGCGCAATGCGGCAAAACTCACGCTCGGATTCTGGAATTGCGCCGCGATCTTGATTCCGGCCATCGCCACTGCACGTTGCTGTCGCACAGCACGTAATTCCAGGTTGGAGGTCTGCGCTTGATCCAGGGCGCTCTTGAGATCCAACGGAACGGAGGAGGTCTGCGCAAAAGCCGACGCTGTAAAGAGCAGCAGCCAGAAAATCGCGCGCTCGTATTCCGGTATCAGAACCATGCTGTTCGTGACCAAGCTATATGACTCGGCGATTGGTGACAACCAGTTGCCGGGCGTGTATGCACGTGGAATTTTCGAAACAGGGGGCTTTAGGAAACAATGTCCTGCCCACTCAACAGGAAGCCTTATCCCGTACAATTGGGGTGCAACCCTATCGCGTTCCTGATGAAACGTATCGCCATTCTGGGCTCGACCGGATCGATCGGCCGCAGCACACTCAGCGTCGTGGAAAGCTATCCAGACCGTTTTGAGGTCGCCACGCTCGCCGCGGGTACCAATCTTGAAGCGGCTCTCGAACAGACACTACGCTGGAAACCCCGGGTCATATCACTGGCCAGCGAACAGGACGCCGACATTCTCCGAACACAGTTACGCAAAGCGAGCATGAAGGAGATCGAGGTCGTCCACGGAGCTGCGGGAACGGTCCGAGTCTCAACTCATCCCGAAGTCGATTTCGTGGTGAGCGCCATTGTCGGAGTAGCAGGCCTGGAGGCCACCTACGAAGCGGTTAAAGCAGGCAAGCAAGTCGGTCTGGCCAACAAGGAATGTCTTGTTGTGGCAGGTGAGCTGATCACCGCTGAGGCTCGCAGGCAGGGTAAGCCATTGCTCCCCATCGATAGCGAGCACAATGCGGTGCATCAATGCTTGCGAGGCGGACAGGCGGCAGAAGTCGAGCGGCTCTGGCTCACGGCGTCCGGAGGGCCGTTTCTGAAGACACCGCACGCGGAGTTTGCTTCCATCACGGTCGAGCAGGCGCTAAATCACCCAACCTGGAAAATGGGGAAACGGATCACCATTGATTCCGCAACCTTGATGAACAAGGGCTTTGAGGTGATCGAGGCATGCCGGCTCTTCCGTGTGCCTCCTCGCAAGGTGCAAGTGATTGTGCACCCTCAATCTACGATCCATTCGATGGTCGAATTCGTCGATGGCAGCATACTTGCACAATTTTCGGTGACGGACATGCGGCTCCCGATCTTGTACGCATTAACCTATCCGGAGCGAGTGTCTTCGGATTTCCGCTTCCCGGTCATGGACCTGAGACATCTCGATTTCAGTCCCCCAGATATGGCTAAATTCCCCTGTCTGCGCCTGGCTTACGAAGCTGCTGAGGCAGGGGGGACGAAGACGATAGCGCTGAATGCGGCCGACGAAGTGGCCGTGGCGGCGTTCCTAGGTGAGCGTATCGGTTTTGACGAGATCCCGCGGGTCGTCGAGGAAGTGATGGCTGCAACGCCGGCGGGGGATTTGGAATCTATCATTAGAGTGCTTGCTGTCGATGCTGGGGCGCGCCAACTGGCCGAAGACGTGGTGAACCAGAAGAGTCGGCCAGTCTCGCCCGTGCGTGCTATTCCGTAACAATTCATCGGGAGTAATCTGGAAAATATGCCTCATTTGAGTACGATTCTGGCCGTTGCCGTCGTTCTGGGATTCATGATCCTGATCCACGAGTTCGGTCATTACGCTGCGGCGAAGTTCTTTAAAGTGCGGGTCGAAGTTTTCTCCATCGGATTTGGCAAGCGGCTTCTCGGTTTCCGCAGAGGAGAGACGGACTACCGCATCTCCGCGATCCCGCTGGGCGGCTACGTAAAGATGTCGGGGGAAAACCCGATGGACGAGCGCACCGGGGATCCGGGCGAGTTCCTGAACCATCCGCGTTGGCAGCGCTTCATCGTCGCCTTGGCCGGCCCGGCAATGAATATCGTCCTTGCAATCGGATTGCTCACGGTGGTTTACATGGTCCACTACGAGCGGGTCTATTACGCGGATAAGCCGGCCGTAATCGGATGGGTGCTTCCCGATTCACCCGCCTTCAAAGCGGGACTGCAAGAAGGGGATCGAATCATCCGGCTAGAGGGGATTGAGAATCCCACTTGGGAGCAGATTGAGCCAAAGATCGCGCTCAGCCCGAATCAGCAGCTTTCACTCACCGTTTTGCGCGACGGACAAACGTTCGATAAGACTATCGTTCCAGAGGCAACAGGCCTGGAGCAATATGGAACCGTAGGACTCGCAGCAGAGCAGCCGAATGTGATTACCGAGATTGAGCCGGGAATGCCCGCGGAAAAGGCGGGCCTCAAAGATGGCGATGTGATCGTCGCGGTGAATGGACAGAAGATCAAAGCCATCGCGCAGATGATCAACATGCTGCAGAAGACAAAAGACGCTCCGGTGGATGTCACGGTGCAGCGCGGCACTGAACAGATCACCGTCAACATGAAACCAGTGGCGACGCCAATTGAAGGAATTCAGAAGGTGCAGTACCGCGTCGGCTTCCTGAATCAGCCCACGATCAGTGGGCACCTGTCTTTCCTGCCTGCGCTCCGCAAGTCACTCGACGACAACAAGCGGAGTTCGTTCCTGATCCTCGAACTGCTCCAGAAGATGGTTCAACGCAAGGTATCGCTGCGGACAGTGGAAGGCCCGATCGGCATCAGTTCCGCGGTCGGCCGTGCGGTCCGAGAAGAAGGCTGGATGCCGCTTCTAGGCATTACCGCTGCGATCAGTCTCAACCTGGGCATTTTTAACCTGTTGCCGATCCCGATTCTGGATGGCGGAGTTATCTTGCTGCTCATTATCGAAAGCGTAATGCGCCGTGACATCAGTCTCCACATCAAGGAGCGGATTTACCAGGCTGCCTTCGTCTTCCTCGTGCTTTTCGCCGTGATGGTGATCGTGAGCGACATCGGCAAGCAGTGGCCCGGATTGATACCGTAGGGCTAGCGGCCGGAGACGATTCAGGAGGAAGCCGAGGGCCTTCTTCAGCTGTGATCTCCCAAAACCGGAAGCTCGTCGTTCGGTCTCTTCCCACCTGCTAAAATAGAGCTTTCCACATATGGCTCAAATTCAGCGCAGGAAAACGGTAACCGCTTCAATCGGCGGTGTGAAGGTCGGTGATTCTGCACCAGTTATGGTGCAGTCGATGACCAACACTGACACCGCGGACGTCCTGGCGACTATCCAGCAGGTGGCCGATTTGGCCCGTGCGGGCAGCGAAGTGGTCCGCGTAACGGTTAACAACGATGATGCGGCCAACGCAATTCCTAATATTGTCAATGGCCTCGAGAAGATGGGGGTGCGCGTTCCCATCGTCGGCGACTTCCACTACAACGGACACCTGCTGCTGACAAAGTATCCCGGCTGCGCCGAAGGTCTGGCCAAGTACCGCATCAATCCCGGAAACGTTAGTGTTGGCCGCAAGAACGACGACAACTTCCGCACAATGATCGAGGTCGCGGTGAAGTACCAGCGACCAGTGCGCATCGGCGTGAACTGGGGATCACTCGATTCGGCTCTGTTGACCCGCATGATGGACGAGAATTCGCGCCTTGCTGAGCCTAAGGACGCTCGAGACGTCACAATGGAAGCGATGGTGGTGAGCGCTCTGAATTCGGCGAAGCTAGCCGAGCAGTACGGCCTGCGGCCGGATCAGATCATCCTTAGCGCGAAAGTGAGCGGCGTGCAGGACCTGATCGACGTATATCGCTCTTTGGCGGCCCGCTGCGTGTATCCACTCCACCTTGGATTGACTGAGGCTGGTATGGGCGCAAAGGGAGTCGTCGCTTCCAGTGCGGCCATGGCGGTCTTGCTGCAGGAAGGTATTGGCGACACGATTCGCGTGTCACTCACACCGGCTCCCGGAGGAGATCGGACGGAAGAGGTTCGCGTTGCCCAGCAGATCCTGCAATCGCTCGGGATTCGCAGCTTTACTCCGCAGGTGACCGCTTGTCCCGGATGCGGACGCACGACCAGCACCTTCTTCCAAGAGATGGCACAACAGATTCAGGGCTACCTGCGCGACCAGATGCCGGTGTGGAAGGGCCGCTACGCCGGGGTTGAAGAAATGAAAGTGGCGGTCATGGGCTGCGTTGTGAACGGACCAGGCGAGTCCAAGCATGCCAACCTCGGTATCTCCCTGCCGGGGACGTTCGAGGAGCCCAAAGCGCCCGTGTACGTCGACGGACGGCTGTTTACCACACTCAAGGGGGAAACAATTGTCGCCGAGTTCATGAAGATCCTCGAGGACTACGTCGACTCCCACTACGCCGCGAAGGAAAACGAAGAGGTCGCAGCCCACGACTAGGCGCGCTCAGTCACGCCTTTTACTCCGCACGTAGAATCAATTGTGCCCCGCCGGACAGATGCACATTCTCCGTTTTCGAACTGATCACGGTTGCGCCGTTCGAAATCTCGAGCGATACCCCTTTCATCCCGACCGCCCCTTTGCTTGTCGGCCCCAGCGGAGCGACTGAATCAGGCGCGCTCGACGGCTCCGGATCGGGGCTGGCGGGAACAGGGCGTCTTCCCGGATACCCTCCCGCGGAGCCCGGCATCGGAGCACCCGACATATCTGGCGCTCCACTGTTCAAGTTCGAATTGTTGGGTGAAACCCGCAACAAGGGATGTCCGACAGCCTGCAGTTCCGTTTGGATCGGAAGTTCGTTGCCGCCTTTCAAAAGCAGCCGATCGAATGCGACCGAAACACGAGATTCGGGAGATTCTTTACTGTGGGCTTTCACATCTGTAATGCGCCCGATGACCTTGCTATTCCGTGGAATCAAGATTTTTCCGTGTGACAACACGTCGACCGGTAACTTGGCTTCAATCTTGTCTCCAACCTTGGCTTTTTTGGCATCCAGCGACTTCGTGAGTTCCGCCGTAATGATTGTGCCGGAGGGCACTTGGCTGGAATCCTGAGTTCGCGGAACAGAAGCGCCGGCTGGTGCAGTGCCCGAGGAGTTTTGTCCCGATTGTGCAGCCACCAGGCCTGTGAAAGTGAGAGCTACAAACACAAATGAGAGCGTCCGAATCATGGAGTCAACCTTCGAAGTTTGACTATCACTAGAGTACGATGCTGCGTCAGTGCACAGGTTATCTAGTAGTTCGAGTTTGTTCTTGGTGCCGTTACCCTTGTGACTGATGTCACTGCAAGCGTTTCGTCCCAGCGTTTAGATGTCGCTTCGATATACTCGAAGGTCGCTGAAATTGCCACTGAACGTGGGACTGCCTCCTGGAACAGTCGCATCCTGAAGGTCGCAAGGCTGAGATTCGTTAGGACCTTTCCTAAGGAGTTTGTGTGAATAGACGCAAATTCTTACAGGCTGCAAGTGCAACCGGATTTGTGACCGGCCTCGCAGTTCCTGCGGCACTAGCGTACATTCCGGAACACAATTGGGCCAACTATGACTGGGGCGCTGGCCCAGAAGTGAAAGACCGCCTCTATCAGGGACCCTTTCCCCAATATCCTCCGGGAGCGGTGGTCCCTGAGAGTGACGTGGTCATGGTGACCACACCATCAAACGACGTCGTCTCAAACTACGGAATGGGATTGACGGTTTATGTCTCTGGGGACAACGGGCCTCCCCGCCTTCCCGGAGAAACTCTCGAGAAGTCACTTGAAGACCTGATCAAGCTGCCATTCGCTCAGAAAATCTATATTCGGCCAAACTGGCGCGATGTGCAGAAGCGACCAGGCAGGCTTGATTTTCCAGACTGGTGGCGCATCACCTTCGATCTGGCGCGGCGCTACAACAAGCGTATTGGGTTCCGCATCATGCTGGAAAATCCAGATTTTCCAGAACCGGGCATGCCGGAGTTCCTGATTGACAAGGTTCCCTACGTCAAGCTCAAGGGCGAGTGGAAGGGCAATCCGGCGGAGGTTCGTTATCGCAAGGAACACCGCATGCCCCGCTACGATCATCCGGCCTACCAGGCAGCGTTTCGCGAATTGAATGCTCTTCTCGCACAGGAATTGAATGGCAATCCCCAGATCGAATATATGGACACGATGATGTATGGCTTCTGGGGCGAGGCCCACACCTGGCCATTCGAGGGCAATCCGTTCCCGAGCAACCTGATTGCGGAACAAACCTGGATGAAGATGCTCGAGACGCAACTCGAATACTGGACCAAGGTTCCACTGGTTACCAATACGCAGCCCGATTTCAGCAATGTGGGGAATTCTGACCTGCTCGATCGCTCTATTCGCACACACAACTGGATCCGCACCGACACGATATTTATCGAGAACACTCAAATCGAGGCGTTGAGCAATCGGCCGCCGTGGGTCGCTGCCATTTGCGAGGTCGGGACTACGACGGGCGATCCGGCAAAGGTGGGCACCGACGAGGACGGGATTACGACCAACCAGAAAATCATCTCGCACGTTATCGACGTGGGCGCAAACTACTTTTCGCTCTGGAACTGGCACAACGAATCGGCGGCGCACATTCTGAGCTATTACGAAAAATATCCGGATCACATCGATCACATCGCGCGTCGCATTGGATATCGCATTCGTCCTTCGTTCATTTGGAGTTTTACACGTGACGAGAATCCTGGAATCGTCGTGGGTTTAGTCAACGACGGAATAGCGGCTGTTCCGGGGGTGCTTCGCCTGACAGTTGCAAGCGAGGATGGCAAGGTCAACGTGAGCGGCTGCGTCGACGCCGGCTATCCGAGGATTAGCGGAGTTCGTCAAGCCATGCTGCAACTACCGCCGCAAACAGAATGGCGCAGCCTCAAGCTAAAGGCAGAGCTCGAAGTGAAAGGTGTGCGCTATCCGGTGTGCTGGGCGTGCGCGCAAAAGACGAATCCAGATGGATCGCTCACTTTGCGTCGGAACCTGAGAGGCGACTGAAACAATTTCGGATTGTTGGATATAAAAAAACGGGCGACGAGAGGGCCGCCCGTTTTGGATAACGCGAACAGCAGATTAGAACCGATACATCAGTCCGGTGGTAACCCGCAGGTTGTTCTTATCCGTGACTCCGTTAAAGCGAAGCAGCAACCAGTCGAACTGGACGGCACGAAAGGCTAGCTTCCTGCTTCCAACGTCCACGCCACCGCCGAACATCATCGCCATCCCGCTGTCGCCGACTCCACCGCTACCAACGTGCGCCCCGCCGAACAAAGCGTGAGCAAACGGCGAGAAGCCATTCTTGTGGGTCGAGATTACGGGTCCGAAGGTGTAGGTGTAGATCGAGCCGTTGTTATAGACACCGCTGAAATCCGCGGTTCCGCCCAGCCAACGTGTGAAGTAAAAATTAGCCGCCGTGTTCCAGCCCTGGCCATGCCCACCACCATCGGTTCGGCTGTACTGATAGCCTCCGTAGATTTCGGGGCCCGGAATTTCTTGGGCCATTCCAACCGCCGAAATCATGACCAAAAACACGGCAACGCCGATAAGCTTTTGCATTGATTTCTCCCGTCTATCATTTGCACCATCTCGGTTCCCTTACCGGCGCGTCGTACTGCCGGGGTCAGCTGTTTCGGTTGTTGCAGTCGAAACGGATCCCGAGGGTCCCCGGTGATTCCAGGTACCTACAGGAATCTTCATATGTGCCCAAACAGCAGACAAGTGACAGGTGGAATTGGACTTACGTAAGGTAACCACTCGGGCCTGTTTGGCGCTTCACTAACTCAAGTGCTGCCGAACAACGTCGGTTGGAGTTGAGGCGCTCGATGATGAGAAGCAATCACCTGACAATCAGGACGTTGCTTGGGAGTGGAGGGCTAGAGCAAGAAATTGGGGTGGGAGACGGGAATTGAACCCGCAACCGTCGGAGCCACAGTCCGATGCTCTGCCAGTTGAGCTACTCCCACCGTAATTTCAAATTATAGCAATTGGAACGGCTGTCGGTGGCAAAGCTTCAGAAGGGGCTTTGGCGTTGGTGAAAAGGAAAAGGAACGAAGCGAGCTGCGTCTCTACTCCATGATTGGGACGATCATGAGAGCGCGGACCTTCACGTCTAGAGCCTGACGCGAGTCCAGTTCCTAGCTTCTTCCAACGCCCATGTATTGGAAGCCCATGGCGCGCAGGCGCGAGGAATCGAGCAGGTTCTTTGTGTCGATGATGATCGGCCGCTTGAGCAGGTGCCGAATCTTCGCGAAATCAAGCGTCCGGAACTCCGGCCATCCGGTGGCGACAACGAGCGCATCGACACCTTCGGCGACGCCGTACGGCGACTCGCAGTATTTGACCATCCCATTCAGTTGCTGGCGGGCGTCAGGAATCGCGACCGGGTCATAGGCCCGCACACGCGCTCCTTTAGCGAGCAAGTTCTGTGCAAGCTGCAAAGAAGCCGATCCGGCCACCGAATTCGTATTCGGCTTGAACGCAAGGCCGAGGATTCCGACATCCTTGTTCTGGACGGTTTCGAGTGCTGACGACACCTTATCGAGAAGGCGGTCAGCGAGGCTCTGATTTACCTCGCGCGCCGCGTTCAGGATTTTCAGATTGACGCCGTTCTCTATCGCAAGACTGGTCAGAGAATCCATGTCGCTCTGCGCGAAGATTCCACCCATACCGGCGCCGGGCTGTAGGCATCGCGGAGCAATTTTCTTGTCGAGGCCGAGCGCCAGAGAGAGGCTCACGGCATCGGCATGCACGTGCTCGCATAGTCCTGCAATCTCGTTGATGAACGAAATCTTGGTGGCCACGAACGCGGTCGCGGCTTCACGTACAAGTTCGGCGGTTTCGTAATTCGTCACCAGGACCGGAACGCCGCGCATCACCAGCGGATGGAAAATCTGCTTCATCGCCGAAACCGCTTCGCTTGAAGTCGTTCCAAGAATGATTCGGTCGGGCCAGTTGAAGTCTTCGACCGCACACCCGTTGGTGAAGAACATGGGCTGGCATACCAGCAGGCTGCGAAGGGCATTCGACTTGAGAATCTTTTCGATATTTGAGGTGGTTCCGACGCGCACAGGCGTCACGATGGAGAGCACCTGCAGACGGTTCGCGGACCGCGCCATGCGCAACACCAACTCTTCCAGCCCTTGCGGAGAATCTTCGGCCAGGAAAATGACCTGCGCCTTCCGCGCCGTATCTTCTGGATCGATCGAGTAGACCAGTCGTCCTGAACGCACGTTGCGGCGGATGACCTCCTGCAGATTCTTTTCATAGAAAGGAATGTTGCCTTGGGAAACTTCTAGAATCCGCGAGCTATCGGAATGGCAACAGCAGACAGGAGTTCCAAAATCGGCAAGGCAAGCGGAGATTACCGTCGCGAGGTACCCGGATCCGTAGACACCAATGTGCATATTGCCTTTCGTCGTCAAACCCGCAGCCTGGGATCCGGCGCTGTGCGGCGGCCTGTGCACTCCATGGTAATCCCGCTATATCAGTTGGCAATCCACGGAAAGTACATGTACAGGTGAATCGGAGTTTTGTCCCTGCGGTTTTGGTTTTTACAGGTTTTCTTTGGCAGAGGCTTTTCAGTGGAGCTAGACGCGCGTCGACAACAGGCTACGTCCAAGCGGAATGGGTGCGACGTCTTCCCAGCAGGACTGACCCTCTTTTACGAACATCAATTCGCTGATGTGGATCATGCGCTTACCTTCGAATTGTCCCCATCGCTCGCTGGCGATTCTGAACGCTTCCCGTGCCTGCGGTTCTTGGCCGACTTTTACAATCGTGAGATGGGGCATGTAGGGCCAGTCTTCAGCGCAGCACAGGCTCTTGGAACTTAGCTGATCGTGCAGCTCGCGCAGCCGATAGGCCGCTCGCTTCACCTGGATGAACACCGTAGGCGTGGCAGGTAGAAACGTCTCTACATCGCCCAGTTCGATATCGAACGGCTCAATCCGGCTACAGGCTTCCTCCAGAAACGACAGGGCGGCCTCTTCACTGCCTTGCAACTGTCTCGGAGGAAGAATCGTAACGTGAGCCGCCATGTGGGCTGTATCGGGATGGAGTTCGCGGCGCAAGTCCTCAACAAACTCGCCAACTGGGCTGCGGACATACGCCACCAATGCGTAACGGAGGCTAGCCATGACTGATGAAGGAAGATTATAGCGTGAGCAGCGAACCTTCCGCTGATCTGGAACTGATCGCAGGGCGACGCACGTGTCACTCAAAGATCTATAAGCACATCGCCGTTCTCGAACTTTAATGGATACACCGAAACCTTGGCTCCGGGGAGATGCGACTCGCCTGTCTTTGGATCCCACTCCCAGCCATGCCACGGGCAGACAACTTTTCCCTTGGAGATCACACCATCGCCGAGCGGTCCTCCTTGATGCAGGCAAACATTGTCCATTGCAGTAATCTCGCCATTCACGTTGGCGACGCAGATCATCCTTCCGTTGCAGGAGAATTCTTTGGCTTCATTGACTGCGGGGAGATCGGCCTCAGAGGCAAGCTTGAAAGTAGCCATTGGCAACTAGTACCTGGCTGGTCGGATCAAAAACTAATCAAGACGGTTTGGCTAAGTGCCAATTGCCAGATGCGTCCGCTACTTTGGCTGCATCGTCTGCGCAACCATGACTTGGCGCTTGAATGATTCCATCATGTCTTCATTCAGCCGGACTTCGGTTGGTTTCTTCGCCAGAGTCATGGTGTCGATCTTGTCCTGCAGTTTCAGCAGCGCATAGAAGAGGTTTTCTGGACGCGGCGGACATCCGATGACATACACATCCACGGGCACGATGCGGTCGACGCCCTGCAACACAGCGTACGTATTGAACGGACCGCCGACTGACGAACATGCACCCATCGAGATGACCCATTTGGGTTCCGGCATCTGCTCGTAGATGCGCTTCACAACTGGAGCCATCTTCAAAGTCACAGTGCCAGACACGATCATCAGGTCAGACTGTCTTGGGCTCGGGCGAAATACCTCGGACCCGAAGCGGGCGATGTCGAAGCGCGCTGTCGAGGAGGCAATCATCTCAATCGCGCAGCAAGCCAAGCCGAATGTCATCGGCCAGAGCGCCGACTTGCGCGCCCAATTGAAAACGTAGTCAACCGTGGTGATGAGGAAGTTCTTTTCGAACCTGTTCTGGAGCCAGCTCATGGGGCCTCGTGCGCTACAGAATATACTCGTATAGAATACGCCCGCCAGTCAGTTCCGCGAGTGATGCTGATCACAACCGGCGGCGGACGTCGGATCGTGCCGCCCACGCGCCTCGTCGGTATCTTGCCGCAGGTCCTCGCTCTCCTATACAACAGAGGTCGAATGGCCGTCGTCCCGGCTTCCCCGAAAACAACCTCCCCGTGGCGCGAGTTCTGGTTGCGCATTCGAACTTCCACCGGGTGGATGTTCGGAATTGCCTTCGGTTTGCGGGTGCTGTGCATCGTCGTAATGCACACGTACCGATTCCGCACCACTGACCAGAACTTCAGCTTCGGATGGGAGATGGGGCGAATTGCCGCCTCGATTGCCTCCGGGCGTGGTTTCGCTAATCCGTTCCACGATCCCACCGGACCCACTGCATGGGAGCCGCCGCTTACGCCGTACTTGATTGCAGGCGCATTTCGCCTTTTCGGAACGTACTCGCATCTTTCTTCGTTTGTTTTGCTGACGATCAACAGCGTATGGTCATCGCTCACCTGCATTCCGATCTTTCTGATTGGGCGGCGCTGTTTCGGTGAGAAGGTCGGCGTCGCTGCCGCCTGGACATGGGCGGTGTTCCCTTATGCCATCTACTGGTGCATCAAGTGGGTGTGGGAGACGAGCCTGTCGGCACTGCTGATCGCGACGATCTTCTGGGTTGCGATATCCCTGGAAGATGAGGAGGGCCTCAAGCCGTGGGCGCCCTTTGGACTACTCTGGGGAATCGCTGCGCTGAACAGCCCGTCGCTTCTATCGTTCCTTCCGGCGTCGGGCGTGTATGGCTGGTATCGGCGAAGAAAAGTGGGGAAGCGGTCACTCGCCGGAGTCTCGCTGGCATCACTGATCTTTTTCGCGATGATCTTGCCGTGGTTGGTGCGTAATGATCGCGTCTTCAGACAGCCTGTATTTCTCCGTACAAATTTCGGTGCTGAACTCCGCATGGGAAACGGTCCTTATGCCGACGGAACGTGGCAGTACTATTTGCATCCGACTCATAACCTTTCCGAATTCGAGAAATATCGGCGGATGGGGGAACTGGCGTACGTTCGAGAACGTAAGGAAGAAGCAGTAGCATGGATTCGCTCACACCCATCGCAGTTCACGAGCGTCACGTTCCGCAAGTTTGTGTATTACTGGTACGGCGTTCCGCGGGTCGTGAATCCCGAGTGGCTGGGGCCAATAAAGAATTCGCTTTTCGCGGCCTCCTCACTCCTGATGCTCTTTGGTCTGGTGCTCGCTTTTCGGCAGCGAAGGCCACACGCCTGGCTCTTTCTGTGGTTGATTTTGCTGTACCCGGCGATCTACTACGTGGTATTCCCGCACGCGCGCTATCGCCATCCTGTCGATCCGGAGATTACGATCCTTGCAGTGTTCGTGTTCACTCAAGCCCGACCTCGAAAGCCCAACGCCTGACTACCCAGCGGGATACTCACAAAACTTCGGTTATTTCGTCTAACGGCCATGGAGGGGACTATGACCCACATCCGACCCACTCGCTGGCTTGCGACCGTCCTCGGCGCAGCGCTCACCGCATCTCTGTCGGTCGTCGCAGCCCAAGCTTCCAGTCAAAGCAAGCTGACCGAAGAGTTCCACCAGACCTATCCTCTTTCCGCGCAGGGCCGGATCGAACTCGAAAACATCAACGGAGCGGTGCACATCTCGAGTTGGGATCGGAAGGAAGTGAAGGTCGATGCGATCAAGAGTGCTCGCAGCAAGGAGCGACTCGATGAAGCAAAGATCGTTGTGGATTCGTCGAGCGACCGCCTATCCATCCGCACGCAGTACCCGAACCATGATCATGACTTCTGGAATGACGACCGACACGATAATCCAGCCAGTGTTGAATACACGCTGACCGTTCCACGCAGTGCGCGGCTTGACGAAGTCAAGCTGGTGAACGGCGGACTCGATGTCAGTGATTTATCCGGTGAAGTCCGCGCTTCCTGCGTCAACGGACGCATCCTCGCACAGAACCTGCAGGGTCCCGCCAAGCTGGACACGGTGAATGGCGAACTTGATGCAAGTGTGGCGCAACTCCCTGCTTCGTCTTCCTGGCTGGAATTATCTTCGGTGAATGGCGCGCTACGAATCACGCTTCCGTCTGACGCAAAGGTCGATCTCGAGGCCAACACGGTATCCGGTAGCATTAGCGACAATTTTGGATTGCCGGTCACGCGTCATCAAATGGTAGGCCGCAGCCTTCGGGGAGAATTGGGTGGAGGCGGAACGCGCGTGCGTCTGTCGAATGTGAACGGCCACATCGAGATTCTGCACGCGAATGACAATCGCCCACTAAGCCCGGCCAAGAGCTTTGATCGCGATCGCAGCGGTAGCCACGACGACGATAGGGATGACGACGATGACGACAATGAAATTTAGACTGACGGCGTAGCAAGCTTCGTCAACGATCATAGACGGCGCTAATAAATCGTGTACCCCGGAGCCGGATTTCTCATGTCCGGCTTCGACGCCATCAGGAGTAACGCACCCACGCGCTTGAACGCCTTCAGGTCATCGATCGTGTGAAACGAAGTCGTTTTGTATCCCTCGGGCGTCGGCGTATCGTCCCGAATCTGACAGTATTCCACGTTTTGGAAAGTATGGGCCTTCAGCATCTGCGCGTACTCTTCGGCCGAGCGGACGTGCACGGGGACTTTTAGCTTTGGCACCCACTGGAGTGAATAGGGGTTGTCCTTGTAGAGATTGATCAGGATGAACATCCGTCCGCGCGGAGCCATCACACGAAACAATTCAGCCAGCGCTCGGTCCTGGTCGGCATAGTAGTAGAACGACTCGACAGAAAGAACCTTATCGAAGAAATTCTCTTCCCATGGAATCTGCGCAGCCGATCCTTCCACGAACATCACATTCTCGAAATCCTTTGAAGCCGACCTGGCCTGCCGAACCATCTCATCGGAGATATCGACCCCTACAACCTGCCCGAAACCCTGCGGGCCTTCCCCTACCATCCGAGCCAGCAAGCGCGTGGCCCAGCCAGAACCGCAGCCCAAATCGAGGATGCGGTCGCCCGGGCGCAAGTCCATTCGGCGAATGGTTTTCTCGGTGATATCGAGGTGATGGTTCTCCATCTTCGCGCCCTCGCCTCGCTCGGCCCATTGGTTAAATTCCTGCTGAAGGCGTTGATCGGGTGATAGCTGTTTCTCATTTGGCATAAATATCTCCCCGACGAGCTGCCAATCGGTGTATTGGTAAAGGTGGGCCTGCTTCGACTACCTAACGATGGAAGTCAGATCGTCGAAAAACGTCGGATACGACACCCCTGCCGCTTCGGCCCCCCGGATCGTCGTCTCGCCTTCCGCCCTCAATGCAGCGACGGCAAACGCCATTGCGATTCGGTGATCCCCGAACGAATCGAGTTCGGCTCCATGCAGTCGCTGTCTGCCGGGGACGTGAAGGCCGTCCGGTCGTTCTTCCACTTCTGCGCCCATTTTTCGCAGGTTGCTCGCGACCGTCGCAATCCTGTCGGACTCCTTTACCCGCAACTCTTTTCCATCGCGCACTTCGATGCCCTGTTCGCTGAACGGGGCTGCCGCGGCCAGCACTGGTAGTTCGTCGATTAGCGCGGCCGTGTCCGCACCCGCGATGCTCGCGCCTCTCCATGAACCACCGCGGGCTTCTATCGTCCCCACCAGCTCGCCATTGTGTTCTTCCAGTTGCGCAATCGAGACCTTCAGTCCCATCTGGATCAGCAAATCGAGCAGCCGAGCGCGAGTGGGATTCATCAAGATGCCCGGCAGAGCGACTTGCGATCCAGGAAACATAGCCGCGGCGCAGAGAAAGAATGCCGCGCTCGAAAGATCACCCGGAACGTGCGCCTCAATCGCGTGCAGCTTCTGCCTCCCGCGGATCCGCGCACAGTTGCCGCTTCGGTCGATCATGGCTCCGAACGCCCGAAGAGCCAGTTCGCCATGATCGCGCGTTCGGATCGGCTCTTCGACGCACGTCTCTCCATCCGCAAACAGGCCGGCAAACAGGACGCAGGTTTTAACCTGGGCGCTCGCGACTTCTGGGTTGTAACGAATCGGCTTAAGGGTAGCGCCATGAATCTTGAGCGGAGGTCGGCCGCCGTCGTGCGACTCGATTCTTGCCCCCATCTCCGACAAGGGCTTGATGATGCGCGCCATCGGGCGCCTCGACAGCGACTCGTCGCCAAACAGTTCGCTTGTGAACGGCTGGCCGGCGAGGATCCCGCTCAGCATCCGGATCGTCGATCCCGAGTTGCCGCAATCCATCGGCACGGTCGGAGCCTTCAGCGTCGGTCCGATTCCAATGACCTCAATGGATCCGTCATCCAGTTTCTTCCACTCACTGCCCATCGCCTTCATGCAATCCAGCGTGCTGTAACAATCGCGCGCTGCCGAGAAATTGTGGAAGCGGCTTGCGCCCTCGGCAATCGCCGACAACATGGCGTAACGGTGGGAGATTGACTTGTCCCCGGGAATTCGAACGACTCCATCCACACCGAGCGCGGGCCGAACGACAATACTGGATGCATCAGGCATGAACTTCCAATATAGCGGATTCGAACCAGCCTAACGCGACGCCGGCGTGGGTTACCTGATGTATAGCAAAACCGAGCGCATCAGGTGCACGGTCAGAATTGTATTCAGGTGAGCAGGGTGTTCGGACTATCTCGTCTTTGTGCGTCCGGCCGCTTCGGCAAGAATCTCCACCGGCACTTCGCGCAGCGCGACATGAAACTCGAACATAGGCGTTTCCTCGCCGCGGCCCCATCGGTTGACCTCCCAATGCACGCGGACGAACTTCACATCGCGCCCGGTCAGGTCGAGGAGCAGCGGGCTTTCGCCTCGATAGAACTTCTGGGGGAACGACTCGACGGGCTTTGGCCCCCAGGCTGCGCCATCAACCGACCCGAAGATGCTCACGTCCAGCGACTCCTGTTCAATGATGTCTGTAATGCTCAGGGTCAATAGAAATACGCGGCTCTGCGCGGGAGTCAGATCGAGAGGGAGGCCATCGCCTTTGGCGGTAACCACAGTTTTTTCAGGAACGAGGAACGCCTGCATCATGACGTGATGGATTCTAGCAGAGCTATCACGCACAAAAAGTGATCCATGCACTCAGGCTTTGTGCACTGAACCCAGAAATTCCCGCAGTAGCGCTCCGACCGCCTCTGGCTGTTCCCATGGCGAATAGTGTCCGGCTCTCGGTACCACCTTCAGTTGGCTGCCCGAAATGTGCTGGCGCATCAATTCCCCATCTGCCACGGTAGTCGCTCTGTCCTCTTGCCCCACAACGATCAGTGTGGGAACAGCAATCGTCTTCAGGTCACTAACCGAGTCTGGCCGTTCAGCCATTCCGCGCTGGACCAGGCTCACGTCTTCGGCCGACATCTTGCGCATCATACGACGCGCCCCCTCAACCAAATCCGGACGCGTGCTGATCGTTGTCTTGCCGAGCACTTTTCCGAGCATCCCTTCAATGAACTGCTCAGTTCCCTGCTCGAGAACATCGGCCGCCACTTTCAGGCGGTTAGACTTCGCTTCTCCGGTGTCCGGCTGGGCCTTGGTATCGCACAATGCAAACGCGGTCATCCGCTCCCGCGCGCGCCGCCAAAGTTCGAAAAGTATGTAGCCGCCGATAGAGACGCCGACAAAGGCAGCTCTTCCCGCGCCGACCGCGTCGAGGAGTCGTTGCAGATCACGTGCATGTTTCGCCATTGTGGCCGGTCCCTCGCCGATCCCCGAATCCCCATGACCGCGCAGGTCGGGAACGATCAGACGATACTGTGAACTCAGCATGGCCTCGATTAATTTCCAGAAGTCTCGATTGGCTGGAAAGGGATGCAGCAGCACAACGGGAGGTCCGCTTCCTATGTCCTCGTAGACAAGTTCGGCGTCGTCGCTACGGAAATGCTCCATGCGGATGAAAGTGTTCGGCGGGACACGTCTTAGGTGACGGCATCCCGACACGAGTTGCCAAGTAGTGTTGAAGATCCTATGCCGTGGTAACTGTGCTCCCTGGCGGAACCATCACTGCATAGCTGGGCTCTTCCGGGATGATAACCCACGACAGAATGTAAGCCACCACGCCCGGCACGATACCCGACGCGATCGTCAGCACCACCCAGATGAGGCGAACTAGGATGACGTCGAGCCCAAAGTACACGGCCAGGCCCGCGCACACGCCACCAATCTTGCGGTCGGATCTGGATCGCATTACACGCTTGGGCGGATGTATCACACCCGCTCCTACCCTAACCCCGCAATAAGTACAGAAAGCAGCGTCATCCGCGATGACTTTCCCGCAAGCATTACAGTACATGGCCAGTCTCCCTACCCTAGAATACGGTCCCATCGGCGAAAATGTTTCGTCTTTCCGAGAGCCGCCCTATTCCCGATACGCTTCTTTCATCCGCTTGCGGGCACGATCCGCCTGATCGTTACCGCTATTCGTGGCCACCACGGACTCATACTTCTTCATTGCGATATCGCGCTTGTGCATCTGGTCGTACATCTCCCCCGCCCCCAAGTCCGCTTTCTGGAGTAGCTCTGGATCGGGCGCGGGGACTTCCTCGATCAGTTCGTAGGCCGCTGCCGCCGCCTGGTAGTTCTTCTCGGAACGCAAGAGGTCGCCTAGTCCGAGAGCCGCCATTTCGTAGTGCAAGCTCCCATACTTACCCTCGCGCCCGTTCTGCCATACCCGCCGGTACTGCTCTTCAGCCTCGCGGTTCCTGCCAGCAGCCCGCAAAAGATTGGCCGCCTCTAAAGGCATCAAGTAATTGCGCGGGAATCGTGGTGTCAATGAGTTGGCAATCTGAAGCGCATCGTCATACTTGCGCTCCCGGCGCAGGAAAAGCATCAGAACGATGTTGGCATCAACGCTGGTTTCGCCATTGGCTTGTGCCGCCTCGGCAAGATAACGCAGACCTTTTTGCTTGTCGCCACTCAAACCTACCAGGGCAACAGCCACCTTCACTCCTAGCGGCAAGCTTCCCATGATGTAGTTATGCGTGCCGAGCACGAGCTTGGCGTCCTGATATTGCGGTGAAAGCTCGAGAACGCGTTCGTGGTCGCGCCGCGCTCCAACGGCGTTGCGCAAAGCTGAGAACCACGCTCGCTCAATCAATCCTGTATAGAGCGCGTACTGGCCACGGGTCACACCACGCGCATAAAGCATGTCGACATTGTTAGGATTGCGCGACAGCGCCGCCTCCTCCAGGTTCTGTGCCTGCTGGACCAACTGCTTGATCCGCGCTTTCTGCGCGGGATCGGCCGGCCGGTGAGCTTGCCCGATGAAACTGTCGTTGGTGTACTCACCGGTGTTCATCGCTCCCATCCGGTAAAGCTCACGTACCTGGATTGCCGAAAGCAGGTGATTCACGGCGAACGGATCGGAAGGGTGGCGTACCAGAATCTTCTCAAAATCCTGGATTGCTACGTCGTAGTCGAGATTGTAGAGATGGTCGAAAGCGGATTGGATAAGTGGATCGGCGGGACGGAACGTTGTCGACGCAGGTTGATCAGCTGCGAAGCAGGCTTGCGCCAGAACCAACAATGCCATTGCGCAAACGGCCAGGGGGAGACAACGTAAAGACTGAGCCACTGCTCTTGCAGTTTAACTGATTGGGCTGACGTCGTCAGGGATTTCCCGGCTCGCTCTCAGGTGTATATGGAGGGGGAAGAAGGGAATTTCGCGGCAAAATCAGGTAATTATTGCCGTCTCATGCGCCATTCGGCTTAGTTCTCGATACGTAAGCCTTTCCCCATCAATGGGATGCTTTGGTGATCGGCTTGCGATCCTACTTTTGGGGATGGTCTCTAGATATGGCAGACGTGGCACACGGAGCGCAGCACGATTTTTGGCGCCCGCCAATACAGACTTCGGATGCAAGCATATCCGAGGCGATCAACCGAACGGATGCAGTTGATACGTGCGACCGTTGTGAGACCGAGTTCATCGTCGGCTCACGTTTTTGCCATCATTGCGGCGCCAGCAGGCCTAGCCTCAGGACTGCGCGAGCCAACTCCCTTGTAGTATCCGAAGTCGCCGGAAGGTTCGGCCTTTCGGTTGGGCCGATGATCGCCTTCACCGTCGGCATCCTGTTTGTTCTGTTCGCAGCCGGCGTTGGACTGGTGTATAGCGCGCGTACCGCTCTGGACTGGCAGGCTGTTCAGTTGTGGCGCATTGAGTGGCTTCTTGCCGGAATCTCGGCGTTCCTGGCAGGCGTTCTGCTAAAGCGCGATCGCTGACAAAGCGTTATTCCCTCTCCGCTGATTTAATTCCTGCTCCGCGCTGCTTCTTCATTCAGCACGGTGACACTCTGTCTGCGCGATTGACCCATTCGGTAAAGGTGGTGAAGCGGTCCGTTCCCGTGCCCGAGGCTGTGCGCATTTGCAATAGCAGCGGAAACGTAAGCCTTCGAAAGCAGCACCGCCTCCGGTAGCCCTCGACCATGAGCCAGGTGACAGGCCAATGCGGTCGCGAACGCGCAACCGGTACCATGAGTCGAGGTTGACTTTTGGCGTTCAGCTTTGAAGGTCTCCTGCTCGACCCCTCGCGCAGTGTGCATGCTGAGGAGGTCGATCGCCTTGTCGAGATGCCCGCCAGTCACCACCACATTCTTGGCGCCCATAGAGTGCAGGCGAGCCGCCGCCTCTCTCATCTGGTCGACGTCCGCGATTTGCAACCCGGTCAAAATGCCCGCTTCGTCGAGATTCGGTGTGACCACTTCCGCTAAGGGAAGCAGGTTAGTACGCAGGATCTCAAGGCCTCCCTCACCCAATAGGTCGGCGCCCGAGGACGATTTCAGAATCGGGTCCAGAACGACATGGGGAACTGGGCGCCTTGCCAGAAAATCAGCGATTACATCAGCGACTTCAGCCGTTCCCAGCATGCCGATGTGAACTGCGTCAACCTCAATGTCCTCAAGGAGTTCCAGTAGAGACTCCACAACCAGTCGAGGCTGGACCGGCACCACGCGCTGCACTCCCCGGGTGGATTGCACTGTAAGGGCGGTGATGCATGAGGTGCCGTAGCACTCGTGCGCCGCTATCGTTTTGATATCCGCCGTGATACCAGCGCCCGACGTGGGATCGAAGCCGGCTATGGTCAAAACGACTGGAGGGCTCTGTGCCATTCTCACACTTTAACGCCTCGGTTTGTCATTGAGGAATCCCACTTACGGGTACATTCAAATTCGATCTACGCTGTCGAGGATTGCGCTAAAGGCATCAGTTCGCACTCGCGTAATGTTCATCACTGAGTAATCATCATTTTCGTAAGAGGCTAATTCTAAAAGGTTTACAGTCATTAATTACGTAAGTACAACATTCGACGGGGATTGAGAGAATTCGGACATGACCTTTGGAGGCTATGATTACTATATAGTTATGATGTTTGAGCAACAGGATTCAATCACATAGCTTCCAAATCCATGATTTTCCATTGAGCTAAATGGTTGATTAATTACCACTTAGTTAATTCTTCTAGGGCTTTTTCCGATTGACAGCCCTCCCGCACCCCGATAGCATCTGACAATCGTTTTGAGGGAAGGAGCAGAGCAACCCGATATAGCACGACTTTAGAGATGCGAGGTGACTGAATGCGACGACGTTTAGCCGAAAGCCTGGCTATCATTTTGTCGGTAGCCAGTCTTGGGGCCGGAGCCGCATCCGGGCCAAACAGCTCGGAAGCCGCTAAGGTGACCACGGCGCAGATGACCAAAGATAAGGGTCAGGCGGGCGCCAACAAGAAGCACAAGTCTCGTCCCTACCAGATAGGAACCGCCTCCTGGTACGGTAGCTACTTTCAAGGCAAGCAGACAGCCAGCGGTGAGCCGTACGACATGCAGGATTTTACCGCCGCTCACCCGACGTTGCCCTTGGGAACTTTCGTAAAAGTGACCAATTTGCGCAACGGCCGAACGGTCGTAGTTCGAATCAACGATCGTGGTCCCGTTGTGGATGGCCGAATTATTGATCTTTCTTACAATGCCGCCCGATCCCTCGGCTTCAGTCAACGCGGCATACAGACGGTGCGTTTGGACCTCGTCCAGCCCATTGCAGTGGCCATGCTGCACCCCGTAGCCAACCTGCGTTAAACCCGTTACACTCGCAACGAATGTCAGATCCGCGACAGCGTCTGATCGTTGCTCTCGACGTATCAACGGCGGCGGCCGCCCGTAAAATCGTGGCGGCCGTCGGGGACTCCGCTTTTACCTATAAGGTTGGGATGCAACTCTACACGGCGGAAGGCCCCTCGATCGTCCGCGAATTGGTGGCCTCGGGGCGTCGGGTTTTTCTCGACTTGAAGTTCCACGACATTCCGAACACGGTCGGCGCGGCAGTTCAGGAAGCTGCGAGGCTGGGGGTCAGCATGTTGACTGTCCATGCTTCGGGCGGCGGCAAAATGTTGCGCGCTGCTGTTGATGCTGCCGCTGGCCAGCCCGCTTCTCCACTGCTGCTCGCAGTCACGGTCCTCACCAGCCTGGACGCTACCGACCTGGGGAGCCAGGGCATCCGCGGAAGCGTCGAGGACCAGGTTTTGCGCCTGGCGGCGATGGCGCTCTCCAATGGGTGCCGAGGAATTGTGGCATCCGCGCGAGAGGCAGCTTCCCTGCGAGCGGAACTAGGCTTGGATTTCGTTATCGTGACGCCGGGCGTCCGACCGGCGGGCAGCGGACATGCAGACCAAGTCCGCGTGGTTACTCCAGAAGAGGCAATGAAGTCCGGAGCCTCGCATATCGTTGTCGGTCGTCCCATCACGGAGTCCCCCGATCCCGCTGCCGAAGCCAAAGCAATCCTGGGCCAGATCGCTGGCTGAAGGTTCTTTAAATCGTCATTGAAACGTTTTAGACCGTTACCAACGTGTCTGGGTTCCTTCCTTTGAACTAGTGGCCATGTCACTTTGGCCTCAAGCTGTTGTTCTGTTTTTCGCAGAACTCCTCGACCCAGTTCGTCAGAGGAATACGAAATCTGTCCGCCAGGAAGCGATTTCGACATGGGCAAACTCAAGTTTGTTCTATCTCTGATCACGAAAGAGAATGACTATCAGCGAGAACAAGCAAAGTCAGCAGAGAGGGTGGCAGGCAATCTCGACATAGATCTCGAGATCGTCTATGCAGACAGCGATTCTGTCACACAAAGTTCTCAACTACTCGATGCCATCCATCGGTTAAAGGGCAGCTTGCATGGCATCCTCGTCGAACCTGCAGGAGGGACAGCCTTCCCACAGGTGGGACGAGCCGCTGTGAGCGCGGGGATCTCCTGGGCAGTTCTGAATCGTGATGCGAATTCTGTCGCGGACCTGCATCGTCGGTTCCCCGGTCCAGCCTTCGCGGTCAGTTCAGATCATGTCGAGGTTGGAAAACTTCAAGCCCGCCAGCTTGCGACGCTACTGCCCTTGGGAGGCACAGTACTTCTCATTCAGGGCCCTTCGGCGAGCCTGGCGGCGCAGCACCGAATGACCGGACTACAGGAACAATGCCCGGCAAACATCGCGCTGAAGCTGATCAAGAGCGCAAACTGGACCGAGGAAGGTGGGCATCACGCAGTATCTTCCTGGCTGCGCCTGATGACTTCGCACCAGCAGCAGATTCATGCTGTCGCGGCGCAGAATGACTTGATTGCCATGGGAGCGCGCAAGGCTTTCTCTGAAGCGGTCCAATCGATGGGGACCGGGCAGTGGTCGAACCTGCCGTTCCTCGGGATCGATGGACTCGCCCGCACCGGTCAGGCCTGGGTCAACGGCGGTTCATTGACCGCAACTATCATCGTGCCGGCGGTCGCCGGGACGGCTCTGGAAATGAGCGCCGCCGCTGTAACTAAGAAAATCGCGCCGCCCGAGGTCCGATTGATTCCCGCAGATTCGTTCCCTGCGCTCGAGTTGCTCCGCCCGGCTGCCGCGGCGCGTTCATCCGCTCACTTTTAGAAAGAAAATCAACCCAAAAACGAAAGCGCGGCAGTTCGCCGCACTTCACACTCCACTCTGCTGAGAAGATCGATTACAGTTTCTCGAAAAAGTCGCAGCCTGAGCAAGAAATGTAGATCCCACCGGGTACGTTGCGCTCGCGATCTTTCACGCGTTTAACGATGCGGGTATCTTTGCCGCACTTCGGACACGCGGTCGACTTCGTGGTATCCATGACTTTCTTGCGATCAGCCGTCTTTGCAATCTTCGCCATTACAGTCTCCTGACAGGAATGTGCCGCCGGCACTAGGCCGGGGTTCTACCTGGTAATTGGGGAGTAGCACGGAATTCCGGTTGGCCCGGTGTTGTCCGGCAGAAAACACGCGCGGAAGCGGGTGCGTTGTACTCGCCTTTTGAATTCTACATGATCAGACACAGACGTGGCTCGATCGCGATTGCCCTCTGCCGCCTCAATCACGGAATTGCAACCGGTCGATGCCCAACTGTTTGATCTTCCATTGCAGCGTGGAACGGGGCAGACCAAGCCGCGCCGCGGCTCCATTCACTCCGCTGGGTTGTCCGCGGCTTTCCCGGAGCACTTTGAGGATATGCTCTCGTTCGGCGGCCTCTAACGTATTGGTCTGTTCTGCGGAATTGGTGGATACCAGTTCGCTGATCGGCGCGGCCAGCACCGAACCCTGACTTAGAATCACCGACCGCTCTATGAAGTTTTCCAACTCGCGGATATTGCCAGGCCAATCCCACTGAACCAAGGCGTCCATGGTTCTTTTCGGAATGCTGGTGATAGTCCGTTTCATCTGGCTGGCACTTCGCCGGACAAAATGTTCCACGAGCAACCGGATATCGTCTCGTCTCTCGCGTAGCGGTGGCAAATGAATCGGAAATACATTCAACCGATAGTACAGATCGCTTCGGAACTGTTTTTCTTTCATGGACTGGTACAGGTCGCGGTTTGTCGCAGCAATCAGTCGGAAGTTCACACGCAGAGTGTGCGTGCCGCCCAGGCGCTCGAATTCCTGATCCTGCAACACACGCAACAACTTTGGTTGCAAAGCAAGAGGGATCTCACCGATCTCGTCGAGGAAGAGTGTTCCCTGGTCTGCCAATTCAAGGCGTCCGACCTTGCGCGACACAGCCCCCGTGAACGCTCCCTTTTCGTGCCCGAATAACTCACTCTCGAGCAGGCCCGTTGGAATTGCAGCGCAGTTCATCTTGATAAAGCTGCTACGCTCGCGCTGGCTAAGGCGATGAATCGCCCGCGCAATCAGTTCCTTGCCTGTTCCGGTTTCGCCTAAGAGCAGTACAGTGGCATCGCTATTAGCCACTTGCCGGACCTGATCCATCACACCCTTCAGTGCTTTGCTTTTTCCGATGATTTCTCCAAATCCCAATTCGCTGTCGATAGCGTGCTCGAGATATAGATTTTCTTCTGAGAGTTTCTCCTTGGCTCGGCGCAGCGCTTCCTCTGCCTCTTTGCGCTCGGTGATATCGGAATTCATCCCAACCCATTCAAGAATCGCACCGGAAGCGTCCTGAACAGGAACTGCGCGGCCTAACATGTGCCTGTACACGCCGTCATGACGTCGGATCCGGTTTTCGAGTTCGTAAACCGACCCATTGTCGACCGCCTCGTTCCACGCCGCAATTGTGCGCTCGCGATCATCCGGATGGATTGCATCCGCCCATCCATACCCTGCCGTTTCGCGGGGAGATTGTCCCGTGAATTCCTGCCATTCGGGATTCGCGAAGCCACTCTGTTGTCCGTCAGCGGGAGAGCTCCAGGCGATCTGTGAACTGGCTCGCACCAGAGATCTGAATCTTTCTTCGCTGGCGCGTAGTGCCCTTTTTCCGCTTCCTTGCGCTCCGTGATATCGATGAACGCGCCTACGACGCCTTCTACGGCTCCGCTCTCCCCAATTAGCGGCGCTGCATCGACTAAGACGTCTAGGGCGCCATTGTCGAATTTCACCTGCAAAGGGCTCCGGATGACCGCCTTTCCCGTGGCGCCCGCCCGCTGCATGGGTAAATCTGGGGCTGGAAGTTCAATTCCATCGCGGAGGAACCGGAATGGCAGTTTCTCACCATCGGAAGAACTCAGCGAGGCATTCCCACCGACGCCGAGCCTGAGCAACTCAATTCCAGCGCGGTTCGTCGTGATGTAATGACAACTCGGCTCACGGGCAATGAAAACAGGGACGGGAACGGCATCGAAGAGCGTTTCGCAATCTCGAGCGTGCTGCCGCGCACGCGACTCACTCTCTCTGAGTGCTTCGTCCGATTCACGGCGGTCGGTGATGTCCTGCACCGTGGCCATATTCAATGCTGGAAGTTCGCCCGGCGGCGATGTCCGCACCACCTCCACATTCGCCCACCGAATGCTTCCATCCGGACGCACAAACCGCTTCTCAAGCTGAAACTGCTCTCTTTCATCTGCGGCTAACTGTCGTATTTTTTCCAGGCTGTTTGAGATATCGTCGGGATGCGTGATGGAGTACACGTCGAGCGCCAACAGTTCTTCTTCTTTCCGCCCAACGATCTCGCAGAACTTTGGGTTCGTCTTTAAGAATCTGCCAGTTTGCGAGTCGACCAGACAGATCCCGACGGGGGCTTTCTCATACAGGAGGCGAAAACGGTTCTCGCTGTCTTTCAGGGCGATCGCGGCGCGCCTTTCTTCAGTGACGTCGTGAGCCGCACCACGGACGATCGGAAAAGGCACTCCCTCGGTACGTAAGGTGCTGTGGTACTGCCATATGCGGCGTTCGCCTTCCCGCGTTAAAACGGCCATATGGCCGCTTGCTTTCCCCTCGTGCTTAAGTTGATCGAGATACAGTTGGAAATCCGCGCGAAACTCCGGCGCAAAAATCTCGCGCAATGGAATTTGCACGAGTTCGGAAGGGCTATAGCCGAGTAGACGGGCGGACGCAGCGTTAACTGAGATCAACCGTCCCTGCAGATCGTGAATGCAAAGAAGGTCGCGGCTGTGCTCTACCAGATCCCGATACCAGTCCGCGTCATCGCGGAGGGCCTGCTGAATAGGGTCGAATTCGAGGAACTGTGAATTAGTGGAGAACCATTTGGGCCCAGGGTGCAACTGCATTACTCACCCCAAACGTCCCGCTTGCCAGGTATCAGAAAACGACAGTGCTAATGGCGAACGAGAGATTGAATACATACCTTCCAGTCGAACCATGCCGATTTGAGTGGTCAAGAACACGGTCCGACCAAGGCGTGAGTTTATCAAAAAGGCAACGGGCAACGGTGTGACGCGAATCACACCGCTCTACCAACGCGCTAAAGTCGATGGTTCGCCGGACTTAGCCTCCAGTTTCAGTGCGCTAGAAAATCAGTTACTGACTTAAGAAATAACTCAGGTTGGTCTACAAACGTCATGTGCCCGCTTTCGGGAAGGATCACCAGCGTCGAACCCGAGATTTTCTCGTGCATTTCCTTCGACATCTTCGGGTCGCTCTCGTCGTGATCGCCCACGATAATGAGTGTCGGGACTTTGATCTCTGAGAGCTTGCCTTCATATTCAACTTCAGCCAGGTTCCCATCTACGACGAACTCGCCATCCGAACCCCACATCTCTCGATAAACGTCCCAGGCGGTGCTCGTGTTTGAAGTCACCGGATCGTAGTTGGGATCAGGATTCTTCCTGTAGATATACGGAAAATATCCGACACCCCACGCCAACTTTGCATATTCCTCTGGATAACGGCCGTGTTCCCAGACCGCACCTTTTCCAAAAAGACCGGCGGTCTCGAGAGCTTTCACGCGCTCAAGATCGTTTGCTGGCATCTCGGACTTCATTTTCGCCAGTGCTTGGTTCAACTCTTTCGTACTCGGAAATGTGCTTCCAAGAATTAGATGAGAAAGATATTTCTGATATTTGAGCGCATAAGCCTCGGCGAGTGCCCCGCCGTAAGAATGCCCGAGCAAACTGATCTTTGCCAGCCCTAACGATCGCCGTACAGTCTCGACGTCCTCAACCATGTTGCCTATGGTGTATTGCTTCGGATCCGCACACTTGGACGAGCGGCCCGATCCGCGTTCGTCGATGAAGATCAGTCGGTTGTGGCGCATCAAGGGGAGCAGATAGGGCAGAAAGTAATCGTGCGATGCGCCGGGGCCGCCATGCACGATCATGAGGGGTGAGCCACGCCCGACAGATTTGTAATAAATCAGAACGCCATTGCTATCGACGAATCCTTCCTGCATAGGAAAGACCGCCGAAGGAGTCGGAACTTGAGCATGCAAAAGAGAAAAAGAAAGAGCAGTTAATGCCAAGAGAATTGTGGTTCGCATGGCGGAGATGCTAGCACACGCGAAAAATGAGATAACCAAGCGATCGTCTGAACTACCAAGCGTTGACGGTTGCGAGCATGCTTGCGCTCCGCGATCGATGAAACAGACTCGGCTTTTCTTCTGCGATGGATTCAATTCGCGTCTTGTGGCCGCCCAAATCCAACAGCGCGATAATCGTGAACCATGTCTAAAGCGACATCGGTTGCCGAGACGCTGATTTTTACGGCTTTCGTGCCGAGCACCGTGGCGGGCCTTATTCCATCATGGCTGCGTCGAAGTTCGAACGTCGCGGCGAATGGGCTAGAGAAGTATGCCGCCATGGCCGTGATAGCTGTCGGAATTGGAATCTATCTGTACAACGCATTCTGGAGCTTCGCCTGGATCGCAGAGGGCACACCCGCGCCGGTGGCGCCGACCAAAACTTTGGTAGTTCATGGACTCCATCGGTTCGTGCGCAATCCGATGTATATCGGTGTTGGCTGCATCATCGGGGGACAAGCCTGGCTGTTTCACTCGCGCCATATTGCGATCTACCTGTTGCTCTTTTTCGCAATTGTTCACTTGTTTGTTGTTTTTTATGAAGAGCCGGCACTGCTAAAGCAATTCGGCGAACAATACGCGAGCTATCGCCGAAGGGTACCGAGGTGGCTGCCCAGAATTGGCCTTTAAGCTCCGTGTGTCGCAGGTGACGCTGCCCGTCGATCGATGGCACGCTCAGCGCGTTGCCCGTTTCCCATCCGCTCTGTTAGCTTCAATAGTTTGCTGTTCTCGTGCGGATTGCTTCTGGGGTGACTTGCTATGCCGGCTATCAAGTTTCGGGGTGTGGACTTCATCGAATTCGACTCTTTGCTGAACGACGACGAGCGACTGGTGCGCGACACGGCGCGCAAGTTCATCGAAGACAACCTCGTACCCATCATTGAGGAATGTAACCGCGCGGGACGATTCCCTCGCGAACTCGTGAAGCCCATGGCCGATCTCGGCTTCTTCGGCGCTTCGTTGCAAGGCTATGGCTGCGCCGGAATGTCGAACGTCGAATATGGGCTGGTCACACAGGAACTCGAGCGTGGCGATTCCGGCGTGCGTTCATTCGTCAGCGTGCAATCCGCGCTCGTCATGTACCCGATCTATACGTTCGGCTCCGACGAACAAAAGAACACATGGCTCCCCGCCATGCAGAAGGGCGAAAAGCTCGGATGCTTCGGTCTGACAGAGCCGGGCTTTGGGTCCAATCCGGGTGGTATGCGGACGCGCGCAAAGAAAGTTGGGAAAGAGTATGTGTTGAATGGCGAGAAGATGTGGATCACGTCCGGATCTATCGCCGATGTCGCGGTGATCTGGGCCAAGGTCGAGGACGAAGGCGACAAGGTTCGCGGTTTCCTTGTCGAGACCAACCGTCCAGGGTTCAAGGCGGATGACATTCATGGCAAGTGGTCGCTGCGGGCATCGGTGACTTCGGGCTTGTCGCTGCAGGATGTCCGCATTCCAGAATCGAACCTGTTACCGAAATCCGACGGTTTGAAATCGCCATTGATGTGCCTGAATCAGGCACGATACGGCATCGCCTGGGGAGCGATTGGAGCAGCCATGTCATGCTATGACTGTGCGCTTCAGTACTCACTTCTACGAAAGCAGTTCCGCGATCAACCGATTGCCTCGCATCAACTGATCCAGGAAAAACTCACCTGGATGATCAACGAAATCACTAAGGCACAGTTGCTCGTTTTGCAGGTAGGCCGGCTGAAGGACGCCGGCAAGGTTGAGCACCAGCACATCTCGATGGCAAAGCGGAACAACGTCTGGATGGCGCTGGAGTGTGCACGCATGTCGCGCGACATCCTAGGAGCGAATGGGGTAGCTGACGACTATCCGATCATGCGCCACCTGATGAACCTCGAATCAGTGAAGACATACGAGGGCACGCACGACATCCACACATTAATCATTGGCTCCAGCGTAACGGGAATCGACGCGTTCTAGAGGCAAACCCGCCACGGCTGTAGAAGCAATCTTCTCCCTACTGGTACAGCTCTGCCAGAAGTTCGTAGGCTCTGCGAAGATGCGGAATCACGATGCTTCCTCCGACGACTAGCGCCACATTGATCGCCTCTTCCTGCTCGGCGAGGCTCACGCCAAGTCGATAGGACTGGATCACGTGATAGTTGATGCAGTCATCGCATCGCAGACAGGACGATGCCACCAACCCCATCAATTCCTTGTACTTCGCAGGAAGCGCTCCTTCGAGATAGGTATTGTGATCAATGTTGTAGAAGCGCTTGACGAGAAAATTATCTGCCTTTTCCACATTGGCGTTCAGGCGCGTGCGCGTGTCGAGAAAACGGCGGGCAATCTCGCTCTTCTCGGCAACCTGTTTGTCAGTGTAGAGGTAGGTCGGTTCTTTGCGCTCCGTCATGCACAGAGAGTAGCAAAGACCGGGTCTATCCGCGCTGGCAGTTATCGGACTCCGACTGGCAGAGGCCGACACGAAACCTGGCGGACGGCTGCATCCGCGATCGTGTCCGTGCAATTGTTGCGAACTGTTCCCGACAACGGGTCGGGCGCCGAAGGAATTGGCTGGTTTGCAAGCTTCGCGGCCGGAACCGGCGCAATCTCGCGGCTGCGCCGCTGAATTTCCATCAGCATTCGTTTCTGACGATCCGGAGCGAGGAGATGCTGCATGGACAACCGCATGAGTGCCACGGCGAACTTCCCGTCATTCCATCGCTCAAGATAAATCGTGCCGTTCCCCGACGGGTCATCGATTGTGAAACGTTCCCCGGGTTGCCCCAAGACGAGCTTTACGTGAAACTTGTTTTCGAGGTTTCCGGGAGAGCGGAACTCAGTCTCGATCACTCTTGCTGTTGTGAGAAAGACGACTTGCGCATCTTGTTCAGAGACTTCGACGTGCTTTGGATTCTCGATCGTCAGCTGCGCGCGTGCCATCGCGCCCGCGACCATGAGTAGCGCCATCGTCCGATGCCAGCTCCACATAGAACACTCCCCAATGTGAACCTTCCCGGCCAAGAATCTGGCTTGCACGGACAGTTGCGTGAAGTGACGAATGAGGAATGCAAAAGGGAGCAGGCGCGAAAAATTTGACATGCAGCAACACGAGCACGGAGTTTTGTAGTTGTTCTTTTTCTAGACTGGACGTGCTAAGCAAATCGTTTGACCGCTGTACAAACTGTACCTGCGATGTTCTTTGCTGAGACACGCCCTTGGTTTATATTCGTGAACCGCAGTGCCGCATTCCTGCCTAGGCAGGTCGGTATCTTTTTGGGAGGTGAGGATGGAAGCCCAGACCCGCACAGAGCCAAAGGCGAAGAGCTTTGGCGAGAATATCGAGAGCGATCTGGCTCTGGAGTTTCTGCGCGTTGTGGAGAAGGCTGCCATTGCCTCGGCGCGCACCATGGGACAAGGCGATCGTCCTCTCAGCGACGCCGTTGCCACCGAAGCTATGCGCAAGACCATGGACACGATCCCCATGAAAGGCACGATCGTGATTGGCGAGGGCGAGCGCGACGAAGCTCCGATGCTCTACATCGGAGAGCAGGTCGGCGGAAAATTCCTGGATGGACGCGAGGTTCCAAGCATCGATATTGCCGTCGACCCGCTCGAAGGAACAAATCTCTGTGCAACCGGAGCTCCAGGTTCCATCACCGTGTTGGCGGCGTCGGAAAAGGGCGGCCTGCTGCACGCTCCCGACTGCTACATGGAGAAAATCATCGTCGGTCCATCATGCAAGAATGCCGTCGAACTCGATGCGCCCGTGGCCGACAATCTGCGCAACATTGCCCGTCGCATGCATCGTGGAGTGGAAGATCTTGTCGTCATGGTGCTCGACCGCCCGCGCCACGAAAAGCTGGTCGGCGATATTCGCAAGGCCGGCGCACGTATTCGGCTGATCGGAGATGGCGATCTATCTGCGGGTATCGCGGCCGCGGTAATCGGGACTGGCGTTCACGCCGTTATGGGTTCGGGTGGCGCACCTGAAGGTGTGATTACAGCCGCAGCCATCCGCTGTCTGAACGGCTATATGCAAGGACGTCTCGTCATCAATAAGCCCGAACTTGAAGAACGCATCGCGAAGATGGGCATCAAGGACAAAAACCGGATCTACGAGGCAGAAGATCTCGCCCCGGGGAAACAATTGATCTTCGCCGCTACCGGCGTCACTGAAGGCGCGCTTCTGAAAGGTGTACGCTTCTTCGGCGAAGGCGAACGCACGTCCTCAGTGATCCTGACGCTAAAGACCGGCATGGTGCGATTTATTGACAGCATTCACCTCGACAAAGGACCAGATGTGAAGGTCAGGTTTGCCTAGATCAGCGTTTGCCGCGGTCGCAGGGCCTTCAGCGAGGTTGGATCGCACGTGCCCTTGTGACCGATTACCTGGAGCGCGTTTGCTCTCCTGTTACAATGCGTAGCTCCATGATTCGAGGGAACTTCCCGTTATATCTAGACGTATCTACCATGTCCTGTTAAGACTGTGACCGCGCACGCATGAGTGCCAGTCATCATTTTGAGATCGGTTCAGCGGGAGTTCCGGAGAGTGCGGATTGGAAGAAACCCAAGTCGTCGGGTTATTGGTTCGTCGCTGCATCAGTGGCGACGCATCGGCTTGGGAGGAGATTGTTCAGCGTTACCATCGCCGCATCTACAACATCTGCTATCGCTTTGCCGGAACCTCCGATGATGCTCAGGACCTGACGCAGGAGGTTTTCATTAAGATGTTTCGCACCTTGAACACCTATGACGTGAGCAAGGGAGCGTTCATGACCTGGGTCACGACGATCACCAGGAACCTTCTCGTCGACCATTTCCGAAAGACCAAGCAAGATCGTGTCACTGATTCGCTCGATACTCCCTTCTCCGAGCATGAGGACGCTCAGCCGCTCGGCGAACAAATAGCGGATAGCTCGCGCCCGCCGGATGCCCAGGTTCAGGGCCGGGAGATGCGCGAGACCGTGCACCAGGCATTGCAGAAGCTCTCGCCGGAACTCCGGGAAGCAGTGATTCTAAGGGACTTACAAGACATGGACTACCGCGAGATTGCGGCCACCCTGAAGGTGCCTGAGGGGACGGTCAAATCCAGAATAAACCGGGGTCGCGCGGAACTTGCGCGCCTCCTACAACGTACATATAGGCAGGTGATGTGATGCCAGACGAAACTAAACACGGATTCGATTGCAGCGAATTCGAAGGCTTGCTCAGCGAGGCTATGGATGGCCGGTTGAGTGGGGCTGGCAAAGAGCGCTTTGACGCGCATGCGAACGGGTGTCCGCTGTGCGGACCACTGTTCGCCGACGCGGTAGCCGGACGGCAATGGGTGCTGTCTCTCGCCGAAGTTGAGCCTCCCATTAACCTGGTGCACAACATTCTGGCAGCCACTACGGGCCTGCAGACTGGCCGCATTCAGGTCTCAAGAGCGGAAGCTGGTCGGGCGCCACTCGGAGAACGGCTCCGAGAGTGGTGGGATTCTTTCCTGACCCCCACCGTCAATTTCGTGCGGCAGCCGCGCTTTGTGATGTCGTTTGGGATGATTTTCTTCTCGTTCTCGCTGGCCTTGAGCGCCGCTGGAGTGAGGCCCTCTGACATCGCGAAAGTTGATCTTCGCCCGTCCGCGCTGCGCCTGAGTTATCACACCACCCAAGGCCGAATCGTGAAGTTCTACGAGAACATTCGCTTGGTCTATGAAATTGAATCGCGGGTGCGCGAGTTCAAGCGGGCTACCACGCCTGCGGAACCGGGCCCGAAGAAACCTGCACAAGATCGCAAGAACGACACTAGTGGGCAACCAGAACAAAAACAGGATCGCAACTATGCTCAACAAGAGAACCAGCCGGTGCTAGCCGGCCTGCCAGGTACCGAATTCTCTGGCGCAACGCGGTTGCGCAAGGGAATCGCCGATGCCGCAAATCCGGGCAAGCTTCTGCTTGTCGGGAGGGCAGAAGAGCCGCCTGCCGTGACGGGAACCACGAACAGGAGGTACGTATGAACTGTGCCAACCATGCTGATGCGTCAGCGGTGGCCTATTGCCGCACATGTGGAAAGGCTTTGTGTGCGAACTGCACGCGCCCTGTGCGGGGCGTGATCTATTGTGAAGATTGCCTGGGAGCCAAGATGGAAGGAACAACCCCTTCCACCACCCCGGCGCCATTCGTGCCGCCTCCCCCCGCGCCCGGCGCGCCGGTTTATGCTTCACCCGCGCCTACCAGCAGTGGCCCGAACCCTGCTTTAGCCGGCATTCTCGCGGGCTTCTTTCCCATCGGCGTTGGCGCGGTTTACTGCGGACAATACGCAAAAGGCCTTGCGCATCTAGTTATCTTCGGACTCTTGTTTGCCGGAATCGTGGGCGGAGAGGGCCACAGCGGTGGAGTTATTGCTCTACTCGGAGTGGCCATGGGATTTTTCTACTTCTACCAGATTATCGACGCAGTGCGCTCCGCGCGCGCGCTCCAAACCGGCCAGACAGTGCCCGATCCGTTTGGGCTAACGAATGTATTCTCGGCCGGACAGAACGTCGACACGAAGAAAATTCCGACTGGAGCCATAGTTCTGATCGTGCTCGGAGCCCTGTTCCTGCTGAGTACAACAGGCTTGTTCGATGTCAGCTTCGATCACATCTGGCCGCTCTTGTTCATCGCGCTGGGGGTATGGATCTGGGCCAGCCGCTGGGGCATGGTTGGTACACCTGCCGGATGCACTTGCGAGAAGTGCCGTGCTCAAAGCCTTTTGGGACCCGCCATCCTAGTGACGATCGGAGTTGTCGGCTTAATCGGCAGTTTCCGCCACATTGGGATATTCGGCTACGCGGGTGCGATATTGCTCGTAATCGGCGGAGTGAAGTTGTTCCAGGGCGGCGCCAGGTCGGAAGGCCATCGTGAGTTTCCTCCTCCAGGCGGCCGCATAGTGGACGGAAGCGCGCCGCCAGCGCCACCGGTTCCTCCCGCATCTCCCAGCGAGGCAAGCCATGGCTAGTCCTACAACTCCAGTCATGCCGCCCTCAGGCGTGCCACCGAAACCGCGTCCACGCTCGTTTGCAGGACCGGTTGTCCTTATCCTGCTCGGCATTCTGTTCCTGCTGGGCACGATGGACATGCTGAACTGGCATGGGCTCCTAATTCTGTTCGCCCGCTACTGGCCCGCCCTTCTCATTCTGTGGGGCGTCATCAAGCTGGTCGAATACGAACAGGCGAAGCGAGCCGGCCAGCAGGGACGAGGTATCGGTGCAGGTGGAGTTTTCATTGTTCTTTTCCTGATCTTCGCCGGCCTGACCGCGACGCAGGGCGTGCGCTGGTGGCCGGAGATCCGCGAAAACATTCAGCTCGGCGACGACGAAGACATTCAAAATATTTTTTGCGGCTCGAGTTTCGACTACAGTGACGACCTCAGCCATGAGATCCCGCTGGGGGGAGTGGTCCACATCAACGACGAGCACGGCACAGTGAACATCAATGCGACCGATACCGCTGTGCTCAAAGTGTCCGTCCGTAAAAAAGTCTGTGCGGACCGGCAGAGCCAGGCTGATGAATACAACAACCAGACCAAGCCTTCGATCACGGTAAACGACAAAATCGTCACGTTGAACGCCAATGCGCTCGGAGCAGGCGACAAGAGCGTTACCACCGACATGGACGTATTTCTTCCCCGCAACGTGCCGATTGTCATGACTGCCAAACGCGGGGACGTCACCGTTACTGGCCAGAACGCAAACCTAGAAATCAATCACCAGCGCGGCGAAGTTTCCGTCGCCGACCAGACGGGCAACGTTGTGCTGAGCCTGGACCGCAGCTCGGCGCGACTGAACCACATCAAAGGGGATGTGACGATTCAAGGTAAGGCGAATGAAGTCGCGGTGGAAGATGTCGATGGCGCGGTACACCTGAACGGAGAATTTCAAGAGAGTGTGCGCTTGGTGCGCGTCAGCAAGACGGTCAGCTTCCGCTCTTCGCGCACTGATCTTGAGCTCGCCCGTCTCGATGGCCGACTTGATCTGGATTCTGGCGACCTGCGGGCTGATTCGGTCACTGGGCCGGTACGTCTGATTACCCGCTCGAAAGACATTACGCTCGATGGGCTGTCTGGAGACCTGCGACTCGAGGACAACAACGGCACCGTTGAAGTGGGTTTGCACAAGCCCGGTAACATCCAGATTCAGAATCGCAAAGGCGATGTCCAGGTAACGATTCCACCACATACGCCCATCAGCATTGACGCACGCGCGCACGAAGGCGAAATCGAGAGCGACTTCGACGAATTCAAGGTTTCGAACAACGAACGCGAAGCCAGCGCCAGCGGGTCTATCGGAAGCGACGGGCCCCGTGTCGTGATCAATAACGAAAAAGGTACGATTGGGATTCGGAAAGGATCGGTGGCGGTGGCGGCACCCCCCGCACCCCCAGCCCCTCCTGCGAAAGCGGGCACCAAAGCCATACCTGCGCCCAAGACCCCACCAGTGGAAAGCGAAAACTAACACACGGGACGTTAGGCTCTGGCAGCAGGCTTTAGGAGCCGGCCATTCAACTCTTGTTTTTTTCATTTGGTTTTGTGATCCCACAATTCGCGGCGCTTCGGTTTCTGACCTCCTACCGCGTGTTAGATTCGAAAGATGCGTGCCATTCTGCAGAAGCGTTCGCTGCGTTATGTCTTTGCCGCGAATGTAATCTCCATGTTGGGCAGCGGAATGAACTCCGCCGCTGTCGCATGGACGGTTTTGCAGAAAACGCACTCTGAGATGGCCCTCGGCACCTTCGCCGTGCTCCAGACGCTGCCCGCCATGCTGATGCTTCCTTTCACGGGCGTCATCATTGACCGTGAAGATCGGCGGCGCCTCGTCATGATGCTCGATGTAGCCCGTGCGGTCATCATCCTGGTTGTCGCGATTCTGGCGTTCTTAAACCGCGTTCAGGTATGGCAGCTCTATTTGATGAACACGCTGGTGGCCGCCGGCTTTTGGATGTTCTGGCCCACGATCACAGCACTTATCCAGGAACTGACTCCCGAAGGAGAGTTCGTATCCTCAAATACGATTTTGCTCGCAGGCATTCAAGGCGGATGGATGATTGCGGGCGCGATCGTCGGCTTCGTCTACGAGCACATCGGACTCGGGGGCGTTCTGCTGGTTGATGTCAGCACATATGTAGTCTCATTTCTTTGCTACTTCGCCGTGCGCCAGGGCCGACATGTGGTTCCGAGGGCGCAGGAGATCAAGCACGACATTGAAGCGGCTGAGACCGCCTTTGAGCGCTTTGTGCGCGAAATGCGCGAAGGATTGGCATTCCTTCGCGAGCGTCCGCCCATCATTTTCCTTGGCGTGAGTTGGGCCCTGTTTCTCGGAGCGATGATGACGGGTGTGGTTGTCACACCGCCCCTGAGTGACTATGTCTTTCATGCAGGCGCGAAGGGATACGGCTGGCTGAATGGCGGATGGGGAGTAGGCGCTTTCCTTAGCGCAATCTACGTACCGTTCGTGATAGCGCGGCTCGGGCCCAGGAATTCGATTGCCATTTCGATGTGCCTGTTGATGGTTTGCATGGCCCTCTCACCGTTCGCCCCATGGCTCGCGCTCGCCGTCATAAGCTACGGCATCATGGGATCCGCACGCGGTGTGACCGGAGTTGCATTGAACACGGGCTTGATGCAGCAAGTGCCGTCGCATTTCATGGGACGGGTACAGAACAGCTTTTATTTTCTCGGAACTCTACTGCAGATAGTTCTTGGATTGACCGTCGGGTACGTTGCCTCGCGCATCAGTCTTGCAGCAGGATTCGGTCTTATCGCGGCGGTTTACGCACTGGCATTTGCGAGTGCGTGCTGGCCGATTCGCTCGCGGCAGGCGGCCGTCGCTACCGCCGAATAGGGCTTACGGTTTCCCGTCCGCAATCCGGCCTGTTATTCTTTTTGTTTTTCCGGAGGAGCTTCGATCATGTTCGAGGATCTCAAAGGGCGGACTGCGGTCGTCTTCGGAGTCGCCAACAAGCGTTCGATCGCGTGGGCAATAGCGCAAGGGCTCCATTCCGCCGGTGCAAATCTGGCCATTACTTATCAGAACGAACGGCTTGAGGAGGAGGCCAGGGATCTCATCAATTCGCTCCCCGGGGCCGAAGGTTTCATGTGCGACGTCTCGAAGGACGAAGAGATCGCACGTCTATTTGACCGTCTCAAACAGCGCTATGGCAAGCTTCACGTTCTGGTCCACAGTGTAGCTTTCGCTCCAGCCGACGAACTGAAGGGCGACTTTGTCCAGACGACGCGCGAAGGATTTCGTATCGCACACGACGTGAGCGTTTATTCCCTGATCGCAGTCTGCCGGGCTGCTGCGCCCCTAATGGAAGATGGCGGCAGCGTGATCACTATGACCTACTATGGCGCCGAAAAGGTCGTGCCTCATTACAACGTGATGGGCGTTGCAAAAGCAGCACTCGAGTGTACGGTCCGCTACCTGGCGTACGATCTCGGCAAGAAGAAAATCCGTGTCAACGCCATCTCAGCCGGACCGATCAAGACACTTGCGGCGCGTGGAATCTCGGGATTGTCTGACATGCTCAAGTCGCATTCCGAACGCGCTCCCTTGCAACGCAACGTAGAAGTGAACGAAGTGGGTAGCACCGGCGTCTTTCTCGCCTCCGATGCAAGTTCCGGCATTACCGGCGAGACGCTCTATGTGGACTGCGGCTATAACATTATGGGATTTTGAGCAGCGTCGGGAAAAAAGCGCAGCGTCCGCTTCAGGCTAGATACCAGCCTTCATTTATGAAGCCGTCGATCAGGACTTCTTGTACGCCTTCTTGCACTCGCAGTTCGTCGTTCAAGAAATGAAAGCTAACCTTCTCGGCCTTCACCTGGTCAATGCGAATACGATTGCCATCACGGTCGGCGCAGATGAGACCTACCACGAGATCGTCCCTCGTCACACGCTGCACTGCACCTTCGGTCCGTGATCTCATGAACATTGGATGTCGAACAGAGAGGCGAGGTTCTTTCTCACCCTGCGTTCGTCAGTAAGCCTTGAAGGCGATCTTGCGGTCGTTCTCTCCCGCCCGCTCCAGCACAATCTCGGCGTTTCGTTCTCGCAGAAGGCGCGTGAATTTCTCTCCCCATTCAATCAGAAGGATGTTCCGAGGTCCAAGCAGGTCGTCGAGTCCGAGCGTCTCCAGTTCCCGCTCGCTATCGAGGCGGTACAGGTCGATGTGATACAGGGTAGCGCCAGGCCCGCGATATTCATGCACCAAGGTAAACGTAGGACTCGTGACATTTTCCGCCGAAGCGGCCTCAAAGCCTTCGGCAATGCCTTTGACCAGTGTGTTTTCCCGGAGCCGAGATCGCCACGCAGCAGGATGACAAGCGGTGGCGACAACTCCCAGGCCAACTTCCTCCCATAAGCGATTGTCTCTTCGGATGAATGGCTAATGACTTCGCGAGTCGTCCCGGCAGACTCCGGCATGATGTTCCAGTATAGCTAGCCGGAGTCGCGGAACGGTCTTACAGTCCGGGCGGCGTCTTGAGACGATCCGCGGTGGAATCCAGAAAGGTGCGATCCCGCGCGGAATCGAGCGCCATACGCAGTTTGCGATGGTCGTCGTCGCCCAGGGCAATAAAGCGGAAAGGCTGCAGGCATGCTGTCTGAAACTTGCGTACCGGCTGCAGCATTTCGGCCATTCCATGCACCGGCCCGGAGCGAGTATGGAAAGCGATCTCCACAAAATCGCCGGCGGATAGCTGTTGCTGCAACTGCAGCAGACCGCCCGTGATGGAAAGGGATTGAAGTTTTGCGCGCGCCCGCTCACCACCTTCAGACCGGATTGCGGCTGCAACCGATCCATTCAGTTGTACGCGGGGGGCACGATCGTTAGCGTTGGGTTGGGGGAAGTGAGTCATAGCCGGATCGTAATATGCCATTTTGGGTCAGGCTCAGGCAGATTACGAAAGCGCTTGTACGCCAGCTATCGCACCCGAAACTCCGCGTTTCGCCCGCTTTTTTCAGCACATTCCCTCTGCGATAATACCCACAGTAACTTCCCCGGCTTCACCGTAGAGGGTACCTTTGTGCGGTACCGGCGGAGAGCCAGAATGGCGCGCCACCCACGCGCGGAGAACCTTGATGATGGTGAGACATTCCCGGTTTTGGTGTTCTGTATTGTTAATCTGTGCAGCGGCGGCCATGTTCACCGGCTGCTCGCGGGATCCCAATGTCCGAAAACAGAAATACCTGGAGAGCGGACAACGTTATTTCGACAAGGGGAGGTACCGCGAAGCTGCCATCCAGTTCGAGAACGCCATCCAGGTCGATCCCCGCTTTGCTGAAGCTCACTATCGTCTGGCGCTGACCGAGATGAAGTTCCAGCAATGGAATCCCGCATTCCAGGAATTGACCACCACGCTCGAAATCCAGCCTGACAACTACAAAGCACGCCTCGAGATCGCCAATCTGCTGGTGGCCAATCGCCAGCTCAAAGATGCAAAGGACCACCTCGACCTGCTCGCGCAGAAGCAGCCGAACAATCCCGAAGTCCTTGCCGCGATTGCGAACTATGACGCAGTCAACAATGATATGGGCGCGGCATTGGCCTCAATGCAGAAGGCCTTGCAGGCGGATCCTAACCGGGCCGAGTCGTACCTGAATATGGCGTTGTTGCAGATTCGCGCCCAACAATGGGATGCAGCCGAAGCGAGCTTCAAGAAGGCTATCGCGCTCGACCCGAAGTCCACGAACTACCAGGCGGCGCTCGGCAACTTCTATCAGTCGCGCGGACGCTTCCCCGAGGCGGAGGAACAATTCAAAAAAGCGATTGAGGTCGCGCCTGCTATTCCTGATGCTCGCATCTCGCTCGCTCGTCTGTACGTGGCCGAGAACAAGCCGCAACAGGCTGAAGATCTGCTCAAGCAGGCGAAGAAGGACCTTGCTGACAATTCGGTCGGATACCGCATGCTCGGCGATTTTTACTTCGCCAATGGGGACATCGACAAAGCGGTCGCCGAGTACGCTTCGCTGTATCAGGAGCACGCGAAAGACCCGGTGGTAAAGAGGAACTACATCCAGTTGCTGATTTTGAAAGATCGCCTGGACGAAGCGAAGCGTCTTAACGACGAAGTGCTGAAAGCAACGCCAGACGACACAGATGCGCAGATTTACAAAGGGCAAATCGAAATTCGCAGCAACAATGCAGCGAGCGCCGTCAACACCCTGCAAAACGTGCTGAAGACCGATCCCGAGAATGCTGTTGCACATTACCAACTCGGACTTGCTTTCGATCAACTCGGGAATCTCACTCGAGCCGAGAACGAGTGGCGCGAGGCAGTCCGCATTCGCCCCGATATTCCTGAGGCACATCGAGCGCTCGCGGGAGCGGCTATTCATCGCAGCGACACCACTGCACTCGCACAGGAAGCGGATCAGATCATCAATCTGCAGCCCGCCTCTCCCGACGGATACCTGTTGCGAGCTATCGCAGAAATCGATCGCAAACAGTTTGGGCAGGCGGAGAACTTCATCAAGCAGGCCCTGGCAAAACAGCCCAACAGCTCTGCCGCCTATGTGCAACTCGGAAATCTGCGCATGGCACAGAACCAGATACCGCAAGCGCAGCAAGCCTATCAGCAAGGCCTGGACGCCGATCCATCTTCGACCGACGCGCTTGGCGGCATTCTGAACGTCTATCTCTTGCAGAAGCAGCCCGATAGAGCTCTTGCGGCCGCTAACGCGCAATTGGCAAAGAATCCCAACGACAGCGCATTTCATGTCATTCTCGGCCGACTGCTCTTTGAACAGAAAAAAGACATGGCGGGGGCAGAGTCGGAATTCAAGCGTGCTCTCGAACTCGACAAGAACAATACCGAGGCACGCGTCCAGTTGGGACTGGTGCAGAACCAGAACGGATCCGCCGATCAGGCCCTGCAAACCTATCTCGACGGAACGAAGGTCAATTCGAAGGAGACCGCGTTTTATCTGCTTGCGGGCAGCATCTACGAAAACCGGCGTGACTGGGACAAAGCGCGACAGGTGTACCAGAAAGTTCTCGAGTTGCAACCTGAGAACCCGCTCGCTTCGAACAACCTGGCTTACGTGATGCTCCAACAGGGCGGCAATGTCGATGTCGCTCTCGCTATGGCACAGACGGCACGCCGTCAGTTGCCTGATAATCCAAATTCGGCCGACACGTTAGGGTGGGCCTACTATCAGAAGGGCGTCTATTCGTCGGCGATCAACCTTTTCAAGGAAGCAGTGAAGGGCGATCCGGAGAATGCGACATTCGTCTACCACCTGGGACTCGCCTATGCGAAGAACGGACAAGTCGCGCTAGCCCGCCAGCAACTCGACCGCATGATCAAGATCAAGCCTGACTCGTCGGAGGCCGACGATCTGAAACGGACACTGGCACAAACGAAAAGCTAGGGACCAAGACTAGCGGAATCCGGCAATATGATGCCGAAGAGATCGCGTAAACTTGCGGTCACTTCCTCATCGTTCAGCGCCCGCTCAGTCCGAATACTGTTGCGCGTTTCGATCAGTCTTCCATTGGAGAGTGTGATTCGTCCTTCTGGAGTTGCGAGCGTGCAGATCCGTTTGCGGGTAAAAGTCGATTCTGGAGACGTCTGGTTGTACCGGCACATCGCGACAAATTCCGGGAGCCGACGAGGCCGATTCTCAAAGCAATACTGATTCTTCCACTCTTTGCCAACCTTCATTTGATAGTGGATGGTTGCGCCTTCAACAACCAGCCGATATACCCGACCGAATTGTTCCTGCTCAAGGTTCGGCTCCAAATGGAGGGGATCGATGAAGGCCTCGCCAAACCCAACATCTGCGAGCCACGCTTCTTCAAGATCGACTCGCAGAGCCAGATGGTCGAACTCGGGACCGTATCGCCCACCCGCACCACTGACTTGCGCCGAAAGCAAAGTTACTCTAAATCCCAGAGAGCGAAGCAACGCCGCAAACGCTCCGTTCAGTTCGTAGCAGAATCCACCGCGTTTTTCGTTGACGATCTTGTGCAGGAACCGCACCTCGTCGCAAACAATCTCGCGGCCGATCGCAATGTCGAGATTTTCAAACGGAACGGTATACAGGTGAGCCCGATGCAACGCCCGCAAGACATCCGAGGAGGGATTGAGCGGACCGCGGTAGGCGATCCGCTCAAGGTAGGCCTGCAGGCTGAAGTTCTCAGGCTCACTCATGCGATTGCATGATAACGGATTGCGGATTCATGGTAGGCCGGATGTATTTCCGCTGAACGCTTGCTGGCTGCTACACCGGCAACTCGTCTTGGGTCCAGCCGGTCGGACTCTCGACCTTCACTTCGCTGCTCAAATCCATGACCAGCTTTTCCAGGATCAATCTCTTCCCCGGAGGATTCGATCGCAGCGCCAGATCGGCTTTCGCAACCAGACGAAGTGCACGGGTCAAGTCCCGCTTCGATTTGTAACGTCGCGCCTGTCGGATTATGTCATCCGCCGCAAATGGGGGAACGCGAAAACCTTGCCACAGGGCCGCCCAGAGCATCCGCTGATCGCGCACGTTGCGCTCGAGGATCACCAGCATCTGGCGGAAGGTTTTGGCCAGCATGTAGAGATGGCCGATCGCCGCTTCCTCGCCATCGCCGGTAGAGAGAAGAGCATCGAGCACGGCAAGAGAGCGCACCCGATCGCGCGCAGAGATCGCGTCTGTCAATTCATAGAGTGACCGCTGCTTGGCGGCAAGCACCATCGTCTCGACATCACCCAGCGTGATGCGCTTCTTCTCGCCAACGTAAAGAATCAGCTTCTCCAGTTCATTGGAGACCATCATCATGTCACCGCCGAGCGCATCCACGAGCTCTCTGGCGCCGTCGCTCTCGATCTTCACGTCGCGCGTCGCGCAGTATTCGCCGATCCAGCGTACCGCCTCGCTCTCTTCCACGCGCGCCAGTTCCACGATCCCGCAAAAAGCGCCCATGTCTTCCCGGATCTTCTGATACCGGTCCTTGTCCGTCATCTCCATGCGACGGGCATCGGCTGGGATGCTGATGTGGTCGGCGACAAACACGAGCATCGCGTCGGGATTCGGATTTTTGCAGTACTCTTCAATGGCGCCAAGCTTTTCCTCGTTCGAACCACGCCCAAAAAGCGTCTTCACCCCGCGCACAAAGAACACCTGGAAAGGAGCCATCAGCGAGGGCGTTCGTACTCGATCGAGCACCTCGGAAAGCGAGGTGTCGGCCAGATCAAATTCGAAAACACTGAATTCGCGCGCGTCGGGTGCCACAAGATGCTCGAGGATCGCGTCACGGCAGCGCTTGCGGAAGAATGCTTCGTCTCCGACAAAAACATAAGCGGGTTTCAGCTTTCGTGACTCTAGTTCCGACAGGAAGCGATCGGCCTGGGTCAAGCCGCGCATCAGTAGCCCTCCAGGATGTCGGCCACCAAGGTACGGGCAAAATCGCGCGACAGGCGCTGCATTGCCGGCGAATCCTCCTCAAAAAAACTGGTCAGTTCGCGCGACAATTCGTATTGCTCGTGGAATAGATACGAGGGATTCTGAAACAGAATCTTCCCCTTGCGATCGGTGAGGGTAATCTGCACACTAACGGTAAGAAGCGCGCTTGCCGCCCGCCCCGTCTGAGAGTCATAGGCAAGTGGAGTGGCAGAAGCCGATAGCACGATTCCCTTCAAGGTTGCGTCGGCCTCCGCTTGATCCCGCAGAGTTACATGAAATTGTGTGCGCGAATTGAATTCTTTCACCACCGAGTCGGTCAGCATCTGTTCGACGCGAAATGTCGGGCTCTGACTGACGAATGCGGGAATAGCGATGGTATGCACATCCTGCGGCAATTGGACCGCGTGTCCCGCAGTGTGATACCCGCAGCCAGAAAGGCTGAGCGCCAGCGCCACCGCCAGCGTTCGTCCTATCATTGAATTTGTCCCCTGGGGCGCGATGCGGTCATCGCCTCAGCACATTCGACCGCTGTCAACGCTGAGATCCGCAAATTATCCGCTGCCCCCCACAACCAGACTCCATTTTCGAGCTGCGAATCGCGCACCACCGAAACCAGAATGTCTCCCTGCCCCGCTGCATTGACATTGGTGGGCGAATCTTCCGCTCCCCGCGAGAGAGTGACGTGCTCTCCGGCCAATGCCTGCGCGAAGTCTCCCAGTGCCAATGCCTTCTCCAACTCCAGATACAGTGCAAATGCATAACCGTGGAAGATCGGGGCCTGCACCAACATAAGGGAGGGTTCGACCACGCCGGCTGCAATCTGCCGATAATGTTTCAGAATGCGCTGTGAGCTCGCATCGAGGGACGACATGGAACGAGGCCCGTAACGAGCCAGCATGTTGAAAGCCACTTGCGCATCGAAAACGTTCTTGGGCAATTCCTGGAACGAGAGCAGATTCACCGTCTGCTCGTGTAGTTCATCCATTCCTTTTTGACCCTGCTCGCTCGCAGGTTCGTACATTGTCGCAATCGCACGCTGAATCTTTGCGGCTTTCTGACCACGCAGAATGAGCATTGCGAGTACCGTCGCCGCCGGATGGGCCGCCACTACCGGGCCGGGCTGCAACTCCGGCAACACTGGCTCGCTAGACAACCGCTGAATCCAGGGCGACCGGATCGACGTTCCGGGTTCGTCTTCGAGCGCATACGAAAGATCGACGATAGTGCTTCCGAGGTCGCGCGCCATTTTCCAGTTGTTGCGGGTGCAGCGAGCATCCGATGCGAAAAAAGTAAAATCGACCCGCTCGAACTGCTCCGCGCGCACGCTCTGGATAAAACTCACTTCGTCGCCAACAGCCTCGAGTTGTCCAAGAGACTCGTCATCATCGAGCAGCCGCACATCGATCGCCGGGAAGTTGCGGTCCTTCAGGACTTCGGTAATTTCTTTTCCCTTGAGCGTGGCTGCACCCACGATCGCGACGCGGTAGAGGTTTGTGCTGTGCAGCTCAGCTGGGTTGGCAGTTTTCAATGGGGAACTCATGAAGTCTGAGATGCCTCTCGATACGCTGGGGGTGCAGGTGGATTCTTTCGCCGGAAAATCCACTGCAATCGCCACAAGACCCCTGATGCTGTATAAAGCAAGGCGATCGCAAACAAGACGGGACCTGAAAAATACCAGATCAACGCGAAAAGAATGGCGATCAGGGTAATGAGCCGAGCGGGCCGGCGCGAGCGAAAATCAATGTCCTTGAAACTGTAGAAACGCCACGTGCTGACCATGAGGTAGCTCACCACGATCACCATTAGCAGCCAGCTCATCGCTGTCCACCACGATGTCACCGCGACGCCAGAGGAAAAGTGCACAACCGCCGCGATCACGCCTGCCCCAGCCGGAATCGGCATGCCCACAAAGTATTTCTTTCCGGGACGACCGGGATTGGAAGGCTGTGGATTCGTCTGGATGTTGAAACGTGCCAAACGGCTTGCCCCAGCCATGAGGAAGCCAAAGCAGGCAATGGAGCCGAGTTGCACGATTTTCAACCGAAGGTCGGGATCGAAGGTCCGCGGAAGCAAATGAAATCCCCACATCCAGGCGAGGAGCGCAGGCGCGACTCCGAACGTGATTACATCCGCAAGGGAATCAAGTTCGCGGCCGAAGTCACTGTCGGTGCGCGTCATGCGTGCAATGCGTCCGTCCAGACCGTCGAACAAGACGGCGAATCCGATAGCCTTTGCGGCAAAGTCCATATGCCATGGCTCATTTGCCGTCGCATTAACCGTTTGCAGAATTGCATAAAAACCCGCCGCGATATTGGCCGTGGTGAAGAGCGATGGCAGCAAATACATCCCCTTGCGCAGCCTGCCACGCGGACGATCGCCCTCCCTGCGGTGAGGCATCAGTTCCTCCATCGTCAGCGCACCTCCCGCTCACCAACCAATGTCGCTTCTTCTCGAGGCGATACCGGCAAAATCGCCACCACCGATGCGCCTCCGCGCACCCGATCGCCAACCTTCACCTGGATGGCTGCATCTCCGTCCACTAGCACATCCACCCGCGATCCGAACTTGATCAGCCCGATACGCTCCCCACGCGCAACCATGTCTCCAATTTTGCGAGCAAAAACGATTCGTCGCGCAAGCAGCCCCGCAATTTGTTTGAAGACGACCGTGCGGCCCTCGCCTTCAACAGTCACAATGTTCTGTTCGTTTTCTTCTGCCGACTGTGCTCCCATGGCATTCAGAAACTTCCCGCGCTGGTAACGGACATCGCGAATCACGCCTGCAATTGGCGAACGATTCACGTGGACATCGAACACACTTAGGAAGATTGAAACACGCGTCTTTTCCACGCCGCTGGATGTCACGTTTGCGACGTCGGTCACCTTGCCGTCGCCGGGCGAGACAACAGCGCCTGGGATGGAAGGGATGTGCCGCTCGGGATCGCGAAAGAACTGCAGGAAGAAAACCGCGAGCAGGATGGCTGGAACCGCAAAGGGCCAACTCGCGAGCCAGGCGATGATGCCTGCCGCGAACAGACACCCCGCCCCGTAAAAGTAGCCATCACGAACCATGGGATTCCGCTCTGATTATAGTCGGCAATCGCGGAGATCAGGCAGTCGAATCACCCGATGTGTGTGTTACACGCCAGAATTTGCCGAGATCACTGCTAGGGACGGCCGTTCGAGTCACTCATCGAGAATCGCGTTTGTCTTTGCAATGCCGAATGGGGTCACGCCGATCGCGCGCACTTAAGGAAGAGCGTCCCATACGAATCCAGTCTCGCAAAGCCGAATTTTCATTGAGTCGTCGAGCAAGGCGTTTTCGAAAATCACCTTGAGCTTCTCGATATACGTGTGTCGCATCGTTGAGCGCTAGGATCTCGGAATATTTTTCTAGCCGTCGCTCGGTACTTTCCTGATATTGACGGCAGCGTCGAGCTCAAGCGCGCCGTCTCACAGCGCCTGCCGAATCTCCGCAACCCTTGACCGAAGTAGCCGTCGGCGAGGAAACCGATGGTTGTGGTCGACGGCGGTTACGCTTCCGCCACCAGAAAACGCGAGTGAAAGCGACGCAGCGAGTGATCGATCACGCCGGCGACTGCAGGACATGTTGCGTAGGACGCGGTGGGGAGGCACCGCCCGCGAACATCAGTTCACAACACCTAACTACAATAAAAAAAGGCGCTTATCCGCGCCTCCCTTGGAAACATGACTGCCCGTTCTTATGACAGTTTTCGGCCCCACTGCCGATCTTCAGGCTACCTGGTTCTGAGCGGTCTGCCGCTGATACTGCAGCTCCAGGTTCAGCATTTGGTCTTTCAGACGAAGTTTCAGCTTTTTGAGCCTGACTTCTTCCAGTTTTTCGTCTTCGGTGAGGTACCGCTTTTGAGTGAGAGAATCTAGCCGTTGGGAGTACTGGGAGTGCTCCTGAACCAGCCGACGGAACTCTTCATGACTGGCCAGGAGTTGGTCTCTCGGAGTCATTCCTGCAGACCTCCTGTTTGTTACTGTGCGGTTAAAAGGTAGCATAGGCCCGGAGGCGGTTCAATGGATTTTCATAGGGATTTTTCGGACCTCTCCGTAGCCTAAGCGACCCGTGATATTGCACATAAATCAGTGCAATAAAAACACTTAGACAGTATGACTTGGCTCTTTCCCAAATTGAAATGTGTATGTGAGGGCATCCTCCTCCGGATCTTTGTAGTACCTGGAGCGCTTGCCCGTTTTCAGAAATTCATGCTTCTCATAAAGGGCACGTGCTGCAAGGTTGGATTCCCGAACTTCGAGCCAAATCGCCTTTGCGGCCTGCCCGGCCGTGTGCCGAACGAGAGCCCGCATTAACCCGTCGGCGATACCCTGCCGTTGAAAAGCCGCGCCCACCACGACGTTTTCGAGCTCCCATTCGCCGACTATCTCGCGTGCCGCGATAAAGCCCTGCAGCGTACCATCTTCTTCCCGTAATAGAACAAACCCTGTCTCCACGAGCCGCTCATATTCCTGCGCGGTCCAGTGCGCAGCGCTCCTCGCCGCGTGCTCGATCCGAAGGATTGCGGGGATGTCCGCCGGATTAGCTTGCCGAATGGTCACAGCCATCGGAGCGCCTCAAGGATTCGTTCTCGAAAAGATTTCGGCGTCGGAACGCCGGATGTAATTTGCTTCCAGGTGCTCGGGCGAGACTGTTTCACCGCGTAGGATTTTCTCCCAGCAAATCCGGGCGATCACGTCGGCACGCGGAATAGAGATCTGCATAACCACCGCGCCGGCACCGCGCGCCGCTTCCGCCCAGTTCGGATCGGCAGTGACCACAACCCGATCTCGAGCAGCTTTCAGAAATTCTTCCCTACTCAACAGTTGTTCGCTCAGCATCTGGAGCTTTGGATTGAGCCGGTAGTCACCGACATAGACCTGACTTCGACCAGCATCGATCGCCGCCAGGACCGCCGGATGGCTTCCGCTACTTCGGGCTAGCGCCTCCAACCGGGACACTGCTGCAATGGGCTTTGCGAGAGTCTCGCCCAGTGCCTTGATTGCAGCGAGACCGACGCGCAGCCCGGTAAACGACCCCGGACCAGCCGCAACGGCAAATCCAGCCAGGTCCGCCTTACCGTAGCCGAACTTTTCAAGAAGCGCGGCGATCTGAGGAACCAGTTGTGCGGAAAATGTTCCGCCAGCCAGCGGCACGATTTCGAGAAGTTCAATCGCCGGATTCCGGTTCTCGACCCGCGCCAGGGCTAGGCTGCCATCGTTGCCGGAAGTATCGGCCGCGAGAAGGACCATGAGAAATCTAGAACCTAACCGAGGGGTTAGGCAGTCTTGTCGGACACTCGTCTTCCAATGAGGACCTGAATCCCAAAACTACCAACTAGAAAAATGTACTAGAAAGCGAGTTCAGTGCCCTTCCACCAGTTCCAGCAGCACCCCACCTGTGCTCGCTGGATGCACAAACACGTAGCGATGCCCGCCAGCACCTGTCTTAATCTCTTCCGAGACGAGCCGCACGCCGTCGCCCTTCAGCTTGGCGACGATCGCGGGCAGATCGGGCACCCTCATGCAGACATGATGTAATCCTTCGCCGCGTTTTGCGATAAATTTGGCGATGGTCGAATCCTCTGAGGTCGGCTCCAGCAATTCAACGCGGCTTTCTCCGACTGGCACCATCGCAACGCGCACTTTCTCTTGCGGGACGATCTCCTCGGGCATGATGTGCAACCCGAGCTTTTCGTAAATCGTTTTCGCACGGGCTAACGACTTCACCGCAATTCCCAGATGATCTATTTTGTGCATGAAAAATAGCCTTCCTTGATTCGCTTTCCGATGAAGGTCCTTCTTCTATGAAACGTTGTCATATTGAAATTCGCTGTGATCGCGCTCACGCGATCATGGTTTGCTGACGCCAGCCGTTTCCCGGCTGAGCGCCGATACAATCTCCTCCACCAGTGAATAGGGATCTCGCTTGTGCCCGGCGATCTCCGACGCATATCGCTCAAGGCTCGTGCCATTCACGTAAGCTCGCGCCTTCTCGAGCATGGCGTCCCGCAACATCTCAACCAGACGCTCCTGCCAGCTCTCGACAGTTTTCTTGAAGGCGAGATTTTCCTTTTGGAGGTGAGCTTCGTACTGCGCGATGGCCGTCGCCAGTTCCCCGGTACCCACGCCTTCGCTCGCAACAGTCTTCACGACCGGAGGTACCCAATGGTCATTGCGCGCCGCGAGCGACTGCATTGCGCGGATTTCTCGCTCCACGCGCTCGGCGCCTTCACGATCGCTCTTGTTGATCACAAAGATATCGGCGATCTCCATAATTCCCGCCTTGATCGTCTGCACGTCATCGCCCATGCCCGGCACAAGAATCACCACGGTGACATCGGCCAGGCGCACGATCTCGACTTCGTCCTGCCCAACGCCGACTGTTTCGATCAGAATCCGGTCGCGCCCGGAAGCATCGAGCACAGTCGCCACATTTGTAGTCGTGGCCGCGAGCCCACCGAGCGATCCCCGCGTTGCCATGCTACGAATGTAGATACCTGCATCGCTGTGGTGATCCTGCATTCGGATTCGGTCACCGAGGATTGCGCCTCCGGTATAGGGGCTCGTGGGGTCGACGGCGATGATGCCCACGCTGTGCTTCTCTTTTCGATAGTGCTTGGCAAGCTGATCGACCAGGGTGCTCTTGCCGGCGCCGGGGGCTCCGGTAAGCCCGATGATCCGCGCCTTGCCGGTGAGGTGAAAAAGGTCTTTGAGAAGCTCCAGCCAGCCCGGAGCCCGGTTCTCAACGGTGGAAATTGCGCGCGCCAGCGTCCGGGGATCGCCTGCGCGCAAGCGCTCAATCGTATGCTGGCGTTGCTGGCTCAACCTTTCAGTGTAAAGCACGCACCAATCAGAGGAAACGACTGAATGGTCTACCCGCGGCCCACGTCGTCGTTGTCCTGGATCAAGCGTGGACCGGATCTGGTTTCCGCTCAGCCGCGCATAGCCGGATCAGTAGCCCATTCAGCAGGATCGTCACGACCGAAGCCGCCAGCGTGGCGTTATAGAAGTCATCCCCCACCAGCTTCGCCTCGCGAGCCACCTGCACCAGTACATAGGAAAACTCGCCGATCTGCGTCAGACCAATTGCGACCATAAATGCGGTTTTCCACGAGTACCGGAAAATGCGGACGATCAGGGTCCAGATCGCGAGCTTACCGAGAATCGTCAATCCCACGATCACCAGCAGCAGCGACGGCCTCGAGACCAGTATGCGCGGATTCACCAGCACTCCCATGGTCACAAAGAACAGCGCGACAAAGGCATCGCGCAGAGGCAACAGGTGCTTCAGGGTTTCTTCTCCTGCGTTCGATTCGCTCACTAGCAGCCCAGCCAGGAATGCACCAAGTGCCAGCGAAAGACCGACCGCCTCGGTGATCGCCGCCGTAACAAATCCCACAGCCAATGCGACCAGGACAAAGAATTCGGAACTCTCGGTGGCGACAACTCTCCGCATCAGGGGTGGGATCAGGCGGTAGGCCGCCAGCGTGACTGGGACGAGGATCAAGAACGCTTTTCCGAGGCCCCAAGCAAGCGTGAGCACCCGGTCGCCGGTGATGCTTCCCAACGACGGAAGCACAATCGTGAGCACAACCACGGCCAGGTCCTCGACCAGCGTGATGCCGATCATGACCTGTCCCTGTTCGGCTAGCAGCAATCCCCGTTCGATCAGAAACCGGGATAACACCATAGTGCTGGCGACGGAAACGACAGCGCCGACCACCACGCCCTGTTGCCAACTCCATCCGAGAAGCCACCCGACCCCGACTCCCATCGCGATGGATAACAGGATGCCGAGCGGGCCGCCGATCAACGCCACCCATTTGACTTTTAGAAGATCGCGGAAGGAGAATTCGAGACCGATCGAATACATCAGCAGGATGACACCAACTTCGGCGAGCACCTCGAACTGATGGACGTTGGAAATCGTAAAGCCGGGCGTGAAGGGACCGACCAGGATTCCGCCCAAAACGTATCCCAGGATGAGCGGTTGGCGTAAAGCGCGCGCCACAGCGCCGCCCACAACCGCGGCGCCGAAGACGTAAGCCAAATCCCGGTAGAAGGTCAGTTCGCTGGCCACTGCCTACAGAGTACCCTAGCGCTCGAGCGCCATTGCGTGTTTCGGCTGGTACAGCCCGATCTTGCCGCCGCCCGGAAGAGGAACGGTGGTCAAAGTTCCCCATCGCTCTTCGTGAACAACCCCGCAATCGACCTTTTGCGACTTCAGGAATTCCATGGTCGCCTTGAGGTCGTCGCACATGAAATACAACTCGTGGAGATCGTTTTTTTCGGAGGGATGAAATGCGGCTTCCGCTGGCGGCAGTGCGAAGATCAGCCACCCGTGTCCGGCATCGACTGACGAGAATTTCAGAACATCGCGGAAGAACTTGCGATCTGCTTCCGCGTCTTTACTGTAGAGGATTACGTGCGCGCCAGTGATCATCGCGGCCCCCATTTCGGTGGGACCGGATTTTATCTCAGATTCTGTCGAGAACTGACAGCTACTCCTTCAACAGTTGTCTCGCAATCACCAACCGCTGGATTTCGCTCGTGCCCTCGCCGATCGTACAAAGCTTTACGTCGCGATAAAACTTCTCCGCCGGGTAATCCTTGATAAAACCATAACCGCCGTGAATTTGTACGCCTTCGTTTGCGCACCTCACAGCCACTTCCCCGGCGTACAACTTCGCCATGGAAGACTCCATCGTTGTCTTCATACCGGCATCTTTCATAGACGCAGCGCGCATGGTCAACAACTTCGCGGCTTCGATTTCCGTCGCCATATCGGCCAGCTTCCATTGAATCGCCTGAAATTCGCTGATCGCCTTGCCGAATTGCTTGCGTTGCTTGGAATACTTGAGGGCCGCGTCGTAGGCGCCTTCAGCCATGCCGAGGGAGAGCGCTGCGATCGAGATACGCCCGCCGTCGAGCACGCGCATGGCGTCGATGAACCCGTTCCCTTCCCCGCCCACCAGATTCTCAGCCGGCACGAAGCAATCTTCGAAGATCAGCTCCGACGTGTCACTTGCGCGCAGCCCCAGCTTATTTTCTTTTTTGCCCGGACGAAATCCCTGCGCACCTTTTTCCACGATGAAAGCCGAGAGCCCATGAGTGTGAGCAGCACGATCGGTGACGGCCAGTACCAACAGTACGTCGGCATAGCGGCCGTTCGTGATGAACGTCTTGGTGCCGTTCAGCACCCATCCGCCTTTCGACTTCGTCGCCGACATGCGAGCGCTGCCTGCGTCAGAGCCCGATGAAGGTTCGGTCAGCCCCCACGCGCCGATCCATTCTCCGGTCGCCAGCTTCGGAATGTACTTCCTTTTTTGCGCGTCATTTCCAGCCAGGAAAATGTGGTTCGAGCAGAGCGACGTGTGCGCCGCGACGATAATTCCCACCGAGCCGTCGACGCGCGAAAGCTCTTCGATCGCGGTCACGTACTCTACGTAGCCCATGCCTGCGCCACCGAGCTCGGGCGGAAACAGCGTTCCCATCAACCCGAGCTTGCCCAGTTCCTTGATGGTCGCGAGCGGAAAGTCTCCCGCCTCATCCCACTCCATAACGTGCGGCGCGATCTCGCGTTCGGCAAACTCGCGCACGCTCTTTTTCAGTTGCTGCTGCTCGTCGTTCAGTTGGAAATCCAAATCTCGTCACCTTTGTTTGCGCGCCTTCATCCGTGGCTAAGGAAGGGTATTGTCATCCGGAGCGAAGTGAAGGATCCGCAATTCTCGTCGTTAATTTGATTGGGGATGCCGCGTGGGGATCTCGCAGAAAAACGCGCCCAATGAACTATTGAACCATGAGCCGCAGAGATGAACCAAACACTACTACCGACCGGTTGGTAACGAAAGAGATGATTTTGGAAATTGGGGTTATTTTGGAAATAGGTCTCGGATTGGAAGACCGCCTCTTGCGAACGTCACGCAGCTTGGTATTCCGCCTAAGAGTGGACTTCTTTCTTCCCGCCTCCAAACAGCTTCTTCGCCAGCCATACCGGCGCGACGAACACGTGCACGGGGTTGGTCAGGAATGCCGGCTTGTTTCCTTCGATCAGGTGCCCGAGCCAGGCCAACGCGAAGGCTGTCGGGATGAGTAGCAGTGCGATTACCCAATGCCACCACACCACAATCAGCGATGAGAATCCTACGGGGATAGCGATCATGTGTAGCGCGCGGTTCACGGGATGATTGTGCGCGCCGTCATAGTGCGAATACAGTCCCATATTCACCCCTCCGCCGGATTGGTTGGCCCACGGGATTATATCCCCGAGTCGGATTTTCCGATCCAACTCGAACCTGGAATTTCATAGACTTCTGCTCACAAAATCGACAGTAATCCGGCATGTTCCGAAGGTATCCGCCCAGTCCAATCCGGGGTATACTGCTAGGCAACGATCGGGGTGCTAGGTTCTCGTCTCCCCTCGATGACCTTCGGCGATCGTAGGCCGCTGTTGGCGCAAAACCGGCGCACTCCGTTGCCGCTTCCCCCAGGCAATCCGAATGGACGATCGCGATCAAAAGTTCCACGACTCCGATAGCCCGACCATGGGGACGGGCCACACTGCGGGAGCGGCCGCGCAAACACCCCCTCCAGCTTCGAATGTGCCCTCCGATTCAGCAACCATGCAGCACACGCCTGCGGCACCCATCTCTTCAGGCGCCGCGAGCAGCATATCGGCGTTTGTGCAGCTACAGCCCGGGTTCGTGTTTGGAGGTCGCTACGAAATTCTCCGCGTTCTCGGACAAGGTGGAATGGGGGCGGTCTACCAGGCGCGCGACCGCGAACTCGACCGCATCATCGCGCTTAAGGTCATCCGTCCTGAACTTGCCACCGATCCCGCGATTCTCGCGCGCTTCAAGCAGGAGCTGATTCTCGCCCGCAACATCACGCACAAGAATGTGGTTCGCATCTACGATCTGGGCGAGTACAACGGCATCCGCTTCATCACGATGGAGTACGTCGACGGCCAGGATCTGCGCTCGCT
>Ga0126381_100000158_pt1 | contig 74298 bp, 65 predicted proteins | sample PanSoiMetPlot_28_FD_96465 | JGI IMG/M metagenome (GOLD analysis project Ga0126381, IMG submission 96465) | Tropical forest soil microbial communities from Panama - MetaG Plot_28 | ecosystem: Environmental > Terrestrial > Soil > Tropical forest > Bulk soil | place: Panama | collected 2016-02-17 | reverse complement strand
TCGTCTGGGGCGTGATGCCGTGTTCGCGGTTGTACTCCAGTTGCTTGGCGCGGCGGCGGTCGGTTTCGCCGATCGCCCTGCGCATCGAGTCAGTGACCTGGTCGGCGTACATGATAACGGCGCTGTTCAAGTTGCGCGCGGCGCGACCGATGGTCTGAATCAGCGAGCGGGCCGAGCGCAGGTAGCCTTCCTTGTCGGCGTCCAGAATCGCCACCAGCGATACTTCCGGCAGGTCCAGCCCCTCACGCAGCAGGTTGATTCCGACCAGAACGTCGAAGTCGCCTTTGCGCAGGCTGCGGATGATCTCCACCCGCTCTATCGTATCGATATCCGAATGCAGGTAGCGCACGCGCACGCCGAGGTCCTGGTAATAATCGGTCAGATCCTCGGCCATCTTCTTGGTCAGACAGGTGACCAGCACGCGCTCGGTGCGTTCGACCCGCTTGCGAATCTCCTCGAGCAGGTCGTCCACCTGGGTGCCGGCCTTACGCACTTCGATTCCGGGATCGACCAGACCTGTGGGCCGAATCAGTTGCTCCACCACCAGGCCTTCGGACTTGTGCAACTCGTAGTCGCCCGGCGTCGCCGAGACATGGATCACCTGGTTGACGAAGCTCTCGAACTCCTCGAAGTTAAGCGGACGGTTATCCAGCGCGGAAGGCAGGCGAAAGCCGAAATCCACCAGGGTCTGCTTGCGCGAGCGGTCGCCGCGGTACATGCCGCCGATTTGCGGCACGGTGACATGGCTCTCGTCGATGAAGAGCAGGAAGTTCCTGGGGAAATAATCGAGCAGCACGGGCGGCGGCTGTCCCGGCTGCCGTCCGGTCAAATGGCGCGAGTAGTTCTCGATCCCCGGACAGATACCCATCTCGGAGAGCAGCTCCAGGTCGTACATCGTGCGCTGCTCCAGGCGCTGGGCCTCAAGCAGTTTGTCCTGGCCGCGAAACTCCTCCAAGCGATCGCGCAGTTCCTGGCGGATGTTGTGAACCGCCACCTCCATCCGATCCGAGGTCGTCACGTAATGGGAGGCCGGGTAGATGGCGACGCTGGCCAGCTTGCGGATCACCACTCCGCGAAGCGGATCGATTTCATACAGCCCTTCAACCTCGTCGCCGAAGAACTCGATCCGCACCGCACGGCTTTCTTCATATGCGGGGAAGACCTCGACGGTGTCGCCGCGCACCCGGAATGTGCCGCGATGGAAGTCGTAGTCGTTGCGCTGGTACTGGATATCCACAAGCTTGCGCAGCACGCGGTCGCGCTCGACGCGCTGACCTTCCTCCAGGAAGACCAGCATCTCGAAGTAAACCTCCGGTTCGCCCAGGCCGTAGATGCATGAGACCGACGCCACGATCAGGACGTCATTGCGCTCCAGCAGAGCCTTGGTTGCGGAGTGACGCAGCTTGTCGATCTCGTCGTTGATGCTGGAGTCTTTCTCTATATAGGTATCGGTCGAGGGTACGTAGGCTTCGGGCTGGTAATAGTCGTAGTAGGAAACGAAATAGCGTACCGCGTTTTCTGGAAAGAGCCCCTTGAACTCGTTGTAGAGTTGCGCTGCCAGGGTTTTGTTGGGGGCCATCACCAGGGTCGGCCGATTTACCCGCGCGATCACGTTGGCCATGGTGAAGGTCTTGCCGGAGCCGGTTACTCCGAGCAGCACCTGGCTCGGAATTCCCTCCAACACGTTATGGGTCAAGGCGTCGATTGCCGCAGGTTGATCGCCCTCCGGCTTATAATTCGACACCAGTTTGAAAGAACCTTCCTTGCCGCGCGCCAGAGATAACATCGCACTGGATATCCTAGCAGCCTGCTGTGTCGAGGCTAAAGCGGGGCAATGCCTGAGGTCATAGTTGTGCACAGACGCGATTGCGGCGGGTTCCGTCGGTGTTTCGGGGATGTTAAAAGCGTTTGGCATTTGCGCGCGCTTCGGGTATGTATTCGCCCGAAGATGGCTGACCGATCGCTCCGGCAAGCCGAAAAGGCGGATTTGGAGCGGGAAAACGGCTCGCGAAGAGGGTATGGATGTTTTGATTTGTCAGCTAAACCGTGTTATGAGGCGGCCGGAGGGCTTGAAAAATCTCAAAAATTTTGTATTTAAGATGCGGCGCTTTGCTTGAAAGCGAATGAACCGTCAGTAGAATTGCCCCGAAGCATGAAAGGGCATTGGGTGGGAGCCTGGCTAATAGGAACCAGATGGAGGAGGTTAATGGGCACTAAACACCGATTGTTTTGGAAAACTGCAGCGCTGGCCGCGGTCGTCTTTCTACTGGCCGGATGCATGCAAATCTCGCAGTGGGAGGACACGCTGCAGCAACCCCGCGAATGGGACGGATGCGCGTTGGGCGGTGCCCTAATCGGGGCCGCAGTCGGCGGCGTCTCCTCCTATTTCGTGGCCGACCAGACCGGGGGCGATACCGACCGCAGTACCGTGAAAGCGGTGTACGTCCCAATCTTCACGATTATCGGTGGTGGACTGGGCGCCGTGGCAGGACACTATATCTGTGACCCGATAATTCCACCGCCGCCGCCGGCACCGGTTGTGGCCGAAGCGCCGCCGCCGCCTCCTCCTCCGCCCCCTGCACCGCAGGAGCGGATCGTTCTGCGCGGTGTGCACTTCGACTTCAACAGGTACAACATCAGGCCGGACGCGGTGCCGATTCTTGACGAGGCCGCCGAAATTCTCAGTAAGCATTCCGACGTGACGGTCGACGTCAACGGATACTGCGACGCGATTGGCAGCTACCGCTACAACATCAGGCTGTCGGATCGCCGTGCCGCCTCCGTAGCGCGCTACCTGGAAGGCAAGGGAATCGCCCGCAGCCGCCTCGTCACGCACGGATACGGCAAGACCCACTTCGTCGCGACCAACCGCACCTCGGAGGGTCGTGCACAGAACCGCCGAGTCGAACTGGTACCAGTCGGCTCCTGATCGCCTGAAACACGGGGCCGCAGCTCGTGATGGGCTGCGGCTCCTTAAACTCCCACCGTCCGTACTTGCGCTTGATCACCTTATGGGTGATATTTGTTCGTCGGATTGTCAGATTTTCATTTGGAGGAGTGGTGAAACCATGGCCACTTTGCTTGGTTTCTTTTGGCGCTTGACGGCGGCAGGCATTGTCGCATTGGCTCTTGTGGCGCTGTGCTCTTATGGCGCCTATGCCCAGTCCGCCGACTCGACGGACAGCGTGACATCCAATGGCGGCGACGCGGATAGTCAGCCGGCCGGGACTGCCGCGGCGACAGCACCCGCGGATTCATCTCCCTCCACTGATGCCGGTGCAGCGGCGAAGTCGGATTCACCTTCCAACGGCGCGTACGAAATGCATGCTGCTCTGAAGAGCTTCGATACGCCGCCGCGGACCGGTGACAGTGCATTCGACCACGCCGCTGAATTGTTTCCCTCGTTCTGCAAGGATTGGCAGCGCAGACTCCACGACCGGGAGCTCAACAATCTGGAAAACATAACGTGGAAGGACCAGAACGGTTGGAAAACCGGCACGTATCTGGCCTACAGCCCAATCAAGACCTGCAATTGCAAGCACTCCACGGGCGGTGTGCCGATCGGCGAGCTTACCTATCAAGAGACCGAATACTACCTGACCGGACGCACGGTCGAAGAAGCGCGCCACGCGGCTCCCAAGCCGGTGGGCATTACCAACACCACGGAAATCTTCCGCTGGGATCGCACCAAGTGGGACGACGGCCGCTAGGCGCTGACCATTGCTTGCACCCAGTCGTTGACGCCCCTTTTCAGCTGCAGCCAGAGCCCCCAGCGGGGTTCCCAAAGATTAGTTCAGCTCCTTGCTGCTGTAGCCCAAAATCCGCCGGGCTATGATTAGCAGGTTGATCTGCTGGGTGCCCTCGAAGATGTCGTTGATCTTGGCGTCGCGCATCCATTTCTCAAGCAGGCAGGCGCGCGAGTAGCCCAGCGGTCCCAACAGCTCAACCGCCTTCTGCGTAATCTGCGTCACCACCAGGCCCGCTTTGGCCTTGGCCATCGAGGCTTCGAGACTGTTGCGCTGCCCGTGGTCCAGCAGCCACGCCGCGCGCCAGGCGAGGAGCCGCGCCGCTTTGAGCTGAACCTCCATCTCCATGAAATCACGCTCGATCACACTGAGCCGCTGCGGCGAAACCCCATAGCGGACCTCGATATTGTGCTCCTTGAGGAAATCGCGGATGAAGTCCAGTGCCGCGCGGCCCACCCCAATCGCCATCGCGGCGACAATCGGACGGGTCGCGTCAAATGTCGCCATCACGTCTTTGAATCCGCCTTCGGGCTTCACTTCGGCGCTGCCCAGCACGTTATCCAGCGGCACACGGCAGTCCTCGAAGATCAGGGCCGCGGTGTCGGAAACCCTGATGCCGAGTTTGTTTTCGACCCGCACCACGGACATCCCGGGCGTATGATGATCGACCACGAAGGGTTTGATTCCCGCTCTTCCGGCGCTTTTGTCCACGGTAGCCCACACCACCACAAAACCCTCGGACAACTCCGCCGCCATCTGGCCGCCGGTGCAGAAGATCTTGGTTCCGTTGATCACCCAATTGTCGCCTTCGCGACGCGCGGTGGTGCTGATAGCGGCGCTGTCGGACCCGCATCCGGGCTCCGTGATTGCCATCGCCGCCCATTTGGGCTTGCCCTCGGCGAAGCGCTTCAGGAAGCGCTGTTTCTGCTCGGCCGTTCCGGCCGCCATCACCGCGGCACCGCCCAGACCCGGATTGGGAATCTGGAGGAAAAGCCCCACGTCGCCCCAACTCAACTCCTCCGCGGCCAGGATTGTGAAGAGCCTGCGCGCTTGATTCCGGCCGCTGGCGTCCGCGCCGACCTCGATTTCTCCGCCCTGGCGACTGCCGGCCCACATCGTCTCGTAAAAGGCGGTTGGCCGTGCGTGCTCGTTTTCGTCATATTCACGCGTGATCGGCCGCATAACCTGCCGCGCAACCATCTGGTACATATCCAGGCGCCGCTGCAATTCGGAGTCGATTTCAAAATCAATCATCGCTGTCTCCCGTATTAAACGGTGGTGATCCCTTCCAGCGGGGCAAACCCGCGCGCGTTGCGCAGCCACATCTCAACCGGATGCTCCCGGATATAGCCATGGCCGCCCAATATCTGCACGGCGTTGTCGGCGATCTTGAGCACCGCTGCGGCCGCGTAGCTCTTGGCCTGGCAGCTCTCTTTGAAGGCGTCTTCGCCTTTATCCAGGCGGCTGGCAGCCTCCCAGGCCAGCAGCCGCGAAGCATCGACCTCCAGCGCCATCTCCGCGAGCATGAAGGCAATCGCCTGCTTGGTCGCGATCGGCGCTCCGAAGGCGCGGCGCTGCAGGGCGTAGTCGCGCGCATAGTCGAAAGCGGCCCGCGCCACCCCGACCGCCATCGAGGCGAGCGCGACCTTGGCCTCGCTCATCAGGCGCGGAAAGTTGATCCCGCGCTCGCCGCCCAGCCGCGCGTCGCTTCCCACCGCGCAATCCTTGAGGCTTAGTCCGTAGGTAGGCAACCCTTTGAGTCCCATGTTCTTTTCGCGCTCCCCGAGCGTCATTCCGGAGCATCCGCGCGGGAGGATGAAGGCGTCAACGTCGGAGACACCGCGGGCCGGGGCGGACAGCGCATAGACAATCACGAACTCCGACTCTGCTGCTAACGGAACGTAGCATTTACTGCCATTAAGTACGTAGCCGGTGCCGCTCTTCACCGCGCTCGTGGCGAGCGACAGCACGTCGAAGTCCCATCGCGGCTCCATGAGGGCCGCCGCCCCGGCGCAGAACCCGGCTGCGGCGAAGCCCGGCAGGTAGCGTGCGCGCTGCTCGTCGGTGCCCATTTCCAGGATTGGATAAGCCACCAGCCGCGGCGCAAGTGCATGAATTGCGATCGAAAGGTCTCCATAGGCGAGCGCTTCGCCGGCCACTGCTCCCGTGACCGCCGAGCGCTGGCCGCCGTCGCCGCCGAACTCCTCGGGCAGACCGCCGCACACCAGGCCCAGGTCCCAGATTTTCTGCACCAGCTCGACGGGGACTTGTCCATCCTCGTCGGCCGCGCGCGCCGCGGGCCGGATTTCGTCGCGGGCAAAGGCCTCGACGGTATCGAGAATCATTCGTTGTTCTTCGGTCAATTCGAAGCTGATCATTTCGCTTGGTCCAGTGTATGCGGCGGGCCGGCGTGCTCAGGTATCATCGTCTTCGCCTATGCGCACACGTTTGCGCTTGTACTTTTTCTGGTCGGTGTGAACGCGAGAAGGCGGCGCGGGCGGCTTGCGAATCTTCTTCAGCAACCCCCTGGTACCGATCTCCTTCGGCGGTGTCCTAACTTTCGCCATCGCAGTCCTGCAGCAATTCAATCTCCCGCCTGATTTTACTCTTTCAGCCCAATAAAGCTTAGCTGCAGGCCGGTGGTTCCTCCGCCGGCGGCGCGGCGCGAAAAGAACCGGCCGCTGGAGCATCGCGTGCATACCGGCACGTCAATCAAAGCGCTGCTGCAAAGGCCCGCGCGCTCAAGCTGATCGCGCAGCACTCCCTTCAGGTCGATGAATGCCTTGCCTTGACCGCCGGGCCACAGGTGGCGCGACGCGCCGGGAATCTCGGCTTCGAAGCGGCGGGCCAGATCGATGTCCACCTCAAAGCAGCATGCGCCAATCGCCGGACCCAGGGCGGCTTCGATACGGTCGGGCCGGGCACCAATCGCGGCCATCGCGTTGACACCGGCCGGGGCGATAGCGCCGATCACGCCGCGCCATCCGGCATGCAGTGCGCCGGCGACTGCCGCCTTCTCGTCGATGAGCAGGACCGGCACGCAATCCGCGGTCAGTATCCCCAGTATCGCGCCGCGCGCGCCCGACACCATACCGTCGGCCACGGCGGTCACACCGCGGCAGTGCCGGTCCACAAGATGGACGCGGTTGCCATGCACCTGGTGGACCTGGACGAATTCCGTTCCGGGCGCAAAGCATTCCTGCAGCCGGCGCCAATTGGTTCGCACATTGGCGGGAGCGTCGCCGGCCAGGTAAGAGAAGTTGAGCGACTCGAATGATCCCCGGCTGACACCGCCGCGTCGGCCCAGAAAACCGTGCCATAAATTACGTCCCAGCCACGCCGGGATCGCGTGATCATTCAGCGTCGGGCTCAGAGTCGCTCGCTCCTTGGCATTGCCCGTTGCCTGCTCGCAAGAGCCTGACGTAAGATCTCGATTTCGGGTTGGTTGCATAGGAGACACGTATGGACGGCTACCGCTTCATGATCGAGCGAAATCGGCTGATGTACAAGCTGGAGGACGAACTGGCCAAAATTCGCCACCTTCCCGATATCGAGCGTCGAGCCAAGACGACCAAGCTGCAGTCTGAATTCGACCGCCAGTTGGCCGCGCTGTACGCGGAGGTCGCACAGGAGTATCCCGGCGAACGTCGCATCAAAGCCAGGGCCATTTCCGATCCTCGCTGAATCGATCGCGGCTTGGAACGTTCAATCGTCATCCGGGGGGCACGCACCAACAACCTGCAAGACCTCGACCTGGACCTGCCGCTGGGGCGCTTCACCGTGGTCACGGGAGTTTCGGGCTCGGGTAAGTCCAGCCTCGTTTTCGACACTGTATACGCGGAGGGACAGCGGCGCTATGTGCAGAGCCTTTCCACCTACGCGCGCCTGTTCCTGGATCGGATGCAGCGGCCCGACGTTGACACGATCTCGGACATCCCGCCGGCGCTCGCCCTGCGCCAAAAAAACGCCATCAGCAACGCCCGCTCGACGGTCGGCAGCATCACCGAAATCAACGACTACTTAAGGCTGCTGTTCTGCGCGATCGGGCGTACCATCTGTCCGCAATGCGGCGGAGAAGTGGCGCGCGACACCGTGGCGGATGCGTGCGCCCGAATCGTAGCCGCACCCGCTCCTTACGTGTTCACCGCGCCGTTCAAAATCGGCTCGCGGCCGCTTGCGCACGCGCTCTCCTATCTGGCCGCCAATGGATACCATCGCCTGTTCCTCGACGGCTCCGTGGTTGACGCTCAAAGCGCCGGCGAAGCTTCCGCCGCAGACGGCACGCTGGCGGTCGTAATCGACCGCGTCGTGGTCGAGGGCGAAGCCACTGCGCAGCGCGTGCGCGAGGCGATGGAAAAGGCCTTCTACCTGGGGGCGGACCAGGCCCGAGCGATTCGCATGGAGCGAGTTGACGGGCGCCTGCAACCGATCGCTACGATGTTCTTTGATCGGCGCTTCAACTGCTCGCACTGCGGCACCACCTTTCCGGAGCCCACCCCTGCCCTGCTGTCGGCCAACAGCCCGATGGGCGCATGTCCGGAATGCCAGGGATTCGGCCGCACTGTCGAACTGGACCTGCGCAAAGTCATCCCCAATGGCAACCTCTCGCTGCGGCAGGGACTGGTGGCGCCGTGGCGCACCCCGGCCTACAAGGAAATGCAAGCCTGGATGCTCGAATGCGCGCGCCGGCGGCGGATCCGTCTGACCGCTCCTTACCGGGAGTTTACCGCGGACGAGCGCACGTGGCTGCTTGACGGCGAAGGCGGCGAGCGCCACGCGGGCGAGGAGCGATGGCCGGGGATACGCGGTTTCTTCAAATGGATGGAGCGCCGCCGCTATAAGACTCACGTCAGGATTCTGCTGGCCAGATACCGGAAGTTCGTGTCCTGCGCCGCGTGCGCCGGCGCCAGGCTGCGGCCGCAGGCGCTCAACGTCAGGATCCAGGGGCGCAATATCGGCGACCTCGGGCGGATGCCGATTTCGACGCTGGCCCAATGGATCGACCAACTCCCGGTGGGCCGCGATGAGGGCGAGCGCTCGGCCGCAGTGATGCGCGAGTTGCGCAACCGCCTCGGCTACCTCACCGCGGTCGGGCTGGGCTACCTCACCCTGGACCGTGCCGCGCGCACGCTTTCCGGCGGTGAAGCCCAACGTATCCACTTGGCCAGCGCATTGGGCAGCCGTCTGACCCGCACGCTTTATGCCCTGGACGAACCCACGGTCGGATTGCACGCGCGGGATTCGCGCCGCCTGCTCGGAGTGCTGCGCAACCTGCGCGACATCGGCAATACCGTGATCGTCGTCGAGCATGACCCCCTGATGGTGCGGGAAGCCGACTACCTGGTCGAACTCGGACCCGGCGGCGGACGCGATGGCGGCAACCTTGTGTTTGGCGGACCACCTGCGGACAGGTCCAAGCGCGCCGGCGACGAACCCAGCGGGCGCGTTCTCATGATGCGTGCTATCGCGCGCGAACGCCGCCTTGGCAAAAGCGACCCGGCGCTGCGAATCATCGGCGCGGCCGAGCATAACCTGAAGGACATCACGGTATCGATTCCGCTGGGGCGGATGGTATGCATCACCGGCGTCTCCGGATCGGGCAAATCAACCTTGGTCGAGGAAGTGCTATACAACAATTACCTCGCCCGCACCGGCGCGCCTGTCAGCGAGATCGGAGCCTGCAAGCGTATCGAAGGGCTGGAGCGGCTCGATCGCATCGTGCACATGGGACAGGAGGGACTGGCGCGTTCGACCCGCTCCAATCCCGCCACCTACATCAAGCTGTACGATTCGATACGCAAACTGTTTGCCGCCACACAGGACGCGCGCCGCGCCGGGATCGAAGCCAAGCATTTCTCCTTCAACGTTGCAGGCGGACGATGCGAGCGGTGCCACGGGATGGGCGTGGTCACGATCGAGATGCATTTCATGGCCGACCTGGAAGTGGAATGCGACGCCTGCGACGGGCGTCGTTTTCAAAGCCACGTACTCGGCGTCAAGTATCGCGGGCTGAACATCAACGAAGTCCTGGCGCTGACCGTCGAGGAGGCGCGCGGTTTTTTTGCCCGCCAGAACCAGATCGTCGAGCGGTTGAACACCCTTTGCGCGGTCGGGCTCGGCTACTTGCAACTCGGCCAGCCGACCTCAACCTTGTCCGGCGGCGAAGCACAGCGCCTGCGGCTCAGCGCTTTTCTGCTCGAAGGTACGGACAGCGCCGGTTCCTCCCGCGCGTCCGCGGCCGGGCGGCGCATGTTTATCCTGGACGAACCCACCACCGGGCTTGCCGGCAGCGATATCAGGAATCTCCTGCGGGTATTCAACCGCCTGATTGGCGAGGGCCACACGCTGCTGGTTATCGAGCACAACCTGGAACTTATCGCCAACGCCGACTTCGTGATCGACCTCGGCCCGGAGGGCGGCGCTGACGGCGGGCGCGTCGTGATAAGCGGCACGCCGCTGGAGGTGGCTGCCTGCGAAGCGTCGCATACCGGACGTGAATTGCGCCGCTTGTTCGGATTGCCGGTCAACGCGCGCTCGGATAAAGTTCGCACGGCGCTGCGTAAGGCAGCGGGATTCTAACTGCACGAGGAAATGCATGGCGACATCGCGATGGATACGCAGCCAGGCTAGCGCAACCAATCTGCGCTTGGGCGATATTATCGTTGCCCTGGCCCTGCTCGGCTTGCTGCTATACGCGGCGTGGAAACAGTTCCCCGCGTACTCTCCCGCAGGCAGCGCTCAACACGTCTCATCGGCCGCTGCCCATTAAGCACGAAATCATTTGACCTGAATCAATTGCCTTCAAATGTTTGGCACTCGCACCCGCCGAGTGCCAAGTTGGCGCGTGGTCGTGCGATAGCGGATGTCCTTGGGGCAGAGCAGTTTCTGTGCATAACCGGAGCGCTTTCATTTCATAATTTCGGGCGCTTAGTTATCATGCTGTCAGCTGAAAAGCGAGGCGTGTTGTGCAATGCGGATCGAACGAACCTCAGTTGACAGGTTGAAACCGTTCTTCCTACAACTCGTTCGGCAGAGCTTTGATCAACTTCACATGGGCGACAATCAGATTGCTGACTACGTCGCGACCATGCTGGCTGATTTCAGCCACAGCGACAAATGGTTGATGCTGCGCGACGCCCAGGGCACCAGGTTGCAAAGCGTGGTGGAGATGCTGATCTCCGCGATGGGGACTGACGGGCAATCGCGGGTGATAGGAGAGCGCGCGGTGCGCAAGTATGTGGGCGACTACACGCTCTTCATGTCGGGACTCTTCCGCGGCTTCGTGCAGAAGCGCGGCTTCTTCGAATTTTATCTGGAGGAAGGAAAGCGCTCTTACAAGGCGGTGTCCAAGCTGGACGTGTCACTTTATCGCCCCGGCTTTCTGCTGTTCGAGGAACTGAGTAAAGGATTCGAAACCTACGCCAACGCGCTCGACTATATGCGCAAATGCTACTTTGCGCCGGCGCCCGGCGCCAACCCGTTCGCCGGGGTTTTCAAACAACTCGAGTCGCTGATCCGCAACGGGATTTCGTCGAACTAAAGGCGGCCGCAACCACATCGGCAGCCGGCCAAGGTCTCTCGCACGAGTTGGCGGATTCCACAAAACCGGCGGACGGAGAACGCCTCGATTCCTACCTGGTACGCCAAGCCTTGGCGGCCTCGCGGCGCGAAGCACGCAGCCTGATCGCTGCCGGCCACGTCCGCGTCAACGGTTATCGATGCGCCAAGGGGCGCATCCTGCGCGCCGGCGATGTGGTTGAAGTCTCCACGCCGCCAGCCGCCGCCGCGCTTACTCCCGATTTCGACCAACCCCTGGATGTCCTCTACTATGACGAGGATATCGCGGTGGTGAACAAACCGGGGCTGCTTCCGTGTCATCCGCTCCGCCTGCAAGATCGTCTTACGTTGATGAACTCCGTCGTCGCGCGCTTTCCGCAGGCTGCGGGCGTGGGCAACAAGGAATTGGAGGGAGGGCTGGTGCATCGGCTAGATAACGGGACGTCGGGCGCGATCATGGTGGCGTTGAACGCCGAGAGTTTCACCCGCCTGCGCACGGCGCTGAAAAGAGGCGGGATCTTGCGGCGTTATGTGGCGCTCGCGCAGGGCGACGTGAAAAATTCGCTTCAACTCACCGCTCCGATCGCGCATCATCCGCGCAACCGCCGCAAGATGATCGCGGTTCACGAGTCCAGCCTGGCCGATAAATTGCGCGCGCGTCCCGCTTCGACCGCTGCTGCGCCGATTCGCAGGATAAACGGCTTCACGTTGCTCGAAGTCGTACCGGCAACCGGTAGCCGTCATCAGATTCGCGTACACCTGGCGGATGCCGGATTTCCGATTGCTGGCGACGAGCTTTATGGCGGCCCCGCGGCCACGGCGCTCGCGCCCGGGCGCTTTTTTCTACATCTGTCGGAGCTCTGTATACCGCGTGGGATCAAACCCGGTGATGCGCCGGCAGTCCAAGGGGAATCCGCCAGTCAACTGCTGGAAGTGGTTGCACCCCTGCCCGACGATCTGCAGGCTTGCATAAGACAGATGAGTCACTGAGTGCCGGGATGCTCCCTTGCCTGAGCCTGGTATCCGGTTTAAAAGTGCATCGCCGTGATCGATCGTCGCGAAGCAAAACCGGTCCGCGCAAGGGCCGCGCTACGCAGGCGTGCCGCGTGAAGTTCCAAAGCCTGGTCCGTCGTCTAATCCGAAACGTCGGGCCATGCCGAAACCGCCACAGATTTCCGCATTCGGCCCCGCGCCTGACTGTAGAATTTGTAAAGGGGATAAGGAGCAGAAATGCCATGATTATGAATAAAGGCTCCAAAAGCGACCGCAAAGCGCATATCGCTTCCAGGCGCGCGGGTGCCCGCGCCGTTGCCAATTGCGATAAAAGATGGAACTTGCTTTTCAAGCGGGCCGCCAATGCCGCTGCCCTTGGCGGCGCGGCCGTCGTGCTGGCGCTGCTCGGGCTGCATGCCAAAGTTCACGCCCAGGCGACGTCCGGCAGCACCATGACGGTCCCGGGCACTCCGGCTTATCCCCCCGGCGCGCCGCCGGTGTCGGGCGGCATGGCGCCGATAGCTCCCGAAGCGAGCGGTCCGCACGTTTCGTACAGCTCCAACCCGCTGGTTACCAACCAGTCCAATCCCTCGGTCAAGTTGAAGGCCTCGCCGATCGGCAGGCAGCAGTCACCGGACGTGGTGGTATCGCCGTCGGAAACCAACACGCTGGAGTACACCCCCCCTGCCCCGAACGTCGTACTTCATCAATGGAGCCTGACGCGCGAACTGCCGGAGGAGAGCCTGTTCAGCCAGGCCTACATGCAGACCCGGGATGAGAACACGCGCAGTATCAGCCTGAAGGAGGCATTGTATATCGCGCTGCGCAACAACCCCGCGGTGGCCGCGGCAAGCTTTGATCCGGTGCTGTCGCTGCAGGGCGTGCGCGGGAGCTGGGCGGTATTCGATCCGGATCTGACCAGTCAGCTTGGCGAGCAAAAGACCGTAACCCCCACTACTTCGAGTTTGCAGACTGGCGGTTCCAAAGCCTTCGTGCAAAAGGAATACGTTTGGGACTTCGCGATCAACAAAACGTTGGCGAGCACCAACGGAACATTGGGCGCAACCTTTACCAACAGCTATTTCTCTACTAACTCGGCGTTCGCGTCGGTCAACCCGGCCTATACGCCCGCGATCACGCTCTCACTTAATCAGCCGCTTTTGCGCAACTTCGGCAACCAGTTCGCCACCATTAATGTACGCATCGCCGAATCCAATCAAAAGCAGGCCCAGTTCAACTACGAGCAGGTGCTCAACGATTTCGTGCTGAAGGTTGGCAGCGATTATTGGAACGTAGTGCGCGCCGAGGAAAATCTGCAGGTCGCCAACAAGGCTTTGGCCGTGGCCGAGGATCTGGTGCGCCAGAATGCCATCAGCGTCAAGGTTGGAGTGCTGGCGCCGCTGTCGCTGAAAGAAGCACAGTCGGAGGCGGCCACTGACCTGTCCAACGTTTACCAGGCTGAAGGAACACTCGACACGTCACGCGCAGTGCTGCGCCAGGACGTCATGTTCAATCCCGAGCGTACCTTTCTGCCGGTGATGCTCGAACCAATTGAGCGTCCCAATCCGGAACAACTGGGAATCAACGATGAGGAAACGCTGGAGCGAGCGATGATGTATCGGCCCGAACTGGCGTCGATGCGCGAGTCGATTCGCGCCCTCCTCCTGCAAGTGAAGTTTGCCGAGAATCAGACATTGCCGCAATTCAATCTCGGCGCCCAATTCGGCCTCACCGGCACCGCCGGCGCCATCCTTTGCAACCCGTTGTTCGGCGCCGCTTCACTGGGCGTCGCCTCCAACTGTACGGTCCCCTCTCCGGTCGCCACTCAGGGCATCGAGTTGCCCTTCAAGGGACGTTACCCGGAGTCGCTCGATCGCTTGTGGACCTTCAGCTTTTACAACTATGCGGTCGTCTTCAACGTCGAGCGGCCGCTGACCAACGACGCCGCAAAGGCGGCGCTGGCCCAGGCCAAAATCGGGTACGAGCAGCAGCGCATGCGCTATCGCGATCTGATTTCTTCGGTGGTGGTTGACGTACAGTCTTCGCTGGACGGACTCAAGTCCAACTTCAAGTCGGCGCAAGCGGCCAGGACGGCCACCGAGTTTGCCGCCGCTTCACTGCATGACGAGCGCGAGCGCTTCCGCGTCGGGATGGCGACCACTCACGAGCTGCTGCAGTTCATCGACAGCCTGGTGGCAGCCGAGGGCAATCAGGTCAATGCCGAGGTGAACTTCGAGATCTCAAAGCTCCAGGTGAAGCATTCCGAGGGTACGCTGCTGCGTGCGTTCAACGTCGAGTTTGTACCGACCAACCCCAACGTGCGCCCCTGGTACGCACGGTTCTAAATTTACCAGTCAAAAAATTTGGCGCGCGGCGGTGGAAAATACGCCGCGCGCCAAGACCCCTTTACCCCGCTCTACCCCGTCTGGAAGTTTTTTTCACTTACACCTAAATCGCGCCGCTTTGGCGCAGGCGATCAACGTCTTCCCAGCTATAGCCAAGGATTTCGGTCAGCACCGTTTCGGTGTGCTCGCCATGCTCGGGCGCGCGTCCGTACGGATTGGACGGCGTTTCGCTCAGTTTCACCGTGGCGCCCAGCAGTTTCATCTTGCCGTGAATCTCGTGGTCGTAGTCCACGATGTAGTCGTTGGCGAGCACCTGTGAGTCGGTCTCCAGGTCCGCGATTGAATTGACTACGGTAAAGATGAAATCTCCGCCCTCGTGCAGGATCTTCATCCACTCATCGCGCGTCCTGGTAAGGAAGGTTTCATCGAGGATTTTGATCAGCTCTCTGGCGTTCTTGCCGCGCGTGCCCATCTCGGCGAACTTCGGGTCCTTGATCAAGTGCGACAAGCCCATCGCCTTCATGAAATCGTCCCACACCTTGTCGCCCTGGATCATGCCCAGGCAGATCCACTTGTCGTCCTTGCACTTATAGTGGTTCCACAGCGGATTGAAGGAACTCTCGCGCGGGTAGCGCATCATCTCCTTGCCGTTAATCAGCCGTGAACTGATGTTAAGTCCCATCAGCGACATCATCGAGCCCAGGTGCGACGCGTCCACTGCCTGTCCGACGCCGGTGCGCTCACGCGCAAAAAGCGCGGTCAGGATCCCGTGCGACAGCATGATCGCCCCCATCTGATCGGCCAGACCGCCCACGATGTACGTCGGCGGCATTTCGCGCGGACCGCAAGCCGCATACAACAGGCCGGAACGCGATTGCCCCAGGTAATCGAAGGACGGCTCGCCGCTGTCCGGTCCCTCGGGTCCGTACCCGGTGGCGCTGCCGTAAATCAGCTTCGGATTGCGCTTGCGCAGGGTTTCATAGTCCAGGCCCATCCGGGCCGCCACGCCTTTGCGAAAGTTCTGCACGAAGACGTCGCTCTTTTCGACCAGCTTGTAGACGATCTCCCGCCCTTCGGCGCTCTTCAGGTTGATCGCGACGCTTTTTTTGTGCCGGTTGTTGGATTCGAGGTAGAAATTGCGGCCTCCCGACTTGGTCGCACTGCCTGCCGCCGACGCCAGCCCGCGCCCCGGGTCACCGTTGTCCCGCTCCTCGACCTTGATCACTTCCGCGCCAAGGTCGGCCAGTAGCGCCGTCGAATACGGACCCTGCTGCCAAATCGTCCAGTCGACTACCCTGATTCCTTCCAGTGCTGCTTTCATTTGAACCCCGTGGCACTTTGATTGGAGACCGTTTAAATTCTATACCAACTGTTTGCCCGTCGCGTCGGCTGCGCCCGGCGGGCGGCAGCGTAGTGCTAAGTACGGCGGGGGGATTAGCACCCTTGAACCTGGGACTCAACCCCAAAACTCGCGATCTATTTACCACAATCGCCCGGGAAGTGCTCGCCTTCCTGCTGCCCGGTCGATGCGCCGGATGCGGCGCCTTCCTGCCCCCGCAGTCGGCGCGTAGGCTATGCGGCGTCTGCCTGACCGGCCTTCAACCAGTCCAGGAACCGTACTGCCAGGCCTGTGGGTTACCGTTGACGTCAGCTGCCGCCGGTCCGGACCTATGTCCGCGATGCGCGAAAGCTCCGCCAAGCTTCGGCAAGGCGCGGGCGCTCTTCGCCTACGGCCCTTCCGCGGGCGCCGGGCCAGATATCCTCGGTTCCGTGATTCGCCGCCACAAGTATGGACCTGACCAGACCCTGGGCGCGGTGCTCGCCGAACTGCTCGCCGACAGGATGCCGGTTGACACCGACTACGACGTCGTAATGCCCGTGCCGCTGCATCGCCGGCGCCTGCTGCGCCCCGGCTTCAATCAGTCCGCCCTGCTGGCGGCGGCCGTGACCGGCAGGCTGCGATGCCGGCCGGACGTTGCTACCCTGATCCGGGTGATAGCAACTCCACCCCAGACCGCTCAAGACCTGGACAGCCGCCGCCGCAATGTCCACAACGCCTTCGCGGTCAGGTATCCTGAGCGTGTCGCGGGGTTGAAGGTGCTATTGATCGATGACGTGTTTACGACCGGGGCGACCGCAAACGAATGTGCGCGAGTGCTGCGGGCGGCGGGTGCCCACATTGTTGACGTGTTGACTGTTGCAAGGGCGTTATGAGCGAGAATTTGCGTGCGTCCTGGGAAGTGCGCCATCGCGTACAGCGCATGGGCGCGCCGGAGCCGTTCGTCGCGGAGATGCTTCCGCTGCTGCCGCGCGGCGTCGCGCTGGATATCGCCGCGGGTACGGGACGGCATTCGCTGCTGTTGGCCCGCTCCGGATTTCACGTTCACGCGATCGACTTCTCGATGCCCGCGATGTTCAACCTGGGTGCGGCGGCGGCCGCGGAAAATTTGCCCGTCTATCCGCTGGTGGCCGACCTGGAGACCTATCCGCTGCCCTCGCAGCGCTACGACGCGATCCTCAACACTACTTACCTGGACCGCGAGCTGATTCCGGCGCTCAAGGACGCGCTCAAGATTGGCGGAGCGTTTCTGTTCGATACTTTCCTAATCGACCAGGCCGAAACCGGCCATCCGCGCAATCCTGCCTTCATGCTGAACCATTACGAATTGCGCTCGCTGCTGAGCGGACTTGAGATCTCGCGCTATCGCGAAGGGATTACGGTCTATCCGAGCGGCAACAACGCCTGGCGCGCAGGCGCGGTGGCATTCAGGCGGAGTTGATCGCGGATGGCTGTCCGATCGACATACAAAGCCGCCGGCGTCGATATCAATCTCAAGGAAAGCCTCGTACCGCTATTCCGGCGCCTGGCAGCAAGGACTTCCGGAGCGAACGTGCTGGCGGGCGTGGGGGGATTTGGCGCCTTGATCGGGCTGGACGGCTATGGGATGCGCGAGCCGGTGTTGGTTGCCGGTACGGACAGTGTTGGCACCAAAGTGAAGGTTGCCGTGATGGCGCGCCGGCACGACACGGTTGGAATCGACTGCGTCGCGATGTGCATCAACGACATCATCTGCTGCGGCGCGCGCCCGCTGTTCTTTCTCGACTACATCGGGATTGGAAAACTAAACCGCAAGATTGCGCTGGACCTGGTTAAGGGAATCGCCGCCGGATGCGCGCAGGCCGGCGCCAGCCTGGTGGGCGGCGAGACCGCGCAAATGCCCGGACTGTATGGCGAGGGGGAGTACGACCTGGTTGGCTTCGCGGTGGGAATCGTCGATCGCGATCATGTGCCCGATCCGCGCAACCTGCGCGCGGGCGACGTGCTGGTGGGACTTGCCTCCAGCGGGCTGCATTCCAACGGCTTCTCTCTGGCTCGCCAGGTGCTGCTGGAGCGCGGCGGCCTCAAACTGTCGCGCCGCCCGCCCGGCCTTAAATCTGCCCTGGGCGAGGAATTGCTGCGGCCGACCCGCATTTACGCCAAAATCGCGCTGGAGCTGTTTCGCAGGTTCGGCCTCAAGGCGCTGGCGAATATCACCGGCGGCGGTGTGATTGAAAACTTGCCGCGCGTCTTGCCCACCTCGTTGGCCGCTCGCATCAGGCGCGGAAGCTGGCCAGTCCCGCCGATCTTCGACCTGATTGCGCGGATGGGAGACGTGAGCCAATCGGAGATGGACCGTACTTTCAACAATGGAATCGGAATGGTGGCGATCTTCTCGCCCGGGGACGTCGAGAGCGCCCTCGACCATCTGCGGCGCAGCCGTGTGCCCGCCTACGTGATCGGCGAGTTGCGCGACGGCGCTCGCGGAGTCAGCCTCGGGTAGGCAAGCGGAGCGGCTTCGGCATGCCAGATAAGCAACCCGCGAATCCGCTTAGGTTGGGCGTTCTAATCTCAGGTTCCGGAACCAACCTTCAGGCCATAATCGACGCGATCGGACGGGGCGAACTCAAGGCTGACATCCGCGTCGTGATTTCCAACCGCGCCGATGCTCACGGGCTGGAGCGCGCCCGCAGCGCCGGTATCCGCACGATGGTCATCGACCACAGGCGGTTCCCTTCGCGCGAAGCGTTCGACCACGAATTGGTAGCGCACCTGACCGGCGCCGGCGTCGAGCTGGTGGTGCTGGCCGGTTTCATGCGCCTGCTTTCCACCGTGATGCTGCGGGCGTTTTCCAATCGCATCATGAACATTCATCCGGCGCTCTTGCCGTCGTTTCCCGGGCTCCACGTGCAGAAGGCGGCGGTCGAGCACGGCGTGCGGTTCGCGGGGTGCACGGTGTTCTTCGTCACCGAGGGAGTCGATGACGGTCCTATCATCATTCAGGCCGCGGTGCCGGTTTATCCGGATGACAGCGAAGAAACGCTCGCCGCGCGCATTCTGGCGCAGGAGCATCGTATCTATCCGCGCGCGATCGATCTGTTCCAGCAGGGCCGGCTTGAAGTGAGCGGACGCCGCGTGCTGGTGAAGGGACTAAGTGCGCCGCACGGCGCACCCGCGATGATCAACCCCCCGCTGGCGGAGACGGATTAGTGAGCGGCCGCAAATCGGAACGCGGCCCAATCGTGGTATCGGCCTGCCTGTTGGGCCGGCCTTGCCGCTTCGACGGCAAGGACAAGTTCACCCCCGAGCTCGCTTTTTTACTCGAAGGCCGCAACGTGACCGCGGTGTGCCCCGAAGAGCTTGGCGGTCTTGGCACTCCCCGCGCGGCCTGCCAACTGCAGAACGGCGATGGTACGGACGTGCTCGAGGGCAACGCGCGCGTTATCAGCGTGGACGGTATCGATCGGACCCAGGCCTTCTTAAGCGGCGCAACGGCCGCTTTGGAACACGCGCTGGCGGCCGGCGCCCGCGAGGCCATCCTCAAGGAAAGCAGCCCGTCTTGCGGTGTGACGCGCGTTTACCGCGACGGCGCGTTGCAGTCCGGCCAGGGTGTCTTCGCAGCTTTGCTCTCGCGCCACGGAATCCGCGTAACAGAGGAAACGCGCACGAAAGGTCCGAAAAAAGTAAATCGCGTGCCCCCACGCAAGACGCGGTGATCCGGGCGTCAAAGCGAACTTTGATTTGGAGCGTGAAGCACGAACACACTGGCAACCAAGGCCTTTTGGTCCTTATCCAGTGAGAGAGAGATTACAGCTTCACCCCTTCTACCAGGTCAATCTTATACATGAATGCAAAGGCAAACGATCCCGATGGCCGAGGACTCAGCCCGACTCTCAATCATAGTTCCGATGCTCAATGAGCATGCTTCAATCGCGGCGACTCTGCGCGCGCTGCGTGCCGGCGCACCTTGCGCGGAAATAATCGCGGTTGACGGCGGCAGCGATGACGGCAGCCAGGACGCCGCGCGGAGCCTGTGCGACGTCCTGATACAGGCGCCTCGCGGGCGTGCCGGCCAGCTGAACGCGGGCGCCGCCCGCGCGCGCGGCGAGCTACTGGCTTTTGTTCATGCGGACACCGTCGTGCCTGCAACCTTTGCCGACGATATCGAAGCCGCGATGCGCAACCCAGCCGTCGTCGGGGGCCGGTTCGACGTTGCGCTGGATGCCCCTGGTGTTGCCTACCGGCTCATTGGCCTGCTGATCAGTTTGCGCTCGCGGTTTAGCAGAACCGGCACCGGGGATCAGGCGATCTTTGTCCGGCGCAGCGTCTTTCAGCGTCTGGGCGGTTTTCCGCCGATCGAGATTTGCGAGGATCTCGACTTCACCCGCCGCCTCAAGCGCGCTGGAACGATGGCGTGCCTGCGCAGTCGGGTCGTCACTTCCGCGCGCCGATGGCAGCGTGCGGGCTTGGTTCGCACCGTCGGCCGCATGTGGGCGATCCGTCTCTCGTACCTGGCAGGCGTCTCACCGGCCCGGCTGCGGCAATGGTACGCCGACCTCCGGTAGCGCCTGACGCCTTTCCGGAAACCGCCAGCCGCCTTATACTTGTTGGAGCGGGATCGATGTAGAAAAGGAGTTCGCTCTTGGCCAAGGTTGAGATTTACACCACCCAATTCTGCCCGTTCTGTGTGAGAGCGAAGTCGCTGCTCAAACATAAGGGCGTCGCGTTCGAAGAAATTGATGTTGGCGATGACCCCGAATTGCGCGAAAAGATGATTGAACGCGCCGGTGGCCGGCGCACCGTTCCCGAGATTTTCATCAATGGCCGCATCATCGGCGGCTACGACGAACTGAAAGCCCTGGACGACGCCGACGAGCTGGATCCGCTGCTCGCGAATCGCGATTGAAGTTCACCAAAAGCTAACTAATCAATCAGTGGAGTCCTCTCATACTTCCGCTCCCCTGCCGTTGGACGATGTCACGGTCGTGGAATGCGGTGAAGGAGTTGCCGCCGCTTTCGCGGCGCGGCTTCTTTCGGACTTTGGCGCGAGCGTTATAAAAGTTGAACCGCCTGAGGGCGATGTAGCCCGCCGCCGCGGCCCGTTTGTAAACGACATCGCGGATTCCGAAAGCAGCGGCTTGTTCCTGTACCTCAATGCCGGTAAGCGCGGCGTTGTGCTCGATTTGGAAGACCATAACGACCGCCGCTCCCTCGACCGCCTGCTCGCCAGCGCCGACATCCTGATCCACAACGTGCCGCCCGCGCGACGCGCCGTGTGCGGGCTTGAAAGCGCGCAGTTATGCAGCCGCTTTGCCGGACTTGTCGTGACGGCCGTTTCCGCCTACGGCGGTTTCGGTCCGCACGCCAACTATCACGCTTACGAACTGAACGCCGCGCATGCCAGCGGAATGGCGTCGTTGACGCCCCGGTTCTCGCCCTTCCCCGATCTTCCGCCGCTTAAGTTTGCCGGCCATCAGGCGGAAATACAGGGCGGAGTGCACGCCGCGATCGCAACGCTGGGAGCATGGTGGTATAGGCTCAAAACCGGTCGGGGCCAGGCCATAGACGTGTCGCAGCAGGAATGTATCGCGGCGATGCTCAGCCTGTCCTTTCTGCCTTACGAGGGGCTGCGCATTACGCGCCTGGGTGGGGGAACCAATGTCGTACCGTGGGCCGTCTGCGATTGCGCCGACGGACAGATTTTCCTGATCTGCGGCGACGACGAGCAGTGGATGCGCCTGGTGAAGCTGATGGGCGATCCCGAATGGGGTCATAACGAACTCTTCAAGGACCGCGAGTCGCGCTACCAAAACCAGGACGCGCTTTATGCGCTGCTCAATGAGTGGACGAAAACGCAACGCACACGCGAATTGTGGCGCGAATCGCAACGGCACCGCATCCCCGCGGCCCCGGTCAACGCGATGGCTGACGTTAACGCCGACGAGCAACTCAAGGCGCGCAACTTCTTCGTTCCGCTGCCCGGATTGGATCGCAACGGAGCTGCGGTCGCGGTTCCCGGAATGCCGATGAAGTCCAGCGCGATGACCCCGCGTCGCGGCAATCCCGCGCCGCGCTTGGGCGAACATCAGCATCAAGTCCTCGGCGCTCCGACCTCGCAAGGGCGAGCCGATACTGTCGCTTCGCACCAAGCTGAGCCTGCCGCCGTCGGACCTTTGGCGGGCGTGCGCGTCGCCGATTTCTCGTGGGTGTGGGCCGGACCGTATTGCGGCTTGCAGTTGGCCCACCTGGGCGCCGAGGTGATCAGAGTGGAGACCGCCAAGCGGCCCTGTCTCAACCGATGCATCCATCCATATGCCGACAACCAAATCGGGCTTAACCGCGCTGGGCACTACAATCAATGGAACCAGAGCAAGCTCAGCCTTGCGCTGGATTACGCCACCCCGCAGGGAGCAGAGATCGCGCGCGACCTGGTGCGGCATTGCGATGTTGTGATCGAAAACTTCAGCCCGGGGGTGATGGAGCGCCTGGGGCTGGGTTATGCGGCGCTCAGTGCGATCAGACCCGGCCTGGTGATGATATCGCTAACCGGCTATGGCCAGGCCGGCCCCTACAGTAAAGACATGGCCTACGGCGGGTTGATTGGCGCCCAGTCGGGCCTGTTCACGGTAACGGGCTATCCGGGCGACAAGACCCGCGAAGTGGGTATCACCTACGCCGATCCCACGGCGGGAGTGTGGGGCGCGTTCTTCGTGACGGCCGCGCTGCTGCATCGCAAACGCACCGGTCAAGGACAGCATATCGACCTATCGACGTACGAAGTCATGGAAGCGATGCTGGCCGAACCGATGCTGGAATATGCGATCGCCGGACGCGAGCCCGCCCCGATGGCCAATCGCGATCCGTGGATGGCACCGCACAATTGCTATAAGGCCGCGGGAGACGCCGAGCAATGGGTTGCGATTGCGGTAGGTAGTGAGGCGCAATGGCGCTCCATGTGCGTGGCGATCGGCCTGCCGGCGCTGGCCGATGATCCACGCTTTCGCACGCTCGAGGCGCGCAAGCGCAACGAAGAGGTGTTGGATGGGATCGTTACTCAGTGGACGAGCACGCGCGATCGTTGGGAAATTACCGTAATACTCCAGCGCGCCGGCGTCGCGGCCATTCCTACGTTCCTCGATTCCGACCTGCTGGGTGACCCTCACCTGAAGGAGCGCGGCTACTTCGTGGAGCTTGCGCATCCCGAGGTCGGCAAGCGCCCGCATGCGGGCGTTCCCTATTCGATGTCGCTGACGCCGTGCAGGGTGCGCCGCGCCGCGCCCTGCCTGGGCCAGGATACTGACCACGCGCTGAGCACGTTGCTGGGCTATTCGCCAGACAAGATCGCCGAACTGCTCAAGACGGGAATCACGGTGTAGCTGAATCATTGGACATGTCCGCAGGCGCGGGCTGGAAGAGGCCGGAGAGCGCGTTGGCCAACAAAATCGCTCTCCCGCGAAGGGTGCGGGTACGCAGCGAGCAAACCGTTCCTTACCTCGAACTCTGACTTCTGGCTCACTCAAACCGGCGGTACGCCGTCCCCGCCAGGACAACCACGCCCCAAGGTCTGCATCGCAATACGCTGTTCTCCTTCCCCCGACCCTGCTAGGTTTCCGAGTGTACGGGTGGTCCATCTCCATGACTTCGAAACGGAGGTCGCTATGGAATCTTCCTACGATCGCGGCGCCGAGGATGTCGGCAACATCGTCGCGTTGGAGCATGTCAACGTCACCGTGCCCGATCCCAATCAGGCCACGACCTTTTACGTAACCGGTCTGGGCCTGACGCGCGATCCCTACCTGATGACCGGGCCCCGCAACATGTGGGTCAACGTTGGCCGCAGCCAATTCCATCTGCCGACCAACAAGCCCCAGGTGCTGCGCGGAATCACCGGGCTGGTGATACCCGACCGCGATTCCCTGCTGAAACGCCTGGGTAGAGTGAAAAAGAATCTCGACGGCACCGCGTTTGACTTCCATGAGGACGAGACTTTCGTCGAGACGACCTGCCCGTGGGGCAACCGCATCCGCTGTCACGAGCCTTCACCACTCTTCGGCCCGGTCTCGCTGGGAATGCCATACGTCGAGTTCGACATCGCACCCGGCACCGCCGCGGGGATTGCCCGCTTTTACACCGACATAATGGGATGCCCCGCCGCGGTTGCGGAGGATGATACCGGACGCCATACGCGCGTGCGCGTAGGAGTAGGCCAGAACCTGGTGTTCCGCGAAACCGACCGCGCGCTGCCCGAATACGACGGGCATCATGTTGCGATTTACGTCGCGGACTTCTCGGGACCGTATCGACGCCTGCTGGAGCGCGGGCTTATCTTCGAGGAAAGCAACCGCTGGCAATATCGATTCAAGGAGATCGTCGATCCGGAAAGCGGCAAGCACCTGTTCACGATTGAGCATGAAGTGCGCAGCATGACCTCGCCCATGTTCATGCGGCCGTTGGTTAACCGCGATCCAAACCAGAACATCATGCGCTACGACCCTGGACACGACGCCTGGAACTGGGGAATGGCGCACGACGAATAAAGCGCCGCGCAATTGCCGAACATCCAGCTTAATCGGGAGGATTAATCATGGCTTTGATCCCTTTCGCCGATGACCCCAAAAACAACCCATCCCAGTCCCTGCTCGACGCTCTCAAACGCGCTCCAATCACGCTGAACGTGACCCGGATGATCGCCAATTCGCAAAAGGCACAAAAGGCAATGGCTGGCTTTGGCGAAATGATAATGAGAGGTGATCTCGATCCGAAGCTCCGCGAATTGGCGATCCTGCGCACCGCCAAAGCGGCCGGCTCCAACTACGAATGGCTCCATCATGTGGTGGTTGGCAAGGGCGTGGGTGTCACGCAGGAGCAGATCGACAGCATCGAAAATCCCGGCGCGAAATGCTTTGACGAGACCGAAGGGCTGATCGTCCGGCTGGCGGGCGAGATGGCCAAAAACGTAAAGGGCAGCCGCGAGGCGGTGGTGGCGCTCAACAAAAAGCTGGGACCGTCGGTGCTGGTTGAGCTCATCATGGTATGCGGCTTTTACGGGGGTCTTGCCCGGCTGCTGGAAAGCACCGAGGTCGAACCGGACGATTTCGCCGGCAAGGTCGACGTCTTCAAAGCGAGCCAGCGCACCGGCTGAAGTTGGCGCTTCGCCGTCTTCCAAAATAGAGCTTCCGCCTGGTTGCTTGAGATGAAGGTGGACTTGCGCCTTCAGGCAAATCTCCGCCCAACTAGCTAAGCAACCTGTTGTGATTTGCAAAACCGTTGCGATCTACCGCTGAGGTTCAATCATTCGGGCTGACCGACTGCGACACCATGGCGCGGTATGCCACGGCGCGAACTGATTGATGGCCCATAACGATCAGGAGGTGGTATCTTAGGCTCTCAGGCACGATGTCCCCGAAGAGCGCAACCGAACGCGAGGTAGTGAATTTCAACCAAGCGGCCACTCAAGGCCTGTCCTAAAAGCCAGTGTCCAAAACAGGCTGAACCTGAAAAATGAAGAGGACATGAGATGGTCGAGGTTTTTGATAGCCGCGCAGCGTTTGAAGCCGAGGTTGAGGGGCGTTTTGGACTGCTTCCCAATTTTTTCCGTTCCTCACTGGCCGCACCCGAACTGATAGAGGAGCTTTGGGGGTTCGCAAAAGCGGCCTATCTCGATAGCCCGATTCCTTCCCTGTTCAAGGAGCGATTATTCGTCTGGTTGTCCCGATTCTGCCGGGCACGCTACTGCATCGTACGCCACGTAGGCTTTCTTCTCGGCCTCGGCCGGTCCTCAGGCGACGCCTACGCTCGTGCTCAAACTCGTGATGAGGTCATTGCGCTCCTTAAGAGACCCACGCCATGGGCGCGTGACATGCCGGCAGTGTATGCACGTCTCGAGGAATTGCCGCAGTCCCAGGATAATTGGCCCAACTCTGGGACCGAAGTCGAAGATTTGATGTTTGCCTGTGCGGCGCTGGTATTCACCGAACCGGCTTTCAGCGAGCCGGCCCGTGGTGCACTCCTGCGGGTCGTGGGCGCGCGCGCCCTGGAGCTTTTGTTTGGCTATCTTGCTTTCATTCGGGTGGCCCATTATTGGACCATGCTCCATCCGGAGATCGAAACCGAGGAGGATGTCAACGCTCTGCTTCGGCAACACGAGGAACTCGCGCGGCTCTTGCTTGAGGACCCCGAAGCCGATCGCTGCGATATGGGCGGGAGGCTGCTTGATGAGCTCAAGGCGCTCCGTGAGCTGCACGAACGGGAGGAATTAAAAAAGGCGAAGGCGGCGCTGGAGGAAAAGGATCGGCAAAAGGACCAGTTTATCGCTGTCTTGGCGCATGAGCTACGCAACCCATTGGCAGCGATCCGGGTGGCTACGGATACCCTTGGCCTTCTCAATCTGACCGATAAGAAAATCGGGGTCATTCGTGAGCGGCTGGATCGGCAAGCCGCGGCGATGACGCGGATGCTCGACGACCTTTTCGACGCCTCGCGCATCACGCTTGGCAAAGTATCGGTCCAGCTGGAGCAGATAGATTTCCGCGACTTTGTTCATAAGATCGCCAGCGCTCACGAAGAGGACATCAGAAAGGCGGGCCTTGAGTTCGAATACATCATCGCGCCGGGCGACTATCACATCAGAGGGGATCGCATTCGGCTGCAACAGGTGATCGAAAATCTCCTGACCAACGCGGTCAGGTTTACACCCCCTCCCGGGCGCATCGCTGTTCACCTGCGGTCTGAACCGGACCATGCGATTCTCACGGTCCAGGACACGGGCATTGGTTTTGACGCCAAGTTGGCAGCGAAGTTGTTCGCGCCGTTCACCCAGCAAGAGCAGGGCCTCGGTCACCCGGGTGGCGGCCTGGGGCTGGGCCTGGCGATCAGCAGCAGGCTCGCAGAGCTGCAGAGCGGCTCCCTGTCGGGTGAGAGCCCCCGTCCGGGGCGCGGTGCCGTGTTCATGCTGAGGCTGCCGCTTTCGGACGAGTCTTCCATGGCTGCTGCCGTTGCGGTTGATCGTCACGAGTCGAAAAAAGACGCGTCTGTCTTGCTGGTGGAGGATAATCGCGACGTCGCCGATTCTCTCGTCGAACTATTGGAACTGGCCGGCTTCGACGTCGAGGTGGCGTACGACGGAGAATCAGCGATGGAACACGCGATCGCAAGTCCCCCGGCAAGCATCATATGCGATGTGGGACTGCCCGGCGGAATGGATGGCTACCAGGTGGCGCGTGCGTGCCGCGCGGAAGCCAGTCTGCGTGAAGCTCGCCTGATTGCAATCTCCGGATATAGCGGACCCGAATATACAGCCAGAGCCAAAGCGGCAGGGTTTGACCTGCTGATGGCGAAACCGCTTACGATAGAGGCTCTCGAAGCCGCCCTGAGAAAACCGCGGATCCGCTGATATTGTGTCCGCGGCGCCTTTTGAAGAGAGGGTTTCCGTGTGAACTCTCGCAGACCCATCGCCGCCTGAGCATCGCCTGTCCCCCGTTGGCCGGTAGCGGCACTGCCGATAAGATTGGCAGGTGACGAGATTCGCGAGTTGTTTTCTCCTGGTTTTTGCTGAACTGGGGTTTGGCGGCATGGCCGCGATCGCGGTGCCGCCTTTTTTTAAAGTCGAGCGCGGTTTTTACAAGTCCAGTGCGGCCGTGTACATGGGCGCGGGTCTGCTTCCCACCGTTGGCTTTGCGCTGCTGGCGATGCGCCCGCCGGAGCCGCAGGCGCCGGGCGCGATCGCGCTTTGGATCGATGCCGGCGTGTGGCTTCTTTTCTGCGCCGCGGTTTCCGTTTACATGTTTACACTGTGGACCGACCTGGGCCGGCTCAGGGCGCGCTCGTATCTGGCCAGCCTCGCAATCGGCCTGGCCGGTGTGATAACGGCCGCGCTTACTCTCAAGCCGCCCGGCTTCGGTCCGATTGCTGTCACCGGATACGCTCTTAGCGCCATTTTTTCCTCGGCGGTGCTGGGTCTGGCCAGCGGCGGGATGCTGTTTGGCCATTGGTACCTGATCGATCCCAATCTGCCGGTGGATTACCTGCGTACGATCGTGCGGCTGCTCGGAATTGCGCTGGTGGCCGAGTTGATCGTGCTGCTGGCGGTGGTGGTGACAATGGGTCTGTTCGGCGGGCATGCCTCAAGCCAGGCGGTCGTGAATCTGTTCGACGCCGATGCCGTGCTGCTGGGCATGCGCATGGTGCTGGGCCCGGTGGTCTCGATAATCCTGGCCTGGATGACCTGGCAGACGCTGAAAATCCCCCAGACGATGGCGGCAACGGGACTGCTCTATATCGCCGTCATGTCGGTACTGGTGGGTGAGTTGATGGGCCGCTTCATCCTGTTTCGCACCGCCCTGCCCCTATGAAAGCTTTGGGACCTTTGGCTGCGCCTCGCGGAATGCTAAAAGGTTCAGCTAGTAGGGTGATCCGACTCGACAGCGGCCTGGAATCGAAATGAGCGGCGACATATTCGACGAGCGCTTTCCGGACAACTTCTATCGCGGGGTTATAATCAACCTCAACCGGGCCACGCTTAAGGGAAAGGTGCGCTCGGACAGCGGTCGCGAGATACCTTTTCAATTCCCTCATGTGGCCGTGGTCGGTGCGGCGATCGGCGGCCTCGCACCCGGGATGGAAATGTTGCGAGTCGGGGACCACATTGGCTTCGATGTGGGTTGGAGTTCCAAGGGCCTGGCGGTCACCAAGATCAAGCCGCTATGAGCGCGAGCTGCCGCGGCGCAGCGGGCGAGTAAGCACGCGGGCGACCGCATCGTGCCATCCGCGCATCAATTCCTCGCGCGCCTTCGGCGCCATTCGCGGCTTGAAAATCTGCCCCGCGCCGCGCAATCGCGCCAATTCCGCCGGTGAGGACCACACTGCGCAAGCCAGCCCCGCCAGCATCGCCGCACCCAACGCAGTCGCTTCGAGCATCGCTGCGCGCCGCACCGGCCGCGACAGGATATCGGTCTGGAACTGCATCAGGTAGTCGTTGGCGGCGGCGCCCCCATCGGCCCTGATCTCTGCGATCGGCTGGCCACCGTCGCGTTCCATCGCGCGGCACACGTCGCCCACCTGGTAGGCGATGCTGTCCAGCGCGGCGCGGGCGATATCCGCCGCCGAAGTGCCTCGAGTAATCCCCACGATTGCGCCGCGCGCGGACGCGTCCCACCACGGCGCACCCAAACCCACAAAGGCCGGCACCATGTAGATACCGCTGCGCGGGACGCCGGCGCGCGCCAGTTCCAATGAGTCGGACGCCCGGCGAATGATTCCCAGCCCGTCGCGCAGCCATTGCACCACAGCGCCAGCGACGAAAATCGCGCCCTCCAGCGCGTAGGCCGGCTCGCCGGCGGGTCCGAGCGCCGCCGTGCTCAACAGCCGGTTGCGTGAGCGCACAGCCTTTTCCCCGGTATGCATCAGCAGAAATGCGCCTGTCCCGTAAGTACACTTGGCCAGGCCGGATCGCACCGCACCCTGGCCAAAGAGGGCAGATTGTTGATCCCCGATCGCGGCGCCAATAGGAATCGGCCGCGACGCGATCGTTCCCGTCGCAGCTTCGGCCAGCGGACCGCGCGAGGCGACGGCTTGCGGCAGCATTTCCGGCGCGACGCCAAACAGATCCAGCATCGCCGGATCCCATCTCCGCTGGCGTAGATTGAACAGCATCGTGCGCGACGCATTGGTGAAGTCCGTAACGTGCGCCTGTCCGCGTGAGAGCCGGAAGATGAGCCAGCTATCGATCGTGCCAAAGCACAGCTCGCCGCGCCCGGCGCGCCGGCGCAGGCTGGGCTCCCGATCGAGCATCCATTTGAGCTTGGACGCTGAAAAATATGGATCGACCACCAAACCGGTACGCTTGGCGATGTCCTCTTCGCGCTCGCGGATCGCTTCGCAAATGTCCGCGCTGCGCCGGCATTGCCAGACGATCGCCCGGCCCACCGGGCGGCCGCTGGCGCGCTCCCAAACCACGAACGTCTCGCGTTGGTTGGCTATTGCAATAGTGGCGAGCTCCGAATCGCGCGCTCGCGCGGCACGGATGGCGCTTTTACTCAGTGCAATTGTGGAGCGGAAAATTTCCTCGGGGTCATGCTCGACCCATCCGGGGCGGGGAAAGAATTGACGTATCTCACCATAGGCGCGCCCGCGAATCCGCCCCTCGCGGTCGATTATCAGCACCGTCGTTCCGGTCGTACCCTGATCGATTGCGACCACCAATTCAGCCATCGCGGTCTCCTGATGAACCCTCACCCTTACTCAGGGATAGGGGAATAATATGGCGTCATTTTCAGGAATTTGCCCATCCCAAACACTGGCTTGCCTTGGGCATCGGACCGTGGCCATGATAGGCCGGATCGGACGCCGGGTATGCGAGAAGTGACGCATGAGTGATGAAATCCGGAGCAAAGAGGAACTGCTCGAATACTTTCAAGGTGGTTCCAAACCGCGCGAGCAATGGCGGATCGGCACCGAATACGAAAAGGTCGTGGTTGACGCGCGCTCCGGCCGCGCGATTCCGTTCTCCGGCCCGCGCGGCGTAGAGGAAATTCTCAAGCGCCTGGCTGACCGCTATGGTTACGAACCGGATGATGAAGAAGGGCGAATAATCGCCCTTAAGGGCCCCGCCTCGTCGATCACTCTGGAACCGGGCGGACAGATCGAACTGTCCGGTGAGCAATGTCCTGACATCCACTGCGCCCATCGCGAATTCACGCGCCATGTCGAAGAACTGCTCGAAGTGTCGCGCGACTTGGGAGTGGCGATTCTGGCCTTGGGAATGCAGCCGGTCAGCAAGCTGGCGGATATCGAATTGCTGCCCAAGGCGCGCTACCACATCATGTTCCCCTACATGGCGCGCAAAGGTCGGCTGGGCCAGCGGATGATGAAGCAGACCGCGGGCGTACAGGCCAATCTCGACTACAGCGACGAAGCGGATGCGATGCACAAGCTCAGGTTGAGCTTCGCGCTGACGCCGCTCATATATGCGATCTTCGGCAATTCACCGCTGACCGACGGCGACCTCAAGGGCTACCTGACCTATCGCGCCCATATCTGGACCGACACCGACCCCGACCGCTGCGGAATTCCGCCATTCATTTTCAACGAAGGCGCCGGATTCGAGGACTACATGGATTATGCCCTCGACGTCCCAATGTATTTCCTGATCCGCGACCATCACTACATCGATTTGACCCAACCGCCGGGACTCAGCTTCCGCCAGTACATGGAGCGCGGCCACGGCAGGGAGCGCGCCACGCTGGAGGATTGGAGCAACCATCTCACTACGATTTTTACCGAGGTCCGGCTCAAGAAGTATGTCGAGATCCGCTCCGCCGACAGCCAACCGCCGGCGATGATGCTGGCGCTGCCTGCCCTGTGCAAAGGCATTCTGTATGACTCCGACTGCAGCCTGGCCGCATGGGACCTGGTGAAGCGATGGAGCTATCCGGAGCGGCTGAAGCTGGGCGACCTGGCCAGCAAGATTGGACTGGAAGCTCCCGTGGGGCGCCTTAAGCTCAAGGACCTTGCGGTCGAACTGATGCAGATTGCGATGAGCGGATTGGCGCGCCAGCGGGCGTTGAACGAACGCGGTGAGGATGAGGGAATATACCTTGCCCGGCTGTTCGATCAGGTGCGTGGCGGGTATAATCATGCCAATCTGGTGGTATCGCGCTGGAAAGGGGCCTGGAACTACGATATCCGCCGTTTAATAGCAGCTATCTCGTACGAGGCCGAAGGCGTCATCTAGATGCAGCTTAACCTTTCAGAACGCTACGTGGTGGCGCTTAATTTCCTGCTGATCGCCGCTTGTGCCTATTTTGCAGCGCGCTCGCTCAACGACATCGTAGCCCGACGCCTGATTACCGTGCCGCCCGCACCCAGAATCGCGGCGGCCGCGCGCAGACCGCCGGAACTCACGCGCACCGCCTACGACATTATCGTCAATCGCGACATCTTCAACGCGGTCAAACAGCAAGCGGCGGCTCCGCCGCCTCCGCCGCAGGCCCCTGCCGCCGATCTCCATATCAAGCTGGTTGGAACTTCGCACCTCACCTGGACCAAGCCTTTCGCCGTCTTCGAGGACCAGAACACCCACGACCAGGCTATTTATCGACAAGGCGATCAGATTCCCGACGCCGGAGAACTGCTTTCGGTCGCCAAGACCAAGGCCGTCATCCTTCACAACGGCGCCCAGGTGACGCTGGAAATGCCCACGGAGGACACAGGTGCGGCGTCGCCTCAGCCGCCGATGCCCGAGCCCATCCCGATGGTGCCGGCGATGCCGCCGCTGATGGGCCGTGACGTCCAGCGCGTGGGCCCAAATCAGTACGTGATTCAGCGTGCCTCTGTGGATCGCAATCTCCAGAACATGGGCCAGCTTTTCACTCAGATGCGGGCAATACCCAACATGCAGGACGGCAAGACCGACGGCTTCAGGCTCTCTGAAGTCATACCCGGTTCCCTGTTTTCGCAGATGGGGTTGCGCAACGGCGACGTGGTGAGTTCGATCGGAGGCCAGGACCTCAACGACCCGACCCAGGCGATTGCCCTGCTCAACAGCCTGCGCAACTCCAGTTCGCTGCAGATCACCATCATGCGCCACGGCCGTCCGGTGGACCTCAGTTATCAAATCCAGTGACGATCCCCGTCTCCGTTAGAGATCTCGCCAGAAATTTTCGCTTCTGTTGATTGAAATTACGTCAATCCTATTGCGGCGGAGCCCGAATCGCGCCGATAATTTTCCTGCGCAATTTGTATCTCGAACCCGATTTTTAGGCCGCGGATGGCGGCTCCAAACGACGCGCTGGAGGCGAAACGACGATGAGGCGGCAGTGGCGAGCGGGTGTGGTGGTGGCCTTTTTGATGATTTCGGCGGCGGCGCTGCTCGCCGCTCCAGCCGCGGTCATGGCGCGCCGTCACGCGCGAACCCGATCGATCAAAGCCATTTCGGAGGAGGGAGCAGAGTCAGCCTCCGTCAAGCTCACCGCGCCTTACGTGAGCGCCTGCGTGATGGAGCCTACGACGGGCCAGGTGATCTTCGACCAGGAGATGCACAAACCCTGGCCGCTCGCGTCCATGACCAAGATGATGCTAATGCTGATCGTGGCGGAGAAGCTGCAGGACGGCAGCCTCAAGCTTACCGACCAGGTTACGGCCTCGGCGCTGGCTTCGAAGATGGGCGGCTCACAGGTGTATCTCAGAGAAGGTGAGTCGTTTTCAATCGATGACATGATGAAGGCGGTCGTGGTGCATTCGGCCAATGACGCTTCGCTCGCGATGGCGGAATATGTCGCCGGCTCCGGAGAGGCGTTCGTGGTGATGATGAACAAGCGGGCGCACGAGTTGGGAATGAACGACACGCACTACTACTCGCCGCACGGACTGCCGCCGGCGCCCGGCCAACAACCCGATATCAGCAGCGCCTACGACTCGGCGATCCTCGCCCGGCAGTTGGTTCAATATCCTGACATCCTGCGTTGGTCGGCGATCGATACCTGCGGTTTTCGCAACGGGACTTTTGAACTGCGCAACACCAATCACCTGGTGAGAACCTACAAAGGCTGCGACGGGTTGAAAACCGGTTTTTATGCGCTGGCGGGCTTCAATGTCGCTGCCACCGCCCGGCGTCAAGGTTTGCGGCTGATCGCCGTGGTGATGGGTTCGCCGCGCAAGCAGGAGAATTTCTCCTCCGCCACCACCCTGCTCTCCCAGGGTTTCATGAACTATTACCTCTATCCGGTGGGCAAAAAGGGCGCTCCGATCGGTCAGGATGTGGCGGTTGGCGGTGGCGCGTCATCGTACTTCAAACCGGTATGGGGCTCGGACCTCAACGTTTTCATGAAGCACGGGGAGGAAAAGAGCGCAATCAAGGTGGCCTTCGATATGCCGCCGAAACTTCAGGCTCCAATCAAGGCCGGACAAGGCGTGGGCAAAGGCGTCGTGACGATCGCCGGGCAGCCGGGCGGCAGCGCCCCGCTCGTCGCGCCGGCAGACATTCCGCAGGGCGGGATCATTTCGCGTTTGATTGGCCGGCTCTGACCGCCTTCTTCGAGTTGAGCGGCTACCTTTCCCATAGCAGCGCCGGCTTCCCTGCCGGCGTTCATCCCCCACCTAACTGACCCGCCGGTCGCAACTCTTCGTCGGCTGAGATACCCTCAACCCCAATATGTCATCGCCTAGCCCCGAATCGGCCTCGGCTGCCCCACCGCCTGCGCCGAAGCGCATCCATCATTACCTGCCGCGTTCGAAAACCAGCCTGATCATCGTGGCAGCGCTGGTGGTATGGGCCGCGATCATCCTTGGCCTGCACTTCGGCCAGACAAGCCACGACCGTCTCGGCTTCGATATCGACCAGACCTTTCCGCCCGGCAAGCCGTTCGCACCCGGCGAGATCTACGCCACGACGATGGCGGAAATAATGGACCATGAACTGAAGGGCGGCTTTGGATGGCGGCCCAATGACATTTTCCTTTGGGGCCCGACCCTGATGGCGGACAATAACTCCAACCGCCAGATTGGAATCCTGATCGCGCTGCGCGAGACCTGCCGGGTGTTCAAGGATCATCTGACCAAAATTTCTTCCAATGAATACGATCAGAACCTGGTGCTGGCCGATTCCGACTTCCGCAACGACCCTTATCGATGGATGCTGCCCGCGGCCGAAACCAAGTACCGCAGCGGCGTAAGACGTCTGCGCGCCTATGTGGCGGGGCTCCATAGGAATCCGCCCATCTCACGAGAACTCAACCAGCGCAATATAGAACTGGTGCGGCTGATGCAGGCCTGGAGCGACCTGCTGGGCGACGCTCATGCCAACCTTTATCGTACGCGCAGCGACAACGGCGATCCGGTCCGTCCATGGACCGTTGACAACTATTTCTATGAGGCCCAGGGCTACGCCCACGTGATGTATTACATGATGCAGGCCGTCAAGCGCGAATATTACGTTCCGCTGCGCACCAAGCCGGTGCTGGCAAGGTTGTTTGACGAAGCGCTGGATCCGCTGGGCAAGGCCGCAATGATGAAACCGCTGATCGTTTTGGACGGCTCGCCGGACGGCATCTTTGCCAACAGTCGACGCAATCTTGATGCCTATATTTCCGAAGCTCGCCAAAAGATCTATTCGATTCGCGAGGAACTGTCCCAGTAGATCGCGGCTCCAGCCTGCGCGAGACCTTTGCTCTCGCGTCGCGCCCGCGATTTGTGTCGTAGGCGACGTTTTTTAGCCCCCAAGTGCCGCCGCAACAAACTTCTTGTTGATTTCGGTCCGCGCAAAGTACAGTTTGGGTGATGCCGGGCGGAAAGAATTAACCAAGGGAGACGCAAGATGGCGGAGCATGCCGAGTTCAACAAGGAAAAAGCCCAAAGATTCCTGCAGCAGTTGATGAAGGACGTAGCGGCCTCCTTCCATTCCGCGATGACCTATATCGGCGACCGCCTCGGAATTTTCAAGGCGATAGCCGCGGCCGGCCCCGTCACGGTGCAGGAACTTGCACAGCGCACCGGACTGCAGGAGCGGTATCTGCGGGAATGGCTCGGCTCAATGGTAGCCGCGCAATATGTCACCTACGATCCGGCAACCGCCCGCTACACGCTGCCGCCCGAGCACGTCGCGCCGCTCGCCGATGAGGATTCGCCGGTTTTCCTGGCCAGTATGTTCGCAGGGCTGCTGCCCCATCTGATCGTCGCGCCCAGAGTGGCAGAGGCCTTCCGCACCGGGGGCGGCGTCGCACAAAGCGAATACCCGCAGGAATTGTTCGCCGCGATGGAGCGGATGACAGCGCCCATGTACAAGCATTACCTGATCCAGCAATGGCTTCCCGCCCTGCCCGAAGTCGTGTCAAAGCTCCAGGTCGGAGGCGCGGCGCTGGATGTGGGATGCGGCAGCGGGATGGCTGCGATCAAAATCGCCCAGGCCTTTCCGCAGGCCAGGGTGTTCGGCTTCGACCGCCATGCCGGCTCCATTGAGCGGGCGCGTGCCAACGCGCGCTCCGCGGGTTTGGGCGAAAAGCATATCCGGTTCGACGTCGCCGACTGCAACAAGCTGCCCCATTCCACCTTCGACTTCGTTACCACTTTCGAAGTGGTGCACGACGCCGTTGACCCGCTGGCGCTGGTGACGTCGATTCGCAACTCGCTGCGGCCGGGCGGCACCTACATGATGGCCGAGGTCAACGCGTCATCGCGGGTGGAGGACAACATCAGTCCGATGGGCCGGATGCTGTATTCGGCAAGCACCTTATATTGTATGACCACCTCGCTGGCGGAGGGCGGCGCGGGACTGGGCGCCGCGATGGGCGAAGCCAAGGCGCGGGAACTGGCTAAGAGCGCGGGCTTTGGCCATTTCCGCCGCCTCCCAATCGACCATCCCTTCGCCGCGCTGTATGAGCTTAAAGTATAACGTCTGTGCAGAGGCCAAACTGTAAGCTGAAAATAGCTTCGCGCAAGCAGGATGTCGGCACATAGGTTCTTTGCTCTTTCTGTCCCGCGACTAGCCCGAGCCTCAAAACGGAATTCATATTCCGCCTCCAGACCACCAGACCCAAGGGCAGAGCAACGACGCCCCGGCGCGCGACAGCAGCTGCGCCAGCGCGGGCACCCATTGTTGCGGAACCCCGGTTACCCGCTCCAGGGTGTCTGTCCACCAGTAGGATTTCGCTGCTGACGGCATCAGCGCCAGCCGCAGCGGCATCAGGCCGCGCATCCCCGAATACAGCGCCAACTCATGCTCCTGGCCGGGAGGCAGATTTGCCTTCTCGCGCGCCAATTCCACCGCGCGGGCCAATCCGCCCAGCTCGTCAACCAGGCCGTTGCCCGCGGCGGCGGCGCCGCTCCAGACCCTCCCTCGCGCAACCGACTCGGTTTGCGCCGCGTCCAGCTTGCGGCCCTCACTGACCTTGGCGCAGAAATTCGCGTACAGCTCACCCATCACGCGGTCGAGCTGTTCAAGTTCGCTCTGCGTCAGTGCCCGCGTAATCGAAAGCGCGTCGCCCATCGGAGAACTCTTGGCGTAGTCCACGTTGACCCCGATCCGCTCCAGCAGGTCTGCGACGTTGAGCTTGGTGTACACCACTCCAATCGAACCGCTCAGCGTGGAGGGTTGCGCGACGATCGCGTCCGCCGCCATCGACACGTAATACCCGCCGGAACCGGCAACGTCGCCCATCGAAACCACTACCGGCTTGCCGCGGCGCCGCACGTCGGTAACCGCACGCCAAACCAGCTCCGAGCCCACCGCGGACCCGCCCGGCGAATTGACGCGAAAAACCACCGCGCGCACGCGCGGGTCCCGCGCCGCCTGTACCAGCTCGGCGGCGGTCTGCTGCCCGCTGATGAACTCGCCGGCGCGCGGCGCCTCGCCGGCAATAACCGGCCCAAGCCCGTAAACCAGTCCGATCCGCGGCCGCCGGCCTTTGTCGTCCAGGTAGCCGGTGCGCCGCAAGTATCGATTCAGATCGACAATCCGGTTGCCGCGCCGGCGCGGTTTTTCCCGCTGCTGCACGCGGCGCAGGAGCCGTACGCTCAGCCGCGGCTGCTCCTCGCCCTGCTGCTCGGGTTCGAATTCGGCGAGCAGGTCCTGCGCGTAGCCCAGCCGATCGATCAACCCTGCTTCCTGCGCCATCCGCGCGGACAGAAAACCGCCATTGATCAGCTCCCGGGCGCGCGCGGCGTCCAGCCTGCGCGAGCGCGAAATGTAATCGACCAGCACGCGCTGCCAGTCATTAATCACGGCCTCCAGGCTTTCGCGAACCTCGGGCGACATGTGCTCGCGGCTGGTGATTTCACCGGCGCCCTTATACTCCTTCCACTGCAGGCTCTGGGCGCCGACATGCAGGCTTGAGAGCGCGCGCTTGACGAAAAAGGCGCCGGCGCTCACTCCCAGCATCATCAGTGGAGTGTCGGGATTGGCGACGATCTCGCGCGCCCCGGCTGCGATCAGGTAGTCATGAAGCTCGACGCCCTCGGAATCGAGCACGGCAACCGTGCGCTTGCCGGCGCGTCCCACCGCCGCCAGCAAATCGTGCAATTCCTGGGCAGACGCCATCCCGCACGCCGCCCCGGCCACTTCCATCATCACAGCTTCCAGTGCGGGATCGTTGGCGGCGTGGGCCAGGGCGTCGCGCAGATGATGCATCGTGACGAACTCGCGGCCCATTAGCCGATCCACCAGTGAACCGACCGAGTGCTCCGTCACCCGGCCGGAAACACGCAGCCGCAGAATTGAGTTGGACGGAATTCGAGCGGGTTTTAAAATCAGGAAAAAGTAAGCGGCGGCCGTGGCGAGGGCCGCCACGGCGAGGGCGGCGCAGATCACGTGCCAGCCGAGCCAAAACGCAACCGCGCTGAGCAGCGCGAGCGCAGCAATGATGATGATTACGCGGACCCGTCGTGTCACAGTTTTGCTCCTCACCCTTTGCGAACATCGCGTGCCGGGATATTCGGCACGTTTTACAGCACCTTGGTTTAGATTAGCCTTTTTTTCATGATCAGGTCTGTTCTTAGCTCGGTTGGATTGGTCTGCCTCATGGCGGCCACCGCCGCGGCACAGATAACCGGCAACAACTACTGGGAGGCCATTCCACCCGAGGTTGCCGGCGGACCGGCCAAACCGGCACCGCCGCCGATAATTCCGAACGTCCCATTCGCGCCGGTGCGCAATGTTCCGGTCCTGGCAAAGCTCAAGATCGACAAAGACTTCAAGCTGCTGGGGCCGTATGCACCGCTGTGGCTGGGTACAAAATCGGTCGCCTTGCTGGGGACTCGTCGCGGACAGGTCACGCTGCTGGCCTGGGATAGCGAGCGTCTCGTCAGTCCGCGCGTGGTGGTGGATCCATCGACAATCCACGGCGGTGCGATTCTGGATATGGCGATGAGCCGCGACGGCAAGCGCGTGGCGATCGCCGCCGCCGCCGGTGATAACCTGCAGGTCTGGCTCCGCGATACGCAAAGCGACGCGCAGGCTTCAATCGTGGCCACAATTGATGGCCGCTGCGACAAGGCCGGAATCGCATGGCTGGACGCGAACACGGTTGCGGTTGGCGCGCAAATGGAGCAAAGCGCTCCGCCGCCGCCTGCTCAATCTCCGATCATTATGCCTGGCCAGCCGCAGCAGCCGGCAGCAGCGCCGCAACCGTCAAACAATCTCTACATCGCGCAATTAGGGCAGCAAAAGAGTCCCGCCCGGATAGACCTCGAATGCCTGGGACATGTCGATCCGACCACGCTGACCTGGAGCCCCGAGGGTAGCCATGCGGTCGCTGTGAGCGAAGAGCAGGGAAAGTGGATGCTGATCGATCGCGCCAAAGCCACTTGTGCGGAGATTAAACTGCCGAACATTGTCCCGGCCAAATTCATAGATTGGGGTGATAAAGCGCAGCGGTTCCTGTTCACGGCCACGCCGGCGCGTTTCCCGGACCCCGGTCACGTCGGGGTAATGGAGTACAGCCTGGCGGCGCACAAGGCGCGGTTGATTGCCTCGCCCGCGACCGCGGCGGCCTACGTCGGGGGCGGCAGGATCGTGGCGCTGGGCAGCCAGCGGCTGAATGCCGCCGCGATGGCGGCCAATCCGGACGCGCTGTTCCCGGCTCAGATCGCGTGGGTCGATCCCGGTCAATCCGAACTCAATATCGTGCCGACCGGATTTGCCAGCTCGGCAACGGAACTGCTGCATGCTCACCTGGTTTATTCGGCGGCCAAAGGATTGCTGGCCACCGCTTTTCAGACGCCCAATCCGAAGGGCGAGTTCTCCGTGCTGATGTGGATTTCAGCCGTTGCGCACAGCGGCGGAGTTCTGGGCACAGGCAAGATGGGAACGATGCTTTTGAGCTGGTCACCGGACGGGAGCAGGCTCGCCGTTCTGGCAGGCCTGCCCGACCATCCGACGCTGGCAATCGTCGCGGCGCCACAATGACCGAGGGTTTGAAACTGCCGAGTTCAGGGACGCCAGCGCGATGAGTTGGAACGCGGCTCGGATGTTTCCAGTGTGTCAGCCACCCATCCTCTGCCACGGCTGGATGTGGGAACGAGAGCGGAACAAATCAGTGCATGCTCCAGTACTCCGCGCCTAGATTTAACGTTTGCGCGGCGCGCTCGAAGCTTTCAAACACAAGCATCCCGCGCTCCACGGCCAGCTTTCTGGCGTTCGCCACGACGTCCTCCAGGTGGGCGTGATGCATGACCAGCGAGAACGGCTTGGTGGTGCGCCGGTTGAAGTCCGCCAGCTTGTCGAGCATCGAAATGACGTCGTTCTCGTGATTGGCCCAACGCGCGGCCGCCGTGCCGGTGCCGACTTCAAGCACAATCAGATCGAGCATCGGATCGCGATCCAGGATGTTAAGGATCCGCACCAGGTTGCCCTCTCCGGGACCCATGATAGTGCCGGCCGCGTCGAGCGGGTTGCGGTAGCTGCCGCCGATTATGTTGAAGAAGGTCTTGAACTCATCGTACGAGGCCTGCGACAGGGCGGGAACCTCCATCCCGGCGCTTGCAAACGTATCGGTAATAAACACCGACTGGCCGCCGGTCATCGCCACCAGGCCGACGCGGCGTCCCTTGATCGGCAGGCTGCGCGAGAACATCGCGAGCGCGTCGAGCAGTGCGTCCCATGAACGCGCCTCAACCGCTCCACCCGCGCGCACTGCCGCTCTCCACACCGCGCCGGGCGTAGCCAGCGACGCGGTATGGGAGAAGGTCGCGCGCGCGCCCGCTTCGGTTATTCCGCCTTTCCAGATCACCACCGGAATACGCGTGGTGGCGCGCTTCAAGACGTCCAGAAAGCGGCGGCCATCGCGGATACCTTCGACGTACATTCCGATCACGCGCGTGTTCGGATCCTCGGCCATCATCTCGAGGTAATCGGCAGGGTTGAGCACGATCGCGTTGCCGATCGAGGCGCCCTTGTTGATCTTGATGCCGCGCATCGGGCCCTGAAAGCCCATGTTCACCATGTGGGTGCCGCTCTGCGAAATAAAGCAGACGTCGCCCGCTTCTCCCGTCGGTTGGCCGGGAAAATTGCAGACTCCAACCGCGGGATTGTACAGGCCCATGCAGTTGGGGCCGACCAGCGCGATATCCGACTCCTCGGCCATTGCCTTGAGTTGGCGCTCCAGCTTGATTCCCAACTCCTCGCCGGTTTCGGAAAAGCCGGAGGTGAAAAATTGTACGCCACGCACTCCGGTCTCCAGGCAGTTCTTGAGAATCATCGGCGCGACCTGGCGCGGCACCGCGGTGATTGCCAGGTCGACCGGACCCGGAACCTCCGACAGGTTGAGGTAGTTGGTGATTCCCATCTTCTCGATATTTGGGATTTCCTTGGGATCGATCTGAACCGAATAAAGTTTGCCCTTGAACTTGGATTGGGCGCGCAGCCAGATATAGCCGCCGGCCTGCTTGTCCCCGATTACCACGATCGTGCCGGGCGACAGCGCTTGCTCCAGGTTGCGCCGCCGCGCGACCCTGCGATCGCCGTTGGCCGGCGATCCGTCCGCCGCCGATTCGTTCAGCGCTATCCGCGCGTCGGCCGCCGTCAGGCCCTGCGAATACACGATGACCGGATTCAGATCCATTTCGCGGATGTCGGGCCGCGCCGCGGCCACTTGACTCACCTTGACCAGCAGATCGACGAACCCATCGACGTCCGCCGGCGGCATGCCGCGCACGCCGCGCAGGATCGCCCCGCCCCTGAGTTCTTCGATCATTTCACGGCCGGTCTGGGCATCGATCGGCGCGGGCCGCATCACAACGTCCTTGAGCACCTCGACCAGTACGCCGCCCAACCCAGCCACCACCATCGCACCAAATGCCGCGTCGTAAGTGATACCGGCCAGCATCTCAACGCCCGGTTTGGCCATCGCCTGCACGGCGACGCCCTCGAAGCGGGCTGACGGGGCCTTTTGCGCGAGGTTGTTCTTGATTTGCTTGAAGGCCGCCTCAACCTGGGCTTGGGAGTTCAACCCCAAGACCACGCCGCCGACGTCGCTTTTGTGGGTAACGTCCGGAGAGAGGACCTTGAGCACAACCGGAAAACCGATCTGCTTCGCAATCGCGGCCGCCCGCGTGGCCGAAGCCGCGCTGCGCGGCATCGCGGTCGGGATTCCGTAAGCCTCAAGGAGTTCCTTGGATTCGATTTCCGAAAGAGCGCTGCGATTCTCCGCCCGCGCCGCCTGTATGATCCGGTCGGTAGCTGCTGTATCCATGCGAGCGGATATAGCAGATTCCGTTTTGCGTGACACCCTCGGAGAACAGGCGTACAGGGCTCGGACTGTGTTGCTTGAATCCACCTGGTGGTGGGTGCCCAGCCTTCGGTGACGTGATTCTTACGACAGAGGCAGTCTGACGCCTGCGGTGACCAGCGCCGCACTGAGAATTCCGGCCAGGGCTTCGCCTGCTACCAGCCCCGCCGAGAATAGCAGTCCGGTATCGGTTTCCGACCGCTCGCTCCGGCCGATTACAACGCGAACCAACGCGCCCAGCGTAATTGCAACGCTCAGCCCCAACGGCAGGTACAGTCCAATCGCCAGCGGCATCGGCGGTGTGCGCCATCCGCTGCCGCCGCGTTCAAGCCGTACGTCCACCAGATAAAGAATTAGAGCCAGCAACGCGCCGATTGCGACCATCGTCCAGGGTAGGCCGCCCACAAAGACGCCGTGTACGACCTGCGCCATCAGAAAGGCCTGTGGCGCGGCCAGCGCTCCGGCCGGTGCGTTCGGCATACCGGCGATTCCGTAACTGCCGATGAGCAGTTTCAAAATCGGCGCGACGACCAACGCCGACACCAGCGCGCCGATCAGGACGCCGTACTCCAGCGCGCGCGGCGTGGCGCCGAGATGATACCCGGTGGCGAGATCGTGCAGCGAATCGCCTGCCATCGCCGCGGCCACGCATACCACCGCGCCCGCCAGGATCGCTATTCGTGGGCCGACCGCGATGCCGACGCCGGCCACCTTGAGCAGCAACGCGAGCGTCAACAGCACGATCAGGGTGACGCCTGACACGCGGTTGTTGGAGGCGCCCACCAGTCCGGTGATATAGCCGGCCACAGCAGTTGCAAATAAACCTATTACCGCCAGGGAGACAGCCAGCACCAGGGCCATGGTCCAGTTTCCCGATACGCGGCCATAGAGCACGAACATTACGATCACGCACAGCGCCAAGGCGATCACTACCTGGGCCGGCGCGATGTCAGTTTCCTCGCGCGAGCGCGCGGCCGAATCGGACGCTGATCCGGCGCGGCTCGTTTCCGCCAATGCCCGAATGATCGGACGGCGCATTCGCCACAGCGTCGTTAGCCCTCCGGTCAGCATCGCGCCGACGCCAAGGAACCTGATTTGGGTATGCCACAGGCCGGATGCGGCCGCTGCGGCCGATTGTTGGCGCAATTCAGGATGCAAAAGACTCAGGATTGGCACCGCGACCAACCACGCAATCGCGCCGCCCGCCAGCACCATCGACGCGATTTGAATGCCGACGATGTAGCCAATTCCCAGCAGTGCGGCGGACAGGTCAAGCGAGCCGGCCAGCGCGGCCCCTCTGAGCCATCGGGCGCCGCTCAGCGCTTCCGGAATCAAGCCGCCGACTGTTTGCGCCAGTTTAATCAATGCCGCTACGGCGCCGCCCGCAATTAGCGGCCGCACCGCCGCGCTTTCCGCGCCGCCGCTGCGCAAGACCCGTGCGCATGCCACTCCTTCGGGATATGGCAGCCGTTCCTCCACAATGTAGGCGCGCCGCAACACGATGATTAGCAGGCTGCCCATCACGCCGCCGACCGCGCACAGCAAAGTCACATCGCGGTAGGAAAGGTCGCTCGCGCGTCCGAGGATGACCAGCGCGGGAAACGTGAAGATTGCGCCAGCGGCAACGGCTTCGCCCGCCGAGGCAATAGTCTGAACAACATTATTTTCCAATTCGGTCGCGCCGCCCAACACGCGCAAAACGGCCATCGAGATGACTGCGGCAGGGATACTGGCCGACACCGTCATGCCCGCGTACAGGCCCAGGTACGCGTTCGCCGCGCCGAGAATCACCGCCAGGAAAAGGCCCAGCATAAGCCCGCGGGCGGTGAACTCGCGCGGTGCGGCGGACAACGGCGTGATCGACGGGGAGGCGGGCAGAGACGCCCGCTCCACGGATAACTCGGATGGAAGTGCCTCTCGCGGCCGAGGCTTATCGGGCGGCGGCGAGGCCATCGGCAAGGGTGAAGCGGCCTTCATAAAGGGCGCGCCCGGTGATAGCGCCAACCACGCCATGTTTGAATCGTGCGCGCAGATTCCGGATATCGTCCAGCGTCGCGATACCGCCCGAAGCGATGACGGGAACTCCGCTTTGGCGCGCGAGGCGTGCATGCTGCTCGCAATCGATACCCGATTCGGTGCCGTCCCGCGCTATGTCCGTGTAGATGATCGCGGCCACGGCGGCGCGCTTGAACAGCGCCGCGGCGTCGCCGATTTCCATCGGGCTGGTCTCGACCCATCCCTTGATCGCGAGGCACCCGGCGCGCACGTCCAATGATCCGAACACGCGCCCGGGGAAAAGCCGGCACAACTCCAAAAGCAATGGCTGGTCCAAAAACGCAACGGAGCCAAGCGCTATCCGATCGGCGCCGGCGGCAAACACAGCCTGCGCGGAAGCAACCGAGCGCAAGCCGCCGCTTACGTCGATTGCGCATCGCGTGGCCGCGCGGATGCGGCGCACGGCGTCGAGGTTGCGGGGCTCGCCCGCCACCGCGCCGTCCAGGTCAACGACGTGGATCATCCGCGCTCCGCCATCCTCGAAGCTGCGCGCTACGGCGGCGGGGTCGTCGCCATAAACGGTGGCCCGATCCATATCGCCTTGCAGCAGGCGCACCACCCTGCCCTCTTTCAGATCGATCGCCGGAATCAACTCGAAGCAATCAAACGGCGCAACTGCTTCGCCAGGCCGCTGCGTGATGGAAACCGCTTTGCTCAGGACAGCGTCCCCTTGGTCGACAGCACGCCATGGATCCTGGGTTCGACGGCGGTCGCCTGATCCATCGCCTTCGCCAGCGATTTGAAGATGGTTTCGATCATGTGATGCGGATTGCGGCCGCTGTGCATGATCACATGGAGATTCATCCGCGCTTCGTCGCTCAGCGCCTTGAGGAAGTCGTGCACCAGTTCGGTCTGAAAGTGGCCCACGCGCTCCTGCTTGATCTTCACGTTGTAGGCGAGATAAGAGCGGCCGCTCAGATCGACCACCGAAGTGCACAATGCCTCGTCCAGCGGCACCACCGCGTTGCCGAAGCGCTTGATACCGGTGCGGTCGCCGAGCGCCTGGCTGAACGCGCGGCCCATGACGATACCGACATCCTCGACCGTGTGATGGTCGTCAATCTCGATATCGCCGCGAGCTTCAACCCTAAGGTCGAAGAATCCATGGCGCGCGAAGCTGTCCAGCATATGGTCGAGAAACGGCACGCCGGTGGAAATTTCGCCCCGTCCGCTGCCGTCGAGCGCCAGTTCGACTTTGATCTGCGTCTCACGGGTCTTCCGCTCGACCCCGGCGCAGCGTTCCGGATGGCCGGCGGCTATCTGCAAGGTGGGACGCGGCCGCCCCTTGGCCAGCTTCTTTCGCGAACCATTTTTTACGCTCAGCTTACCGCCCATTGCGCCGAATCCTCCGCTTGGTCACCGGCCGATTGAGGCGCCGCTCGATTGCGCGCGCGTGGCCCTCAAAGCCTTCCATCCGCGCCAATTGTGCGACCACCGGACCCAGAGTGGCCATCGCGGCAGGCGTCGCCTGGATTATACTGGTTCGTTTGACGAAATCGTACGCCCCCAGCGGTGAGGCGAAGCGCGCGGTGCCTCCGGTGGGCAGGATATGATTTGGCCCCGCGAGGTAATCTCCCAGCGGGGCGGGACTTAGCGAGCCGAGAAAAACCGCGCCCGCGGCGCGCACCGATTTGAGCAATTGATCCGGCCGGCGAACGTCGATCTCGAGATGTTCGGGTGCAATCTGATTGGCGATCTCGCAAGCTTGCGCGAGGCTCTTTACCAGCACCACCGCGCCCCGCCGCTCCAGAACCGCCCTGACCGCCTCAGCGCGCGGCAGATCGACCAGCGCGTCCTCCAGCGCTTGCGACACATCCATTGCGACAGCGCGCGAGGTGGTCAGCACGATTGCCGATTCGCCGCCCGAACCATGCTCCGCCTGCGCAATCAGGTCGGCAGCGACCCAAGCCGGCTTGGCGCTGTCGTCGGCGATAATCAGAACCTCGCTGGGTCCGGCGGTCTTGTCGATATCGACCACGCCGTAAACCATGCGCTTGGCGCTCTGCACGTACGCGTTGCCAGGACCGACAATTTTGTCCACCGCGCGAATCGTTTCGGTGCCGTATGCCAGTGCGGCGATCGCCTGCGCGCCGCCGACGCGGTAAATCTCGTCAACTTCCGCGATCGCCGCCGCGGCCAGCACCACCTGCGGATGCACGTCGTCGGTTGCCGGGCACATCATCACGATTTCGTTGACGCCGGCCACACGCGCAGGAATTGCATTCATTAGAACCGTTGACGGATAGGCCGCCGCGCCGCCGGGCACATAGATTCCCACGCGCCCGAGCGGCTGCACTAACTGCCCCAGGCGCATCCCAAATTGATCCTTGTACGTGAAGGACCGATTGACGGTACGGCGATGAAACTCGCGGATGCGGCGCGCGGCTGTCTCCAGCGCCTTGCGCTCGTCGCTCGCCAGGGTTGCCAGCGCCCGCGAGATTTCCTTTGGGCTGACGCGCAGCGCCGATTTGGTAAGCGTGGCATGGTCGTAGCGTTCGGTGAACTCGATTAGTGCCTGGTCGCCGCGCTCGCGCACCGCCTCTATTATCGAGGCAACCGCTCCTTCCACACCGTCGCCCATGGTGCTGCGATGCTCCAGCAGATCCTTCAACCATTGCTTGAAGGCGGGAGTGTGGGAGGAAAAGATGGGCAGGCTCATCATGCTCCCCGGTCGGGTACGCGTTCGATCCGCGCGCCGAGGCTCCGGAGCTTACTGTCAAGCGCCTCGTAGCCCCGGTCAAGATGGTACACGCGCTGGACTTCGGTAGTATTTTCCGCCGCCAGGCCGGCCAGCACCAGACTGCTGCTGGCGCGCAGATCGGTCGCCATCACGGGCGCTCCGCTCAGCCTGGGCACGCCGCGCACGACCGCGGTTGGGCCTTTCATCGCGATATCGGCCCCCATCCGCAGCAGTTCCAGGGCGTGCATGAAGCGGTTCTCAAAGATGGTCTCGGTGATCACGGAGGTGCCCTCGGCTCCCGCCAGCAACGCCATCATCTGCGCTTGCAGATCGGTTGGAAAGCCCGGATACGGCAGCGTGCGCAGCTCAACCGGGCGAAGCGCCTCGCGGCGCCCAACGCGCAGCCCGTCGCCTTCGGGGGCGACCTCGACTCCGCTTTCCAGAAGCTTGGCGACGGTCGCCTTGAGGTCATCCGCACGCGCGCCGCGAACCAGCACATTACCGCCGGTTATTGCCGCGGCTACCATCAGAGTGCCGGCTTCGATGCGATCGTTGATGATCGTATGGTCCGCGCCGTGCAGGCGCTCGACGCCTTCGATCTCGATTACATGATTGCCCGCGCCGCTGATCTTCGCGCCCATCGCGTTGAGCATGCGCGCCAGGTCCTGCACCTCGGGCTCGCGGGCGGCGTTCTCCAAAGCGGTGCGGCCGCGCGCCACCGTGGCCGCCATGATGATGTTTTCCGTGGCCCCCACCGACGGCGTGTCCAGCCACACACGCGTGCCACTGAGTCGCTCGGCATGCGCCTCAACGTATCCGTGGCGCAGTTGAACGCGCGCACCCAGTGCGCGAATACCACGAATGTGTAAATTGACCGGCCGCGACCCGATCGCGCATCCGCCGGGAGTCGAGACCCGCGCCCGTCCGGTGCGGGCCAGCAGCGGCCCCAGCACGAAGAACGAGGCGCGCATGGTCTTGACCAAATCGTAAGGCGCTTCGTACGAGTTGATCTGCGCCGCGCATAATTCCAGCGTATGCTCGTCCAGCCAACGTCCCTCAACGCCCAGGTGATCCAGCAGACTGAGCGCGGTTGTGATATCGCGCAGCCGCGGCACATTGCGAATTACAACCGGTTCGGCACTCAGCAGCGACGCCATCATGATCGGCAGCGCGGCATTCTTGCTCCCGCTTACCGAAACCTCGCCGGCCAGGGGTACGCCGCCCGCAATGACGATTTTGTCCATGGGAAAGCGCCCGCCCTGCTCAGGCCGGCCTGCGCGCACGCACGACGCGCTGGTGGCCGCTCAGGTCCCGGATTTTTTCAGCTACGCGGCAGCCGCCGCCCTCCAGGATGCGGGCCACTTGGACGGCCTGCCCCGCACCGACTTCGACGATCACTTCGCCGCCGCTTGAAAGGTATGCCCCAACTTCCGCAGCTATCCGCCGGTAAAAGTCCAACCCGTCCTGTCCTCCCCGCAACGCGATCTCAGGTTCATAGCACGCAACTTCGGGCTGCAAGCCATCGATCTCGAGATCGCGCACATAAGGTGGGTTGGAGAGTATCAAATCGAATTTCGGATGCGAACAGGGGATAGCCGCGAAACAGTCGCCTAACAGGAATTCGATGCGGTGGGAGCAGCCGTGGCGTTTCGCGTTGCGACGCGCCACCTCCAACGCGGAGGCTGAAATATCGGTCGCCGTCACAATTGCGGTAGGCAACTCCACGGCAATCGCAATCGCGATCGCGCCAGAGCCAGAGCCAAGATCAAGGACGCGGCTGGAAGGCCAGTTGGACAGAAATGCCGCGGCGGCGTCGACGACCAACTCAGTTTCCGGACGCGGGATAAGTACTTCGCGGTTCACCTCGAATTCAATGCCATGGAACTCCTTATTGCCCATGATGTAGGCCAGAGGTTCGCGCGCAGCCCGGCGCGAAACAAATTGATCGAAGCGGCCGATGGATCGATCGTCGAGCGCAAGCGAACCACTCAACAGCCTGGTCCGATCCACGCCGGCGGCCGCCGCGAGCAGCAGCTCCGCATCCAGCGCGGGGCTCTCTACCCCCGCCTGCCGCATCCTCTCCGATGCCTCGGCAAGCAGGCCGGCAGCCAGCTTGCGGAAGTTGGGCCGATCAGGCTCCATCGCACTCAGGCGCTGAGTGCCTGGGTCTGTTCCTGGGTGGAGAGCGCGTCGATTAGCGGATCCAGCCCGCCGTCGAGCACGCGTTCGAGCTGATGCAGGGTGAGATTGATCCGATGGTCGGTGACGCGCGATTGAGGAAAGTTGTAGGTGCGGATTCGCTCCGAGCGATCGCCGGTACCGACCATCGAACGGCGGCTTTCGGCGATCTTGGCGTCCTGTTCCTCGCGCGCCTTGTCCAGCAGGCGGGCGCGCAAGATCTTGAGCGCCCGCGCCTTGTTCTTGTGCTGCGACTTCTCGTCGCGGCAGATGATTACCATCCCGCTCGGCAGATGCGTAATCCGCACCGCCGAGTCGGTGGTGTTGACGCTTTGACCGCCGGGCCCGGAGGCGCGCATCACGTCGATGCGCAAATCCTTCTCCTCGTTGATGTTGATCTCCACCTCGTCGGCTTCAGGCAGCACGGCGACGGTGACGGCCGAGGTATGAATGCGTCCGGATGCCTCAGTGGCGGGTACGCGCTGCACGCGATGCACTCCGCCCTCGAACTTGAAACGGCTCCAGGCGCCGCGCCCGCCGACCGACGCGATCACTTCCTTGATGCCCCCCAGCCCGGTGCTGCTGATGCTCAGCACTTCAACCTTCCAGCCGCGCTCCTCGGCATATCGCGTGTACATGCGGAACAGGTCGGCGGCAAACAGCGACGCCTCCTCGCCGCCGGTCCCGGCGCGAATTTCAAGGATAACGTCCTTTTCGTCGTTGGGGTCGCGGGGGGTCAAAAGCTGCTTGAGCCGCACTTCGGCGCTGGTGAGTTGTTCGCGCAAGCGGGGCAGCTCCTCCTTGGCCAGTTCGCGCAACTCGGCGTCGTTGGACTCCAGCGCGGCTTTGTAGTCCGCGGTTTCATCCGAAGCGCGGCGGTACTCGCGGATACACTCCACCAGTTCCTGGAGCTGGGAGCGCTCCTTGGCCAGACGGGCGTACTCGCGGTTGTTCGCCATCGCAGCCGGATCGCTCAACTGGCGCTCCAGCTCCGAGTAGCGTTCCTCGATTCCCTTGACCTTATCCAGCATCGCGGCAATCAGCTCCCCGCGCGGTTCGCATTGAGGCGACCACGGCGGCTTTCAAAGCCGCCGCGTGCAGGTTGTGCGATTGAGCGCAGGGGCGGCATCCCGCGGACCGCCGCTTACTGCAGTCCGTACTTACGCTTGAAACGTTCCACCCGTCCCGCAGTATCAACCAGGCGCTGTTGCCCGGTATAAAAGGGATGGCACTTGGAGCAGACTTCAACGTGCAGCGAGTTGACCGTAGAGCGCGTTTCGAACGTGTTGCCGCAGGCGCAGGTCACCACGCAACGCCGATATTGTGGATGGATTCCCGGTTTCATAATCCCAATTTAAGCGCTAAACGTAATCTTACAAGGTACCAGCCCCAGCGCCGTCGAACAATCACCCGATTCGTCGGCAAATCCGGTCTGGGGCGGCTTCCTGCCGCTCTCTTGTGGGCAGCGCCGCCCTTCCTGGCGGTTCTTTTTTTGGCCGGGATTCTCTTCGCGTTTGGCGCACCGCGGCAAACCGCCAAATGGAAAGGATTTGCCCCCGCCGATCAGAATCTGCTCGCGCCTCTTTTGGGCCTTGCACCCCCGCAGGATCCACGCCAGGCGCTCGAAATTTTCGAGCAAATCCACTCTTTGGACCGCAAACTAATACTGCATCCGGCGCTTTCGCCGGAGCTACAACGCTTCTTCGACCGCCTTCCCGCGCCGGAGGTGATTCCCATCGAAATGCCCACGCTGTACGCCAGCCCGGACATCCCGTGGGCGGTCGAGCCACCCGACATTCATTACATCGCCGTGGGCGGCCATCCCGATGGCCGCGAGTTCACTTACGGACTGGCCAAGCAGGCGGACCCGCCCGAGCAGCCGGGCCAACTGGGCGCCGTACTCAGGATTACTCCGCGCCCGCCAGCCAGATACCGGTCCGATAGTGTCATCGCGGAACTTAAGGTATTGCTTTATATCTCAGAAGTTCTGACCGCGGCCCGTGGGATGGACGCTTCGGTTGGCTTTCAGCGCGAGATTTACGGCACGTTGGAGCCGCCCTGGGACAAAAAACCCGGTATATTCAATCAACACGACAAGACCGCTCTCGCTCGGCTGCGGCGTGACCTGCCGGCGACGTCGGAGCGGCTCGATCACTATCTCAAGATTCGCAACTTGCTGGACGAATTCAGCGGCCCCTCAGGTCCGCGCGTGCTGTTCAACCTTGACGCCGAGGTTCGCCTAGCCGCCCTTGAGCCATTTCCTCATTTGCATAAATTCTGGCGCGAAGTAGCCGGACGCGTGGACGCACAGTGGGAAATCCGCGATGAGTCCGGGCGCCTATGGTTTTTGACGGGTTTCCATCGCGGCCGCATCGCCACCGCCTTTATGCTGCGCGAGGGAATGCTCGCGCCGATGAATTCCGCTCTGCAACCCGCCGGTCCTCCCCTGCCCATCGAACAGATCCGGGACGGGCGCTTTTACATCCAGAGCACGGTGTCGGCGCAGCGCTTCGGGATGCGGTTCGGAATGAGCGGAATCAAATTCCTCATCACATACAGCAACAAGCGGGGCTCGATCAGCTTTGACGGACACATGATCGGCGCTCCGCGTCTTGTCGCGCCGCCGGTAATTCATCCGCTGACGATGCTACTGGCAGGCGAGTTCCTCGACACGATTGCCTACGGCAACGACGGACTCGGCGTGGCCACATCATTCGCCGCCCTCCCCGCACCGCGGGGCGGCACAATGCTGGCTTGGTCCGTCGGTGCTGAACTGCGCAATGCTCCCGCACTCGCGATGCTCACCCGGATGGCAGCGACGTTCGCACCGCAGTACGGCACGCAAGTGAGGGAAGAGCAACGGCGTCTGACTGCGGAGTTCTTCGACGCGTTGGAATCCGACTACCGCCGCGCGCGCCCGGTTTTGCTTGGTGGTTCGGAACCAGTTGAATATGGCACACATTGATCGCGCATGCCCATCAGTCTCAGCCTTCCCTCACTCCAACTCCCCTGCTCATGGAAAGGGCGGCGCCTATCCGGTCGTCAGTGAGTCTTAGCCATGGACGCCTCCAACAGGCTATAGTTCGGCTCCCGACAAAGCGCGCAGAGGAGGACCATAACGATGAAGTTCGGAGCTTTCCTGTTTCAACATCGCGGACCGTCGCTGGCTGCCGCGGCCCGTGCCGCGGAGGATTTGGGTTACGAGTCGGTCTGGATGGGCGAGCACATATCCTTTCCAGCCGAACTCAAGTCGACCTACCCCTATGATCCGAGCGGCCGCCCGCCGGTGCGAATGGACGCGCCGATCGTCGATCCGATCACCGCCTTTGCATTCCTGGCCGGCCTCACCACCAAGATCAAATTCGCCACCGGGGTGTTCATCCTGCCCTTGCGCAATCCGTTCGCGCTGGCCAAACAGATCGCCACACTGGATCAGCTCTCCAACGGGCGATTCCTGTTCGGAGTCGGAATCGGATGGCTCAAGGAAGAGTTCGAATGGGTCGGGATGCCGTGGGAAGATCGCGCGCTGCGAACCAACGAATATCTCAAGCTGATGACGGCGCTGTGGACGCAGAAGGACCCGGCTTACAAGGGCAAGACGGTCCAGACCGAGGGGTTCAAGTTCGAGCCCAAGACTAAACAGCAGCCCCATCCGCCATTTATTTTTGGCGGTAATACGGAGGCGGCAATGAAACGCGCGGCGCGTCTGGGCGACGGATGGTACGGGGTCACCCACGGCCTCGAACATGCAACCGAACTGCTCAAACAACTGCGCGAAGTTGAAAAGCGCTATGAGCGGGCCACCCCGTTGGAGATAACGGTCGGAATCGGCGCGGTGACGCTGGATTCCGTCAAGCGGCTGACGGATTTGGGTGTCGATCGAATCATGGGGAGCGTCCTCAAGGCGGGCGAGATCCCGCGCGATTACATACACGGACTACATCGGTTCCATGATGAGGTTATGTCGAAGCTGTGAGAGGGGAGATCGCGGCGCGGGCACGGCCGGCCCGCACTTGGCGACTATGGCAACCCCGCTTCCCTACAACAGCGAACCCTGACGATTGCGGCCCATGTGGTGGTAGGCGCGCGCGGTCGCAATGCGGCCCTTGGCGGTGCGCGCAATGAAGCCCTCCTGGAGCAGGTATGGCTCGTACACTTCCTCGATCGTGTCGCGCTCTTCACCGATCGCTGCGGCCAGGCTTTCGACACCTACCGGCCCACCGTCGAACTTGTCCATGATTGCGGACAGGATCGCGCGATCCATTTGATCGAAGCCGCAGGCGTCGATATCGAGCAGCTCCAGGCATTCGAGCGCGACCTGGCGCGTCACATTGGAGGCGCCTGTTACCTGGGCAAAATCGCGCACCCGCCGCAGCATCCGGTTGGCGATTCGTGGTGTGCCGCGCGTACGCGCCGCCATCTCGGCCGCCGCTTCGGAGTCAACCTCGATCTTGAGCAGATGGGCAGAGCGCCTGATGATCTCGGTCAGCTCGGAGCGGTTGTAGAATTCCAGATGAAAATGCTGGCCGAAGCGGTCGCGCAGCGGCGAACTCAGCATGCCCGATCGCGTCGTCGCGCCGATCAGCGTAAACGGCTTGACCGCCAGCGGCATCGCGCGCGCGCCTGGTCCCTTTCCAACCACAATGTTGAGCTGAAAGTCCTCCATCGCCGGGTACAGGATTTCCTCCACCGGCCGCGCCAAGCGGTGAATCTCATCGATAAACAACACGTCGCCCTGCTGCAGGTCCACCACCAGCGCGGCGAGATCGCCTGCGCGTTCGATCGCGGGTCCCGAGGTCTGACGGAAGTTGACGGCCAGTTCGCGAGCGATGATATGAGCCAGTGAGGTCTTGCCCAGCCCCGGCGGACCCGACAGCAGCACATGATCCAGCACGTCGCCGCGCGCGCGGGTGGCCTTGATGGACATCCCCAGGATCTTCTTCAGACGTTCCTGACCGACGAAATCGCGCAGCGTGCGCGGCCGCAAGGAAAGGTCGAGCTTCTGCTCCTCTTCCAGCTCGGCGGGAGCAGTCAGACCCGGACGCCTGGGCTTCGGCGCCGACGCCTTCTCATCTTTCACTGGCCAGCACCGCCAGGGCCCTGCGGATCACGTTCTCGAGCCCCGTCTCCTGCGCTCCGTTCTCGGGCATGACTGAATCCACCGCGCGCTTGGCCTCAGCGGGCTTGTAGCCCAGATTGACCAATGCCGAGACTGCGTCGTCAAGCACACCGCCGGCCGGCAACGCGGGCGCGTCGGCGATCGGTGCAATCAGCTTCAAGTCCGCCGCCTTGTCGCGCAATTCCCTCACGATCCGTTCCGCCACCCTGGTGCCGATTCCAGGCACCGCGTCGAGGCGCGCGACGTCTTCGCGGCCGATCGCTGCGACCAGTTCGTCGGGTGACAGGTTCGACAGGACCCCCAGGGCCAGTTTGGGGCCAACATGCTGGACCTGCATCAGAAGGTCGAAGGCGCGCTTCTCCGCCACGCACATGAAGCCGTAAAGCTGCCACGAATCTTCGCGTATGACCTGGCGAACTTCGAGTAAAACCGGACTGCCCGCCGGCGGCAGCCGGTAATAAGTGCTGAGCGGGATTGAAACCTCGTAGCCGACCCCGGCGGTTTCGATTATCACACGGCCCGGTTCACGCACCTGCAGCTTGCCGTTAAGGGTCGCGATCATAGTGGTGCATTTACTCCCGGGCGGCGGCCACGCGGCTCCGATGGAGGAAATCGTGCAATGTTCAAATGGCACAGCGCGATCGCCAACGCGTCGGCGGCGTCATCGGCCAGTGCAAGCGTCTCATTCATCGCCAGCGTGCGCCGCACCATGAACTTTACCTGGCTCTTGTCGGCGCGCCCATGACCGGCCACGGTGAGCTTCACGTGGGCAGGCGCGTACTCGAACAGTTCCAGACCATGGGCGGCGGCGGCCAGCAGCGCCATCGCGCGCGCCTCGCCCAAACGAAACGCGCTCTGAACATTGACGGCGACAAAGCTGCGCTCCAGGCTCATCGCGTCGGGCCCGTATTGCCCGATGAGATCGCACAGGCGCTCGTAAATGGTTCGCAGTTTGTCCGGGTATGACGCGCGGGAACTAGGGCGAATGACGCCCGCCACGATATGCTCGAAGCCGCCGCCCCGCCGCTGAATCACTCCGAACCCGGTGACGGCGCTTCCCGGGTCAACTCCGATCACCCGCATCCACCACCTCCCGCCGCGCGCACATCAGTTGCGCGGGCAACAAACCTGGCCGGCGGCCTTCAGGCCGCCGAGATATGGGCCAACTCTTCGGCGTCGATATCGAAATTGGCGGACACGCTCTGCACGTCGTCGTGATCCTCCAAATCCTCGACCAGCTTGATCACCTGCTCGGCGGCGTGCCCCGATACCCGCACGACATTTTCCGGCGCCAGGGCAACCTCGCCGTGGGCGATCGGTATGCCAGCTTTTTCCACGGCGTCCCGCACCGCCTGGTAGCTCTCAGGCGCCGCCGTGATCTGAAAACTTTCCGGATCGTCCGCGGACAGGTCCTCCGCGCCCGCCTCAATTGCCAGTTCGAATAACTTGTCTTCGTCCACCGCACCCTTCTCGACGCTGAGGATGCCCTTCTTCTTGAACATCCAGCCGACGCATCCGCTTTCACCCAGGTTTCCGCCATGGCGGCCAAACAGGAAGCGGATCTCGGCGACCGTGCGGTTGCGGTTGTCGGTAAGGGCCTCGGCGATAATCGCTACGCCGCCGGGTCCATAGCCCTCGTAGATCACCGTTTCGAGCTGGGCGCCGCCCAGTTCCCCGGTCCCTTTCTTGATAGCCCGATCGATATTGTCGTTTGGCATCGACTGGGCCTTGGCGGCGGCAACCGCCGTGCGCAGGCGCGGATTCGCCTTCACATCGCCGCCGCCAAGCTTGGCGGCAATCGTGATCTCCTTGATCAGCTTGGTGAACATCTTGCCGCGCTTGGCGTCGGTAGCCGCCTTCTTGTGCTTTATTGAGCTCCACTTGGAATGGCCTGACATGATCGAATCAGCCTTTGAGAAATTGAAACGTTTTTACGATACCATAACCCCCGGCTCGGCGGGAGCGAGCGGGGCGGTCCGCCAGGTGGGCATCAACAGAGACCCGTTATGTGGAAAAGAATGAAATTCGAGATATCGACATTCCTTACCCTGTTGGCGCTGACCGCTGCCGGATGCTTCCATGAGGCGGTTGTCCGGCACGATGTTGAGCCGGTAAAAAACAGTATTCCGGTTCCTTACGACGAAGTGTGGGACGCCACTCTGGATGTCGTAAAGAAAAATGAATTGAAGGTCCAGGCACAGGATCCGGTGCACGGTATCCTGGAGGCGCAGGGCCGCCATTTCACGCTGAAAGACGCCGATTGCGGGATCGTCGGCACGCCGCTGGGCAAAGTCCCGGCCGAGCCGACCGACGAGGCCACCACGGTGTTCAATTTCTACCTCAAGCCCGATGGCCCCGAAGCCACCAGCGTATCGATCCAGGCAACCTTTTCCACGCCGGGAAACGCCCCGTTCCATCCCACGACCAATCTGAACTGCGTATCCAAGGGCCGCTATGAGGCTCTTTTACTCAAGCAGATCAAGGAAGCCTCCGCCGAGCAACGCCGCCCGATCTACAAGCCCGTGCAAGGCCAATAAAGGCGCGCCTCGCCGCCGGCAGTGCTGTTCGCTAGGCTGGATGTATGAACGTGAAGAAGGTTTGCGTTTACTGCGCCTCGAGCCGGCAGTGCAACCCCGCCTATCACCAGGCGGCGCGTGAACTCGGAGAGGAATTGGCCGCCAACGGCGTAACGATTGTTTACGGCGGCGGTTTGGTTGGTTCGATGGGCGCGCTGGCCAATGCCGCGCTGGCGCAGGGCGGCAGGGTAATCGGAATCCTGCCGCAGTTCATGCATGAACTGGAATGGGGTCACACCAGCCTGACCGAGTTGGTGATCGTCAACGACATTCATGAACGCAAACGCCTGATGATCTCCGACGTTGACGCGGTAATCGCGCTGCCCGGAGGATGCGGCACGTTGGAGGAGCTGTTCGAAGCGATAACCTGGAAACGCCTGGGGCTTTATTCGGGACCGATCGTGATGGTGAACACGCTGGACTTCTTCGCGTCCTGCATCGATCTGCTCAAACGATGTATCGAGGATCGATTCATGGATCCGAGACACGCCGCCATGTGGAGTGTGGTCAACAGGCCGGCCGACGTACTCGACGCGATTGGCCGTGCGCCGCAGTGGCGTCCAGAGTATCGCTCGTTCGCGGGCTTGTGAAACATCGTTGGCATTGAGCGGAATGCGTATCAAGGTGACGGAGAGTTACTCGGACTTTTGATGCGTGGGTCCTCGTCCAGTGGCAACGCTTTGGCGCTAATGCGGTTGCAGTCATCTACCGCGTTGAGGCGCGGCGGGCGGGCGGTTCCTCTGACTTGCGCGGCGACATCGTCTGGCCGAACGTACGCCAGCCGAATACCGACAACGCTATCAGCAAGAGAAAGGCTGCCACCACGGTCCATGGGCTGCCGATCGGCACCTCTGCCGAATCCTTGCGAATCTTGTCGAGGTCATAGAGCGCCTGCGCTCCGGCGGGCGGGGCCGCAACCTTTTCCATCAGGATATTGCGGCAGAAGACCGTGCCGGTATTGAGGCTGCCGAATCCTCCCACGCGGCACGCCAATTCCAAATCGGCTCCCTTCGTCCCAACCTTCAGATAGAAGCCTACCGATTGCCAGTCCGTGGTGCCCTTGAGATCGAGCGAGCTGATGCCGTCCTCCATGATACTGAGGTTGGCGCCGGTGGCGTCCTTGCCTACGTTCTGAGCGCGCACGTCGGCGCTGAAGTGGTACCATCCGCTGGTCAGGTTCAGCGATTGCGCCCACCGCGCGTCGTTGGCCTTGATGTTGGTAACCGACAACTCACCCGGCCTGCCCTCTTCGTGCGTCCATTGATAGGTCGAGTATTCGGACCCTTCCTGCCAGGCTTGGGTCTGCCAGTCGTCGGGCGAGTTGCCCGCGCCTTTGCTCAGTTTGGGATTGGCCAGCAGGTTGGACACCTGTGCGGCGGGTCCGGCAGCGGAGGATAAGGCTGTGCCTACAAGACACAGCACAACAGTCATCAATATGCCCGCCGGTACGCGGTTCATCGTCAGATCCAGCTTCTCAGCCCCGGTCCCTGGAGCCACATACGCGCATAGTAACCGCTGCGCTGGATTGGCAGTGCGAGCCATATCGGAGCGTAATAAAAAAACAGGATCAGCACCGCGCCGACAAACAGGCCGCATATGAATTTGCCGTCGTAGCCTTCGTTGCCGAGCAGCGCCAAAAACGTGAGCAGCATCGCCACAATGATCACCACGCCAACGCCCATGCCGAGCCCCAGCATCGCCACCGGAGTCAGCGTCGCCAGCAGCGCGGCCTTCTCGACCAGCAGCGCCCGGCCCTCCCAGCATTCGGCCAGAACCGCCGCCAGCGCGAGGTATCCGAGGTACACGGCCGGCATGTAATGGTACAGAAACAGAGTGCGGCCAATCGGAATCCACATCCCGAGGTACGCCGCGTATCCAACCACGATGAAGGTGCGAGGCAGGCTGCGGCGCTCATATGCCTGGAAGCCGACGATAATGATCGCGGTCAATGCGCCCCACCATGCCGCGGGATTGCCGCCGCCCCAGATCGTCGCCACGATCTCTCCGTTAGGCGGGAAGTCCTGCCAATAGGCGATTGGACGCAGCATCAGCGGCCAACTCCACCATGGTGCGGCATACGGATGGGTGGCGGTGGAAACGCTTTGCTCGTACCAGACTACTTTGCCGTAATAGGCAACCAGGTCGGCGATTCCGCCCCACCATCCGAGCAGGAAATGCGGCAGGAACGCCAACAGGTACACCAGGGCGGCGACCCCGCCGACCAGCGCCAGCGCGCCGCCGACCCGCCGCTCGAGCATCGGATCCCAATTGCGTGCGGGCTTCGGCGACGGAGCCGCCACGGCCACCGGCTTGACGGGCTGGTTCCGCTTGCGCCGATTGCGCCGCTTTTGCGGCTCTAAAACGGACTGCGCCGGAGCCGGCTCGGGTTGCGGCATCCGCTCACGGATCAGCACCCAGACCATGAACCCCGTCACCAACAGGAACGTGACGGCCGGAACATACAATTTCGCGCTCAGGCATAGACCGAGCGCGATCGCCATCCAAAGCAGAGTATTGCGGCGGCGTGGACCGTCGGGAGTTTGAATAAAGCGGAACAGCAGCAGATACGCCCAGGCGCCGAAGGTAACGTAAACGATGTCCAGCACCGCGATCCTGGAGTCGACCACGAACATGCCGTCGCACAGCACCAACATGCCGGCCAGCCCCGCAACCAGGCGCGAATTGAACATCCGCCGGGCCAGCAGGTAAGTAATCGCAACCAGCGCAGTGCCGATCGCGGCATTGGGTAGGCGCCAGGCCCAGGCATGATCGCCGAACAATGCGATAGACAGCGCGATCAGCAGTTTGGCCAGCGGCGGATGTGGATCGAGGAAGTCTTCGGCATGCAGATAGTGCCGGGCCTGACCGACGAAGTGCACCTCGTCGAACACGATCTCATTGGGATGCCCGATGCGGTAAAACCGCAGGAACACCGCGACCACCAGCAGTGCGACTACGATGAGCGTATCGAGCCGCTCCCACGGCGGACATTGAACCCCTTCGGCGCCAGCAGCAACGGGTTGCGCAGCCGCGGGCGGGGTAGCCAGGCGCTCCACGCGCCGCCACAGTTCGGAAAACTTCATTACCGGTTGTGAATCTGAAATTGCTTGCCATCCATACCAGAGGCTGGCGCCGAACAGGACCACGTTGGCTGCCGAAGCAGCCATTGCCCAGGAATCGCGCGCGTCCAGGAACGAGTTGGTGTCGAGCACCTTCTTGACATAAATGAGGTTGAACAGAAAGGTCACTGTCAGGCCGGCGAAGATCCCCAGCGCGGCCGGTGATTCCACCGCCAACGGAATCAGGACCACCAGCGCCGGATAGAGGTAACGTTCATGCATCCGCGGCGCGAGGACGAAAAATCCGGTGATCGCCAGGAAGGACGCCAGGAACAGTCCCTTGCGGTCGGGCCGTGCCCAGAGCAGGTATGCGATGACCGCGTAAAGCACCGCTACCAGCGCCATCCCGATCGTGAAGCATGACACGCCGAGGATCGCCGTCGTGTCGTCGCGCCGCAGACCGAAGATCAGCGCCATCAGGTTAAAGGCGTTGACCGCACTCTCATGGTAGTAGCCTGCGGTGGCGGAATAGAGATCGAACAGCCAGCTCCAGGCGTGTCCCATCTGGAACGGCGCGATTGTCACCAGTCCAAAGGCCAGGAAGGCAAGCCCCGAGCGCAGCCACTCCGGGCGCTCTCCCTTGATGAGCGTCCATAGGCCGAGCACCGGTACCAGCGCCAGCGCCTGCGGCTTGGTGAGCACCGCCAGCGCCGCCAGCCCCCATCCCAGCTCATACTCCTGGTCCAGCAGCATGAGCATCGACAGCAGCATCAGCAGCGCCGGGATAGAGTCGCTCTGGCCCCAGAATAGCGTGTCGTAAAGCAGCGCGGGATTGAGCGCGAACAGCGCCATCGCAGCATAGGCGAGGTAGGCGGGCGCTGTCCTTCTGACCATAGCAAAGACGAGCCCACCCAACAGCAGGTCGCCGATGATCGCCGGGCTCTCGATCATCACGCGCAGCATGTCACCGGTAAGGCCAAGCGCATGCGCGGCCGAGCCCGCCGCCCACAGCGCGTACAGATAACCGGGCGGATAGTCGAGGAAATAGCCAGGTTCGTACATGCGCGCCGGACCAACCTCGGCCATTCGCAGCGCCCACGCCTGGTAGCTGCCGACGTCGATACCTAAGCCTGGAAGCACGGGCAGCAGCGCCACCTTGACGAGCAGCAAGCCCAGCAACAGAAGCAGGGCCCAGATAAGCCCCCCTCCCTCATCCTCGAACAGTGGCTTGCAATAGAGGAAAAGCGAATAGATGACGAGGGCAAGCAGTATCACGCCGCAAAAAACGCCTACCGCCCGGCCGTCGTTGGTCAGCGGCGCCGCCGCGGCCCAAGCCGGACCGGACAGCCACAAGATCGCCCAGGCGGCGAACAAGGCACAAAGGGCGCCGGTAGTCGATTTACCCAGCTTATCGAACCGAATCATAATCGCGGCAGCGCTTTTCCTCCCGTCGGCGTGCATCGACAAACATTAGTTCACGCGCCGGCGGCAGTGAGCAAGACCAGCCGCCGGGCCGGGGGCCTTCTTTTTGCCGCGAGCGAACGTTAAAGTTCGGTTATGCCGCAACGATCCGACGGTCGACGTGAACAGCGCGCCACACCCGGCGCCATTACCGATAATCGGGGAACTATGAACAAGATGCGTTTGGCCGCTGCCGTGTGCGCGGCGGCGATTGTGGTTTGTGCGGTGGTCCTGGTGGTACGCCGGCCGGTCCTGAACGCCGCCACCACCTTCACTGACGAGCAGCTCATCACCTTTTTGCAGAAGCGCTATCGCCTCCCCAGTACAGGAAATATCGCCCTGGGGGCCCCAACCAAAACAGCATTTTCCCGAGTGAAAAGCCGCACCGTGACTGTTACCGACGACCACGGCGGCACGTTCAAGGCGATGCTCTTTACCGAGCCCGGGGTCAACGATGTGATCATGGGAGAGTTGCTCGATCTGAGTTCAGACCCGTGGGGGCGGGTCAGCCTGCAATCGATGCATCTAAGCGACCGGCCGACGATGGGCCCGGCCAACGCACCCATTACGATCGTGGAGTTCGCGGATTTCGAATGTCCGCATTGCGCGCACGCGATGGGTGTTGTCGAAACCGCGGTCGAGAGCAAATACAACGGCAAGCTGCGGCTGGTGTTTAAGAATTTTCCCCTCCAGGGCCATCAATGGGCCCATGCGGCTGCGGTTGCCGCCCAATGCGTTTACTTGCAGAACCCCAGCACATTTTGGGACTTTGCCCGCGAAATTTACCGCGCCCAGGCCTTTATCACGCCTGACACCTTGGCGCAGCGAATTGACGACTTCGCCAAGCGCAATCAGCTCGACGCTGAAGCTTTGCATGCCTGCGAGATGGGCCAGGCGGCCGATCAGTTCGTCGCGCAGGATATCCAGGATGGCGAGAAGGCCCACGTCATCTCCACCCCAACACTATTCATCGACGGAATCCCGGTGCTAGGCGCGGAACCGGAGGTTCTGGATTCGGTCATCACCGCCGAATTGAAAAAGAAAGCCGGTTAGCGAGAGCTTGCCCTGCGCGACGCTGAAGCTATCTCAACAGATTGTCGCACGGTATCGCGGCGACACCCGGACAGCCGTTCCCTGCCTCGATGGACCTCCGGGCTGATCGCCTTCGCCGCTTATGAGATCGTCGCGCTAATCCTCTTCGGCGCTCCGCTATTGGATCATCTTCGCGAGCGCTACATCGGGAGCGCGGCGGCGGACCCGTCTTTCTTCATGTGGTTTCTGGTGTGGTGGCCGTATGCACTGTCTTATCGCATCAACCCTTTCTTTACGCACCTGATTTGGGTTCCCGACGGAACCAACGTCATCTGGGCTCATTTTATTTTCGCGCCATCGATGGCTGCATGGCCGCTCACGCGCATCTTCGGTCCGGTCTTCTCGTATAACGTTCTCTGCCTGGCGGCCCTGGCACTGAACGCATGGAGCGGCTTTCTGCTATGCCGGCGCCTCTGCCGTTCATCCGCTGCCGCATTCGTTGGTGGATTCTTGTTCGGGTTCTCCCCGTATGTGCTCGGTCAGTTACTGGGGCACTTGTCGCTCATCATGATATTTCCGGTTCCGCTTGCCGGATACCTGATAATCGCCCGCTTCGAGGATCAGATCCCGCCCATACGGTTCACCCTCCTGCTCGCTCTCGTCTTGTTGCTCCAATTCCTGTGCGCCCAGGAAATATTTGCCAGCTCGGTTATGTTTGGATCGCTGGCGATGCTTGCGGCGGTGGCGCTCGCCCCGCCGGCGCAGCGATCGAGGCTGATAGCGATCTGCGGCCTCGGTGTTCTCGCTCTCGGTATTTCCGTGCTGATGTCGGCGCCGTTTTGGTATTACGCGATCGCCGTTGACTATCCGCATGCGGCGATTCAATCGGCGCAGTTATTTTCTTCGGATTTGCTCGCTTTCGTGGTCCCAACGCCGCTTCTCCTCGCGGGGAAGATATCGGCGCTTTTGCCTATTTCACGGCGATTCAGCGCGGGCGTCATCGAGGGCAACTCTTACCTCGGACTGCCGCTGATTGCAGCGGTGGTCGCCTTCGCGGCATCAAATTACCGCAATCGGGCGGCGATGCTGCTCGTCGCGATGGTCGCTGTCAGTATGATTCTGTCGCTGGGGCCCACGCTTCTCATCGGCGGGGCTGAAAGCATCCGCTTGCCGTGGTCGTTGGCAACACCTCTGCCGTTGATAAGTCAGGCGCTACCCGCCAGGTTCTCGATGTACATGTTCCTGACGGCCGCCATCATTGTTGCCCTGTGGTTGGCGTCGCCGGGATGGCAAACCGTGAAATGGCTATGCGTGGGGCTCGGGGTCATTTCGGTACTGCCCAACCTGGGGTTTCGCGTTTGGTGGTCGCAGGTCGATACGCCGCGGTTTTTCACCGATGGCGCTTACAAGCGCTACATCTTAAAGAATGAAACCGCGCTCGTCATTCCGTACGCATTGCGCGGGAACAGTATGCTCTGGCAGGCAGAGACGAACATGTATTTCCGGATGGCCGGAGCTTATGTCTCGTGGACGCCGGAGGAATACAAGTACTGGCCGGTTTTTCAGAGCCTCTTCGTGCTGCATGAATTGCCTAATCTCAAACAGCAACTCGAAGGGTTCCTAGCCTACCACCAGGTCAACGTAATAATCGTGGCGCATCACGCGCGCGATTTCGGCCGAGATACCGACTTTTTTGCAACCCGTTTCAACCGTGACGCGATCCGGTTCTTCGCACCGCTCGGCATCAACCCGGTGGAAGCTGAAGATGTTCTGCTTTATCGTCTGCCGAGTCACGGCTCGTCATTCCGTGACACTCACGGGAAGCCACCCGGTTTCGGGCAAGGCATATCAATAACTTCGGTGAGCCAAAACGGAACAAACATAACGGTCGACGGCAGAGGATTTTCGCTGCTTACCGTGATCAGTCTGTTTACCTCGCGCGATGGTCAAATCGTCAACCTTGGAGGCTTCCGGTCAGGATGGGCGCCCGTTATACCGACCACTTCGGTCGCCGAGAACCGGCTTACGTTCACCAAGCCTCCGAACGCGACCGGAACCGCTTACGTCCAGGCGCTCAACCCACCCTACACTTCATCGACCAGTTCGCAGGTCGGCCCCGCCAGCATGCTGGTTCTGCATTGATGGATTTGTAAAGTTGGGCTCACAGGAGGGACGCCGGCCCCGCGCGTCGAAGAGCCTACGGTGCGGCGGCCGGACCGCCGGCGGCGGGTGCGCTTGCGCCGAGATCGGCCAGCGCTTGCACCACAGTCTCGCGCTGCGGCGCGTATGGATTGGCTCTGAGAAAATCCTGGTAGGCGGTGATTGCCGCGTCGCGCTTGCCTTCGAGTTGCAAGACACGCGCGCCGGCGACACGTGCGTTATTGCTTTCCGGGCCATTCAGCGCGCCGGCCTGGCGGTAAGCCTCCGCCGCCTTGGGATATTCGCCCATCTGCTCGTACACGACGCCCAAATCCATCAGCGCCAGTTCGCGCAGTGAGGCTGGGGCGGCGCCCTGCGTATATTCCTCCAACGCCCGGCGGGCATTTGCCAGTTCGCCGGAATGGAAATAAGCCACCCCCAGATAGAAGCGCGCCAGGCTCGCGGCGTTGCTTGAGGAATGCTCAGCTATGAGCGCCTGGAACTTTTGCTCGGCGCCCTTGTAATTCTTGGAGTTGAGCGCGGAAAAACCCTCGTAAAACTGCTGGGCCGCGCGTTGGTGGACGCTCGTTACGTGCTGATAAATCAGAAAAAAAATCAACGCGGCAGCCGCAACCGCAAGCGCCCCGGTGATCACCTTGCTGAGATGATGCTCGACGAAGTCTTCGATCCAGACCGCCGCGGTCATGAATTCATCGGGCTGTTTGAGATCCTTGCGGCGGATTTTGGGTCGATGGGTCGTCGGCATAAAAAAGCGGCTGCCCTGCTATGCGGCAGGCAGCCGGCATCAGTAAATGCGTCGATTGCGGGCGGTTACATCTTGTATTTGAAATCCTCGGGCGACATCTTTTCGAGGATTTCAGACCATTTATCGCGCGAAACTCCTGCCAGGTTCTGTTCCTTGGAATCGGCTTCGGCCGACTGCTGGAGTTCGCTGGAAACCTCCAACACCTTCTTGGCGACGTAGATCGGCGACTTGGTGCGCAAGGCCAGCGAGATTGCGTCGCTGGGGCGCGAATCGATCTGCACAATCCGGCCCTCGCGGGTCTTGACTTGGATATGAGCGAAGTAGGTGTTGTCGCGCAGTTCTGTGACCTCGATCGCTTCAACCGTGCCGCCCAGCTCCCCCAGCACGTTGCGCAGCAGGTCATGGGTCATTGGGCGCTGCGGCTTGATGCCTTCCAGTTCGGTGGCCATCGAAGTGGCTTCAAGCAGCCCAATCCAGATCGGCAGATTGATTTTGTTGTCGGGGTCCTTAAGCACAACGATCGGCGTCTTGGTGCTTGGGTCGAGCGTCAACGTGCCAACCGTCATTAATATGAAATCTTCTCTGTGACCGGCCATGGGCTTCCCGTGAGGATTCGCTCCCTACGCGTCGTCGTCCCGTCAGAACATTGGGTTTGACTCTCTAAACGCCATTGTGGACCAAAGGGGCGCCGATGGTCAACCAAGGCATCCAGGCTCCCGTTTCGATTCAGCGCGGAACCAGCCGATCGATCACGTGGTAAAGCTGATTAAGGTTGCGGCACTCCTCCACCATGTCGCAATGCGGACCGTAGCGCTCCATCTCGCTGTCGCCAAAGCCCCAGGTGTTCTTGCTCTCGGGATTGAGCCAGATGAGCTGCTTGGCGCGCCCTTTTATCTCGCGGAGACACCAGTCGTGCGGCAGGTTGTAATTGTTGCGCCCATCGCCCAGCACGATCACCGTGGTCTTCTTGTTCACCGCGCCGATGAAGTCCTGGACAAAAGTACGAAAGGCATAGCCGAAATTGGAATGGGCATAGACGTTGATCAGGTCGCCACGCAGCGCGATATCCAGCGCGTCCTTGATATCGTTGTCGCGGAAGTGCTCCGTGATCTCGCCGATTTCCGCGACGAAGATGAAGCTGCGCACCTTGGAGTACAGGTCCTGAAGCGAGTACACAAACTGCAGCATGAAGCGCGACACGTTGCGCACCGAGTCGGATACGTCGCACAGGATCACGACCTGCGGCTTTTCCTTCTTGCGCCGGTCAAATCGCAGCTTGAACGGCACGCCCCCATAAACCAGGTTGGTACGCAGGGTCTTCTTGATATCGAAACGCCCCTTCTTGGCCAGGCGCTTGCGCACCGAGATGATATTTTTCAGACGCTGCGCCAGGCGCGCGATCGCCTCGTTCATTTTTTCGATTTCCTGCGGCGTCAGGTACAGGAAGCTTTTTTCGCTGAGTTGCTGCAGGCGATCGCTCTCGCGCGTCTTAAGGTCGCGCTTCTCGCGTTCGATCCGCACGTAGCGCCGGATGATGTCCTGGAGCGCCTGCAAGCGGCGCTGCAGAAATTCCTCCATCCGCGCACGCGCGCCGTGTTGGGACTTGTCGAGCTGATCGCGGAATTCCTCCAGCTCACGTTCGAGGCGGTCCAGCCCCAGCTCGCGGGCCAGCGCGCGGGCAAAGTAGCTCTCCTCGATAGTGCGCTCGATATTGCCCAGGCGCGCGTCGCGCGCCGCCTGCTGGAGCATCTTCTCCAACTGCCCGTTGTTGTTATTGAGCAGAGCCTTGGCCAGCTCTGAAAGCTCCTTGCCGTGCTTCTCCAGCATTTCCTTCATTTGCTCCAGGAACTGCTGGAATTCTTCATCGGACATGGACAGCGCGTCCTGAACGCCCTGCCCCGCCTGCTTGATGACCTCGCCGAGCCCGGAGAAATACAGGTCGAACAGTTCGTCGAAGATCGGGACCTCGTTGGCCCGCTTGACCATTGTGGAACGGAGGGCAGAGCGGAAGATGTCACGCTCTCCCAGGCCGGTCAGGTCGCTGGCGGCAAAGGCGTCCAGCACTTCGGCGACCGAAACGCGCAGGCCGTTTTGGCGCAGCAGGTTGGCAAACTCGACCAGTTTCTCTTCCATTGAGTGCTCCCGCGCAAGCGCCCCCACTCGGCGCCGGGCTTAGTTCAGGAAATCCTTGTCGCTGCTGCCACCCGGAATGGCCGTGCCGCCACCGCGCCGCGCCCGGCTCTTTTCCACGTAGTCCTTGAGTTCTTCCTGGGCTTTGCGCACGTCACCCTCGTACTTCATGATGGTGTCGAGCGTTTCATTGACCAGCGTTTCATCCAGGGTCTTGACGTTGAGCAAGGTCAGCGCCTTGACCCAGTCCAGACTTTCGCTGATGCCCGGGATCTTCTTGAGATCGAGCTTGCGCAGGGCATGGATTACGTTGACCACCTGTTCGGCCAGCTTGTCGCTGACGTCGGGAATCTTGGTCCTGATGATCCTCAACTCCTGCTCCTTGTCGGGAAAATCGATGTAGAGGTGCAGGCAGCGGCGCTTGAGCGCGTCGGACATTTCGCGCGCGTTATTAGAGGTCAGGATCACCAGCGGAAGATGATGCGCCTTGAGGGTGCCGAGTTCCGGCACGGTCACCTGGAAGTCGGACAAGAGCTCGAGCAGAAAGGCCTCGAACTCGGCGTCGGCCTTGTCGATCTCGTCGATCAGCAGGACACAGGGCTGCTCGCTGCGGATCGCGCGCAGCAGCGGACGCGGCAGGATGAACTTGTCCGAGAAGAACACCTCGTCCTCACTGGCGATCCGTTCCACCGCCTGGGCGAGCCCGCGCGCGCCGTGCAGCACTTCGCCAATCTTGTCCTTGAGAATCTGCGTGTAGAGCAGTTGCTTGGCGTACTCCCATTCGTACAGCGCCTTGCTTTCGTCCAGACCCTCATAGCACTGGAGCCGGATCAGCGGATTGGACACCACGTCGGCCAAAACCTTGCCGAGATCGGTCTTGCCGACTCCTGCCGGGCCTTCCACCAGCACCGGCTTCTTCAATGCGCTGGCGAGGTAAATGACCGTCGCGATACGGCGGCTGGCGATATAGTTGAACTTGGCGAACTGCTCGATTACGTCCTCGATACTTGAGAACATCTACCCTCCTGGTTATTCCCGCCTGCCTTTACAGGCTTCCTGGGGTCGGGCAACCGGGCTACCCTGACTACTTTGCCCCTCTTTTCAATACCTTGTACGACGAATCGAAGCCAGCAAAACCGGCAATAAATCCGGTTGCTTTGCCGGAAGTCTGGCGATAACCGGGGACCGCCTGCAGTACACCCTCATCGTTAGCTATGCGTCCCTCGGATACGCGGTTCTTCAGATATGCAGTTCCTCGTGTATTAGCTTGCCGGTGGCAAAACGCTCGCGGTCCAGCGCGCTGGCGTCCAGCTTTTCATAACCACCTTTGACGATCAAATCGGCGAGCGCCTGCCCGGCGCCGTAGGATTGCATAACACCGCGCCCGCTAAACGAATGAGCTTCGAACAGCCGCGGTCCCAACCGTCCGACGATTGCGCTGCGGTCGGGAGTAACCGCATACAAGCCGGCCCATCCTGTTACATGCCGCAGGCGTTCGAAACAGCTCATCCGCGCGTACAGCCGCGGCCATATTTCGCTTTCGAAGAACTCCTCGCCGTCGTACTTGAAGGAATAACCCGGGGGCGTATCGGGAGGCGAGTAACCCGCCAGGATGTGCGGCCCATCGTTGTGGAAATACAGGCCCGACGTGTCGACTATCATGCCGTATGCGGCCAGGTTGGTAACGCGGCTGTCCACCAGGCAAATCTGGCGGCGCACCGCGTCGCTCGGCGTGTCGATTCCGATCAGCCTGACCAGGTTGGGCGACCATGCGCCCGAACAAATCGCCACCGCGCCGGCGCGCAACTCGAACAGGCGGCCAGTCTCCGCCTCAGCCTCGCGCGCGTCCTGCGCCATCAGGCGCATCAAGCCGTCCTCGGGGAGGTTCTCGTCAGCTTCCCAACAGCTCAAAACAGTTTCGTCCGATTGCGGATCGAGCGCGTTAATAAATATTCGATCCAGGTAGCGCGCGCCGAATTCTTTAGAACGCTCCCGATAATGCTGCTTGAGCAGATTGGGATTGATAAGCCCGTCGCGCGGCGCGAAGGTCGCGCCTCCTATCCCCTCAAGCCGGTCGATCTCGGGAACCCGCCGGGCAACCTCGGACGGCGTCAATTCCTCAATCGGATGGCCCGACTGGCGCTGTACCTCCAGATGGTCCAGCGCGCCGGCCCAGGTCTGCTGGTCGTAAAGCCACAAGTAGCCCTTCTGGCGAAACCCGACTTCGGCGGCGATTTTTTCGTAATACTCGATTGACGCACGGCACAGCGCGATATTGACCGGCTGCCACCATGTGGCACGTACGCCGCCCGCGTTGCGCTCGCTGGAGCTGAGCCGTCCCGACAAGTCGATGTCAACGACGACAGAGTGTACCCCACGCTCGCCCAGCGCCATCGCCAGGGAGCTGCCGACAATCCCCGCGCCCACGATTGCCACTTCGCAGCGCCCGCCGTGCCCGTTATTTTCCACCCTGCAATTCTATCAAATGCGGCGAGGTTTAGCCGAAGACGGCGCTTCACTCCCCCCCTTGCCCGCGCGCCCCAGTGCTGCCAATTTACGATCACTGCGGTCCTGTTAGGGGACCGGCGATGCAGACAATGTGTACGCTGGCAATTTATCTGCGAGTTTTTCCACAGTTCCCCGTGGTGGTCGCCGCCAATCGCGACGAGTACCTGGCGCGCCCCGCCGCAGCACCGACGATGCTCTGCGAGCAACCGCTGGTGATCGGCGGCAAGGACCTGCGCGCCGGCGGCACCTGGCTCGCGATCAACGAATTCGGCATGATCGCCGGATTGCTTAACCGCCGCTCCGACTTGCCCAACGATCCTGATCGCCGCTCGCGCGGCCTGCTCTGCCTGGACGCTCTCAAGCATCGCACCGTTGACGAGGCGCTACGTTTTGTCGCTGCACAGCACCCGGATCACTACAATCCGTTTAACCTGTTGCTCGCCTCGCGCGAGGCGGCCGCCGTCGCGCACAATCGCGCGGGCAGGATTGAAACCACCACGCTGGCCCCGGGTACGCATCTGCTGACCAACCTCGATGTGAACGACTTCGAGTGCCCGCGGATCAGCCGGTCGTTCAACCGCTTCGCGGCGATGGGCACGCAACCGGCGGTTGCGGACGATCAGCCGCTGATGCGCCAGCGTCTGGCGGCGTTGCTGTCCGACCATTCGACGCAGCTTGATCCCCGTAATGGCCGCCCCAACTCTTTGTGCCTGCATCTGGGCGATTACGGCACCAGGGAATCAAGCCTGATTTTTGTGGACCTCGCCGGCCGCGTCGAGCATTATTTCGCTCCCGGACCTCCGTGCAGCACGGCCTACGCCGCCGCGTCGGTGCCGAGTATACGTGGTTTGCAGAACTGACCGGCTTGGCGGGCACCATAGGCAGGCTGGGTCGTTTCAGCGAAATCAGATCTTTGACTTTGGGTAGCGCTCGCGCATCCAGGCGGCGAACTTCTCCGGTACCGCCATGGTCGAAAGACGGCCCTGGCGCACCAGCGCCCAATCGTTGAACAGCCCGGACTGCTTGATTTCCCCCAGCGTTACCGGCGGCTCCAGGCGTTCGGCGAACTCAAGGTCCACCACTGCGGACTTGGGATTTTTTGGATCGTCGCGCGGCTGCGAGCGCACGTCCGCCATTCCCACGATCGCTGAAGCGCCCCCGCTATGGTAGATGAACACGCGGTCGCCCGGACGCATTTCACGAATGGCGCGAACCGCCTGCGCATTGGTCACACCGTCCCAGGCCGTGCGACCATCGCGCTCCAGGTTGTCAATCGAATAAGTCTCCGGATCGGTCTTGGCGAGAAAATAGTTCATACGCCGCTCGTCCCTTTTGGCTATCGTATGCGGTAAATCTAACACACGTCGCGGCCCAAACGTGGCCGGCGCCAGGATAGATCACCATGCCTGAACTGCCCGACGTCACCGTGTACATAGAGGCTTTGCGCGCGCGTATTATCGGCCGCAAGCTGATTCGGGTGATCACGAAGAGTCCTTTTCTACTGCGTTCTGCCACCCCGCCCCTGTCCGCGGCGTTCGGGCGAACCGTTCACGACATCCGGCGCATCGGCAAGCAGATCGCGGTCGGCGTTGAGGGCGGATTGTGGCTGGTGCTGCATCTGAAAATCGCCGGGCGGCTGCACTGGCAAAGCTCCGCCCCCAAAATGAGCGGCAGGAACATGCTCGCCGCGTTCGAGTTCGAAGGCGGGTGGCTGTGGCTGACCGAGGCCGGCACGCAGCGCCGCGCCGGGCTGTACGTGGTCGAAGGCGAGGAGGGGCTGCAATCACTTAACGCCGGGGGAATAGAGCCGCTCGACGTGGACCTCCGTGGCTTTGCGGCAGCTTTGCGTTATTCCAACCATACGCTCAAGCGTGCGCTTACCGATCCCCACATCCTAAGTGGTATCGGCAATGCCTATTCGGATGAGATCTTGCATCGCGCGCAGCTCTCCCCCATCGCGATGACGCAGAGGCTTGCCGACGAAGAGATGGAGCGGCTTTACACCGCCACCCGCGCCATCCTGGTCGGATGGACCGATCGGCTGCGCGCGGAGGCCGGTGGTGAATTTCCCGAAGGGGTCACCGCGTTCCGCCCCGAGATGACGGTCCACGGCCGCTATGGCCAGCCGTGTCCGCGATGCGGCGCCAAGGTGCAGCGCATCCGTTACGCGGCCAACGAGACCAACTACTGCGCGCAATGTCAGACCAACGGCCGCCTACTCGCCGACCGCGCCCTGTCCCGCCTGATGCACGAAGACTGGCCGCGCACGCTGGACGAACTCGAAGCGCTTAAGAAGCGCTGAGTGCTTTGTTATTCCTCGAAATACGCTGCGATCGCGGCCAGCGCGAAGCATCCGATCGCAATCGCGCTCAGCGCGACGAAGACCCTGACCAGAAAAGGCGGTTCGATCACAAAGAACAGGATTCCTCCCGTCGCCAACGCGAGCACGAAGGCAACCAGGGCGAATACGATGCTGACCCGCCGCAACTGGTCCATCGCTGATCCAATGCCCCGAGTGACACCCGGACGCAAGAGCGGCATCCGCGCGCGGCATGACCTTCACGCCGGTGCGGGAGACTCGAGCTTCAGGAATGCAACCGGTTGACGCCGTCGAACGCGGCGTTTTTGTAGCATTCGGCCAGAGTCGGATAATTGAAAACGGTGTCGATAAAGTACTGAATCGTGCCGCGCGCCGCCAGCACGGCCTGTCCGATATGGACCAGCTCGGCGGCGCCGTCGCCGATGATGTGCACGCCGAGCAGGTTTTGCGTTTCGCGATGGAAGATCAGTTTGAGCATCCCACTGCTGTCACCGAGGATCTGCCCGCGCGCGATTTCCCGGTAATGCGCCTTGCCGATCTCGTAGGGGATGCCTTGGTCGGTCAACTCCTCTTCGTTCTGGCCCACGAAGGAAATTTCGGGAATCGTGTAGATGCCGTAGGGAAACAGTTCCGGCGCATAGCGCGCCTCGATGCCGAAGGCATGACACACCGCCAGACGCCCCTGCTCTTTTGAAGTGGAAGCCAGGCTGGGAAACCCGATCACGTCGCCGGTGGCGTAGATATGGGGAACCTCGGTCTGGTAGAAGTGATTGACTTTGATCTTGCCCCGGCTGTCGTACTTGATGCCGGTTACTTCCAGGTTCAACTTTGATACCGCTCCGGCCCGTCCCATGCACGACAGCGCCTGGTCCGCGACAATCTGCTTGCCGCTTTCCAGCATCACGCGGACCTGGTGCGTGCCGTTGTTGCCCTCGATTTCGACGCGACTGACCTTTTCGCCGAGCCTGAGCGTGACCCGCCGGTCGCGAAGCTGATAGGTAAGCGCCTCGGCGACTTCGGCGTCGATGAAGGGAAGCAGGCGCGGGCGCATGTCAATCAGGGTGACCCGCACGTCGAGCGCCGCGAACATGCTGGCGTATTCGCATCCGATCACACCGCCACCGATCACGACCAGCGTATGCGGCAGAGTCTCCAGCTTGTGGATATCGTCGCTGCACAAGACGGCGCCGCCGTCGAGCGGGATCTTGGCGTCGGCGACCGGCTCCGTCCCCACCGCAATCACCACATTATCGGCCCGCACCGTGCTCTCGCTGCGTCCGTCGGGGAAGCGGAGCCGGATTGTATGGTCGTCCACGAACGAAGCCTCGGCATTCAGCACCTCAACCCCGTTGCGCATCAGTTGATGGCGGCTCACGTCGATTTCGTTTCGCACCACCGCGTCGACGCGGAACAGCAGGTCCTGGAGCGTGATCCTGTCCTTGACCTTGTACGACTGTCCGTAGATCGAATGTTCACGGTAGCCGGACAGGTAGATCACGGCCTCGCGCATGGTCTTGCTGGGAATCGTGCCGATATTGATACAGGTGCCGCCCACTACAGACTTGCGCTCGAGCAGCAGCGTGCGCCTCCGCAGCTTGGCAGCCTGGATCGCCGCATGATGGCCCGCCGGTCCGGATCCGATCACCACCAGCTCGTAGCTCGCATCAGGCATTGTCTTGTCCACTCCGTTCCCGGCCTCCTCGCTTTCCCTGGACGCTTGCGCGAGGTGAATTATCGCGCTGAATTATGACCGGAAGATTTCGCGATCATGACGCGATTCGAACTTTGTCGGGCGAATCCTCCAGCATTCAGGCAGCAAGCGCATGGAAAAAAGCCGGCACGTCGCGGCGATCGCTTTGCCGCAATTGGCGGCGCATGTGAATTAGCAAGGGTTAAAATGGCCCCTTCGGAATCTTTTTCTTTTCAACGGGATCAACTACGAGCAGTTGATCACCGGACCGTCAGGTGAGACTTTCCCCAGCCTTCTCGCAACGCCTGGAACCGCTTACGTGAGCTATCATTTCGAAGTGCCGGTCGCGACTCAATTCGCCCTGAACAGCGCAACCGGTCCCGATAATCGGCCGCGGTGCCGGGCCTGTTGGA
>Ga0126381_100000157_pt1 | contig 74331 bp, 62 predicted proteins | sample PanSoiMetPlot_28_FD_96465 | JGI IMG/M metagenome (GOLD analysis project Ga0126381, IMG submission 96465) | Tropical forest soil microbial communities from Panama - MetaG Plot_28 | ecosystem: Environmental > Terrestrial > Soil > Tropical forest > Bulk soil | place: Panama | collected 2016-02-17 | reverse complement strand
GATGATGTAAATGCCGTTACGTTCGCCAAAGATGTACTCTTTCATCTTTGGATTCCAGCGCTTGGTCTGGTGCCCGAAGTGAACGCCCGCTTCGAGCAATTCTTTCATTGAAATCGCAGGCAAAGAATTCCTCTTTCAAGACATGCCGATAATTCGCCCACGTGCGGCCCAAAGCGAGATTTGCACGGGAGAATTACAGGCGGCTAAACACAGAATCAGGGCGCGACGGCGATCCTCGTGACGCGAAGCGTCACTAACACCGCCAGCGCACCCTGGCCACAGAATAAAAGCAAACGACTAGCGCTTGGAGAACTGGAAGCGCTTGCGCGCGCCCTTTTGTCCGTACTTCTTGCGCTCGTGCTGCCTCGGATCGCGCGTCAGAAGGCCAGCCTTCTTCAACGCTCCTCGCAACTCCGCATTGAATTCCACCAAAGCGCGGGCAATGCCGAGCTTGATCGCTCCCGCCTGACCCGCAACGCCGCCTCCGTGAGCCAGCACAACGACGTCGAAACGATCGCCGACTTCCGCTGTCTGCAGCGCCTGCCGCACCGGAACGCGGCCCGCTTCAGTGGGGAAATAATTTTCAAATTCCCGCCCGTTAATCGTGATTTTTCCCGATCCCGGACGCAGGAACACGCGGGCAACGCTGCTTTTCCGCCGCCCGGTTCCCAGATATTGCTCGATTTTCTTTAACGCCAACTTCCGATACCTTTCCGTTAAGCGACTGTCAGGGCCGCCGGCTTTTGCGCGGCGTGCGGGTGCTTGTCGCCTGCGTAAACCTTGAGTTTGCGGTACATCTGCTTGCCGAGTTTGGTTTTGGGCAGCATGCCGCTGATCGCCTCTTCAACCATCCGGGCCGGACGCACCGAGCGAACTTTCTGGGCGCCTGTTTCGATAAGACCGCCGGGATAGCCCGTGAAGCTCCGATACACCTTCTGATCGTCTTTTTTGCCGGTCAGTTTTACCTTCGCGGCGTTAACAACAATAACGTGATCGCCAGTGTCCAGGAACGGAGCCCAAGTCGCCTTGTGCTTTCCCATCAACAGCTTCGCCGCGTGGCTGGCCAGCTTGCCGAGGACCACGTCGTTGGCGTCGATCACATGCCATTTTCTCTCGATTCCCGCTTTAGACGGGAAGACCGTACTCATGAACACACAACTCCGTTAATTTACCAGCTTACCAATACAGGCTATCGAAGGCGGCGGTTTCTGTCAAACCGATGAAAACGCCAAGTCAAGGGGAAGCTTCCTTTTAGTATAGAACAGGATGCGGTGCGACAGCCGCGATGGCGTTGCCGAGGCCGACAAGTCCGGCGTGATTCCCAATCGCTATCCGGCGTGGAATCAGGGAGATCGGCGCTTTGGACCGTTGGCCTACTCCCGGGTGGCACACCAGTGACGGAAAGCATCGATATCACCAGTTGGCACCGTAATCACCGTCGAACCGGACAGACGAGTTGGCCCCCTTTATCAAGTCAGCTTGTCGATAGTGTATTTGCCATCGACGCCCTTGGTCTTTGACCAGTCGTGATAGACATGGCAGGTTGCGCATGAGCTTCCGGCCGAAGCCCTGCCGCCGTTGTGACAGTTGCGGCAGGTCGCGATGCCGGGCAGAAGCAGGTCGGACGCGACGGTACTCTTCGCGGCGTTGGGATGGCATGATGCGCAAGTCAGGCCCTGATGGGCGCCGTGGTCGAACGTAGCCCGCACAAACCAGCGGGCGGGCGGCGCAGCGGGGACGACCATCGGAAGGCCCGAAGCGACCGGCTCCGTCATTTCATGGCAACGTGCGCAGGTCACGTCCCACAACTGCTTTTCGTCCGCTTCCGTTTTGAATTTCACCCATGCGGCGGCGCCGGCGGGCGCGCCATCCTTGCCCAAATCGCCGGGATGCGCGGCGATGTACCGGGTCAACGCGTCGGAGACGAACTGATGGACCGCCGCCGGTTTGTCGTGAGGCGCCGCGTCGGTTATCTTGTCGTCGAAATTGAGGGTATGGCATGGCATACAAGTGCCCGCGTAGGTCGGGATCGACATCAGGGCCCGGTCGGAAATTTTGGTTCGCGGAGGCATCCTCCCACTCAAGGAAACAGGCGTGTGGCAGTCCGAGCACTTTTGCGAAAGCTCCCCAACGTGCTTCGCGTGGTTAAAACGGAGCCCCACCGGATCACGTCCTTTCTGAACGGCAGCGAATTCCGGATGATCGGCGAAGGAACCGACGTTCGCGGCGACGGTGATTTTCCCGCTTTTGGTCTGGAGGTTCGAATGGCACGAAATACAACTGCGGTCGTTAATGCCTGCCAGACGTAGTTCGCCGCGGTGATCGACGTGGCAATCCACGCAGACGGGCATTCGCGCCTGCTCGACATTGTGAATCGGAGCATCGTGACAGGCCGCGCACTTCTGATCGGCAACCTGCTTGGCGACTCCGGCTCCCGATCCGTGACAGGTCGCGCATTGCTTGCCCAGAAATGCGTGCGCCTGCGTCAGCGGACCGGCTGTGTAGGGGGTTTGATTTCGGGCGATCGCGTAGAGGCCCAGCCATGCGAGCGCGATCGCAAGCGCGCCGGCCGTGAGAATTCGCCTCCACAACGGGATCGGGAAAAGCTCACCGACATAGGACCGGTCGACCCGTTGTCCCAGTTTCTTGGTCGTTCGAATCCGCATCTGCGTCCGTTCAGTAACGTATCGCCACGATGGCGTGAATGCCACCCAGCACAAGCAGGGTAATTGAGATCGGCACGTGGATCAGGAGCCATCCGTGCAACACCAGGTAAAAACGCCCCTGGCGCGTCAACTGGCGTTCCTCGTCGCAAATGCTCTCAAGGTCGGATAGCGACTCATGAATCGAAGTTGGTAGTTGTTTGCGCAATGCTTCGAAAAACACAGCCGCATGCTTCGCATCCCCTAAAGGCGAATCCGGAGATTCGGGATCTCGCAGAAACGGAAGGATTCCGGTGTTGTAGGCCTGACGGAGGTTCATGCGCTCGGACTCCGTGAGTCCGATCAGGCCCTCCTCTTCTTCCGCGGTGGCGACGGGAGCTGAACGCCCGGTCTCCGGTGGAGCAGCCACAGCCACGGCTCCGGATTTGCGGCATAAACCATCGACGATCGTGCTCGCCTCCGCACGAAGCTGTTCTCGTACGGTGGGGATCTGCTCGTAAATGGTCTCAAGGGGCACGTCGGAGAGAATTCTTCGCGGCAGGAAATGCTGCAGCATCGCGCCGGTGAGGCCGCTCAGAATGACGATGACCAGCAGCGTCATCAACACGAACGTCAAGGGACCGCGTGCGTAAAAGGCGGAGTGAAAAAGAATCATCGGGAGACTCAGAGCCCCCAGCCAGAGGTGGCCGCGCATCCAGACAGAGGCCCGGCCGATGCGCCACAGGGGAACCTTCTTTCGCGCCCCCATCAGCCCGGCGTACAGCATCATGCCGTAACCCAGGACGCCGTAAATGAGGCCGGGCAACGAGTTCCCCCTGGCGCCGCCCGGATAAAAGAAGGAGTAGGGCAAGTAGAGCAGCGTCGCAAGCCCCAGGATGCTGACTGAGGCGACGGCCCAGTTGCGGTGCGAACTGTCGATTCGCATCAGCGCTCCAGGCGGCTTCCGCCTTCAACATCCGCTGGGGTTACGAACATGTTCTCGTCCGACGCGGCGCTGATCAGATTCCGGAAGAAATGATTGGGCTCCACACGATGCGCGGCATCGTGCGGGCAGGCGTAAACGCAACTCGGCTCGGGAAGATCCGCGCAGAGGTCGCAGGCGGTCGCTTTGCGCTTAACCGAAGCTTTCTGGCCGCTCCTATCCGGCGTCTCGTGCATCGTGATGTTGCCAAAGGGGCAATTCCGCGCGCAGAGCCCGCACCCCACACACCAGTCTTCGATAACGGTCTCGAGAGAGTTGCGCCGGCGAATAGATCCCACCGGGCAACCGATCATGCACAAGGGATCGCGGCAGTGCCTGCAGGAGGTCGGAACGAGGTATTTGTCGAAACGAAGCCCCTCGCGGACAAGACGCGTAAAGCCGTCGTGCGCCTCTGAACACGCCTTCACGCAGTTGTCGCAACGGGTGCACTTCTCCAGATCGATTACCAGAAGGCTATTGGCTTCCATCAGCCCCTGCTTCAGGAATGAATCGAGAGACACGGCGGCCACCGCCGCCGAATGCCTGGCGTTGTGCGCCTCTCGTTCATGCGCTATGCGTCGCAGACTGTTGGCTACATCGGGGAACCGGTCGACCATCCCGCGGAACTCTGTGGCGCCTATCCGGACGACTTCCACGTTATCCAGCGCCGTCACCGTGAATTCATGGATTCCGCCCTTCAAAAGACCCATTTCGCCGAAAAAGCCGCCTTTACCCTGATAGGCGAACACCAGTTGGCCGCCGGGGTGTTCCTGCGCCATTTTCACGAACCCGATGCGAACGAGGAAGAAGTTGTGCGCCGTCTCGCCCTCGCTACAAAGAACCTCGCCCCGGGAATAGCGAACCAACTCGACTTTCTGGGCCAGTTCGTCTATGAACTCCGGACTCAGGGTGGCGAAGAGGGGTACGGTCCGAAGATGATCCTCGAGAGCCCGCTTGCGATAATTCTTCTCGATCTCCGCCCGCAGCGTCTTGTTGCGCTGAATCACGTCGAGCACGTTGCGCAGCATCTCGAGCATGATGCAGTCGGTCGAGGCGCGCACCGTCGCGGAACGGGGATAGAGACTCATGCAGGTCATCTCGCCGAAGATGTCACCGACGCCGAGTTCGGCCACCGGCTTCTCTCGCGAGAGATCCACGATCGCATCGATCGGAATGTTGCCCTGATTGGCATTCGGGGGCTGGCGGCGCGGCGAGAACACGTGCGTGATGCGGTCCAGCAACCCTGGCGGCTCCGCGGGCCTGGGCTTCTGACTCATCATCGACTGGAGAAAGACCTGAACTTTGCCTTCAAGAATGTAGAAGGCGGTGGAACCGTAGTCCCCCTCGCGGCAGATGATGTCCCCCGCCTTGAAATGCCGCTTGATGACCGCGTTCTTATTGAGTTCGAGGAATGTTCCCGAGACTTTCTGAAAGAATGGCAGTTGCTTGAGTTCATCGGCGCCTACCGGATCCCCTCCCGGCAGGACGGTTCGAACCACGCTTTTGTTGGTGAGGGCGCCGGTCGGGCACGAGACCATGCACTCGCCGCACGAGACGCAGGTCGAATTGCCCATGGGCCGGTTCAGATCGAACGCGATGCCCGCGTTGTATCCTTTGCCGCGGCGGCCCAGGACATTGTTGTTGCGGATCTCGTCGCAACCTCGGATGCACCGGTCGCAGAGAATGCACGCCTCGTGATCCACCGAGATTACGAGCGAGGAATCGTCCTGGCCGCGCGGAGACACCCGTTTGCTGAACCGTGGCGCGGTGATCCCTTCGGCGGCCGCTTGGGTTTCGAGTTCACAGTCTCCGCTGACCGTCTGCCGGGCGCAGGGACTCGGGTGATCCGACATCAGAAGTTCCAGAACCATCCGACGATGCTTCCGGACCTTCTCCGAGGCGGTGAACACTTTCATCCCGTTTTCAGCGGGACGCACGCAGGACGCCTGGAGTACCTTGTCCCCGCAATCGACCACGCAAACACGGCAGACCCCGACCGGCCGCTCGTTGTGCGCGTGGCAGAGCACCGGAATCGTAATCCCGTGCATGCGCGCGGCGTCGAAAACGGAGGTCCCCTCTTCGACCGTCGCCGGCTTTTCATCGATCGTCAGTTCGATGGTTTTCATGGTTCAGGCCTTCATCGGGCAAACACCGGCCGGACACTTCCTGTGGAGAATATGCGCATCGATTTCGTCGCGAAAATGCTTGAGAGCGGTCGTAATCGGGTACGGAACGAACTGGCCCAGTCCGCAGATCGAGGTTTGCTCCATCGTTTCCGCCAGATCCGCCACGAGCTGAAGATCGGAATCAGCGCCGCGCCCGCGGGTCCAGCCGTGGAGGATATCGACCAGTTTCTGCGAACCGAGGCGGCACGGCACGCATTTGCCGCAGGATTCATTTCGAAAGAACACGATCGCGTTGAGCGTCATGTCCAGAATGCAGCGGGAGTCGTCCAGCACAACAATCGCGCCGGAGCCCAGCATGGTTCCCGCGGCGCGCATCGACTTGAAATCCAGGTGAGTGTCCCGGAACTTTTCAAAAGGAATGAATCCCGAAGCGGCGCCGGACGGCGAGAAAGCCTTGACTGGTCTGCCGCTGGGAGGTCCGCCGGCGAGGCCGAGGATGGCCTCGGAGACGGGAATACCCATCGGAATTTCGTATACTCCCGGGTACCGCACATCCCCCGATAAGCCGACGAACTTCAGCCCGGCAGTTCCGTCGCGTCCCTGCGATTTGAACCAGCCCACTCCGTTGGCCAGTATCTGGGGAACATTGGCGAAGGTCTCGACATTATTGAGCGCCGTGGGTTTCTGCCATAACCCTACCGTGGCGGAGTTGGGTGGTTTGTTGCGCGGTTCGGCGCGCTTGCCTTCAATGGCTTCGAGTTGGGCGCTACCCTCGCCGCAGATGTATCCGCCGGGGCTGACGAAGATCTCGAGATCGAACAGAAGCCCTGTTCCCAGGATGTTGTCGCCCAGCAGACCCTCCTGGTAACAACGCTGAATCTCCTCATGGAGGATTGCTTCCTGTTCTTTGTACTCGTGGCGGATGTACAGAAATCCCTTCTGCGCTCCCACAACGAGAGCGCCGATGATGATGCCCTCGATCACAAGGTGCGGCAGATGGGTCATGATGAACCGGTCTTTGATGGTGCCCGGTTCGCTTTCGTCGGCGTTGCAAACGACGTACTTCTCCGGCCCCGGCGCTTTCCGTACGACGTCCCACTTAATGCTTGTAGGAAAGCCCGCGCCTCCCATTCCGCCGAGCCCCGCATCCTTCAGCGCGCCGATCACTCCGTCCCAGTCGCGCGTGTCGAGAAGATTGCGGAGGGCGCCATACCGGGTCTTGCCGCGATACGGATCGGCCAGCAGCTCAACCGTTGGATTCTCGAAGGCCGGCAGCGGAAGTTCGATTCCGGCGATCTTCGCCTGGATCTGATTTTCCGCGTGTTCCAGGTCGATCTTCCGGAACACCGTTTCGTTCAGGGTCAGGGCGGGCGCAAAGTCGCATTGCCCCAGGCACGAACGCCGATGGACCTCAACTGCGCGTTTGCCCATTTTGGAAAACCGCTGATCGAGCTCAGTAAAAATCCGATCCGCGCCGTGCAGATGGCACGCCATGTCGGTGCACACCTCCACCAAGGCTTGGGGAGGCGGACTGACCCGGAACTCGGGATAGAATTCGGCGACGCCGTTAATGCGATAGAGGGGAACGTTCAGAGTCCGTGACAGGCTCTGCATTTCCTCCGCAGGAAGGTAACCATACCTGCGCTGAATCCCGCGCATGTCGTCAAACAGCACCGCTAATGGACCATTCCCTGCGCCACTGTAAGCATAAAACGAAACCTGATTAGGGTACCAGAGTACAACAGCGCTATTAGAAACCACGAATCAGTGCATAAATGAAACGTAATTGATAATTGCGTCACATATCGCTGTTGGTCAATACTAGGGATTCTCGGGACAGAATGAAACGTCATCGGAGGTTAGCGCTAGGCCTGATCCTAGGCTGCGCTGGGGTTTTCGGGCAAAGCCCGGTCGGAAACGGAGCAGACATCGCGTTCCGATTTCAGGATATTCAACCGGCTCAGAAGTGTCTCCCGTGTCATCAGCGGCAGTACGATGAGCTTCGAAGCTCCGTGAAATCGGGTTACCGGAATGTGAGTCCGCTGTTCAACGGTCTCGAGACCGCCGGAAACCTGATCAGCGGCGGGTTACTGCGCCCGGTGTACGGCGACAGCACGGTGGTCTTGCCGGACGGAACTCCGCTGAACACGAACATGTTCACGTCGCCGGTGCTGAAGGAGGTTCGCCAGGTACAAGCGGGCTTCTGCTTTACCTGTCACGACGCCAATTACGAGAGGGCATTTGAGGATCCGACGAGGCGCGAGGTCCCTCAGCTCGCGGGACTTGGCAACGCTTTTCGGCCCGATCTCTTTCGGCCATTGAGGGATTACCACATGGTGGACACGTCGGGCGCTCAGATTCTGCCGGCGACCATCGGCGCCGCCCCACCTCCGGGCGCCTTGCCCTCTCCGGCTACCGCGGGCATAAGCTGCGATTTCTGCCACAACACGGGCGGTCCGGATTTCAACCGAAGCTTCCAGCATGACGGTTTCGCCAACATGAGCATGATCCTCAACTCATCGATCGAGAAGGTCGGGCCGTTCCCCTTCCCGGTCGCCGTCAAGGATCAGTTCCACGTGGCAAGCAACGATCAATCCAAAATCTCGTTCCTTCGCAGCGGCGCATTCTGCAACGCGTGCCACGACGTGCGGCTCCCCGGCGCCGGCCCAGGCGATCTTCAGCACTACGAATACAACACGAATTCCTCCAACCTTCTCTTCTTCCGGCTTGAGAATCTCAGCACGGAATGGCAGATCGGGGCTTACAACAGCACGCAGAACCCGTTCGGCAAGGTTGTGCGCTGCCAGGACTGCCATATGTCGCTCTTTCCCTTCGGCGGGAATTCGACGTATCAGGTAGGCAGCCTGAACATCACGAGCGCCACTCCAGGCTTATTCGCTCAGAACTACGCAGCCGTGCCGGGAATCTCGACGGACGCGAATTATCCGCTCCCGAAGCGGGCCGTTGTTAGCCACAATTTCACGGGCACCGATGTGCCGATCCTGAGCGCCGCCGAGTTGAAGGCTCGTCTGGGACCGGATTATCCGGACCCGTACGAGCCGGGCGTAGACGAATACGGTATCCCGCTCGCTCTCGCTTCGCGACGCCAGAAGCTGCTCGAGAATGCGTCAAGAGTTGACGTGAGCAAGAGCGATTCTCAGGCGTTTCTCGGTCAGGATTTCGTTGTTCGCGTCGATGCCGTGGGCCTCAGCGGACACCGGTATCCCGCGGGATTCTCTCAGGAGCGCACAGCTTACATTCAGATGTCTGTCACGGACGACAACGGGTTCGTGCTGTACCAGTCCGGGTATGTGGTGGACAAGCCGCACCCGGATACCGGAGAACTCAAGCCGGACGGGAACCTCGACGATGAAGACAACGAGCATATCCACGCCGTCGTCGATGGCGGACATGCTGTGCCGGTCGGGAGCTATGTCACAGGCGCGGACAATAACGGCTCAAAGAACCAGGTATTCGAACTCGGGCCGGACAACGGGCCAGACGATCGGGTCTATTCGGGTATCGAAGCCGGGCTGGTGTTGTTCCGGAATGAACTGACGGTCATTTTCCCGCCCGGTTCGAAACTCGGGCGTAATGATGCGAACGGCAACCCGATCATCGTGCAGACTCCGCATTACGAGGAAACGTTCAACGCGGCGACGGCGAACACCGTAGACAACTTCCGATCCCTTCAGCCGCTGGTTCCGAGGGAATTCCGTTATCGGTTCACGATGCCGACGCAGGAGGAACTCGATGAAATGGGCGTGAAATTAAAGGGTCCGCTCCACATTCACGCTCAGGTCAACGATGAGCACTTTCCGCCGGTCTTTTTGAGATACCTCGCGAAGACCACGGGCCCCAATGGCCCAGGCGGCGACAAGCAGCTTGTAACGGAAAGCACAATTGATGATTTTCTGAAGACGAACCGTAACCTTGCGACCTCAGATACCATTGTTACGCTGGAGGGGCTTAACTAATGACTCTGCGGAACCGTATTCTTGTGGGCTTCGCCCTGACTGCGGTAGCAACGGGCGGAGCGACGGCGCAGCAAACGCTGACCGGCGGGGTCACTACAGGATCCGGACCGTATGTTCCGGGTGTGACCTATCAATCGGATAATCCGAACTACCTCAACCGGAATCCATTCTTCTTCGAAGGGCGGGTCGACTGGAACCTCCTCAAGATCACGACGCCCACCACAACGTGGGAGTTTGTGCAGCGCGGCATCCATTATCAGGACGACCTTCAGGACAATGCGTCCGCAATCGCCGATTTCCAAAAGGCGATTTCGATGAACAGCATCAGCAACGGGACGTGTCAGATCATCACGACCGCCGCGGGGGCGGCGCCGAACCCGTCGCTCAATCCTCCGCCGTGCATGTTTACTCCGCGCCTCCGTCTCGCGCACCTTGTCGTGGACGACACACCGGACGTCGCGATCGATCTGTATCAGCAGGTCCTGGCGATCGATGCGCTCCGGCTTGGCGTGAACGCGTTCATCGCGGAAGCATATGAGGTCAAGGCGAATAACGCGGCAGACCAGGCTTCCAAGCAGTCGTTTCTTCAGAGCGCGATCGCGGCGTACCAAGCCGAACTGGCTCTCTCACCCGTGACGCCGGCGTACACTGCGCTCACAGCGGACAAAGCGAACAACGCGCATGTCCACTGGGCGCTCTCTGAGATTTACGCCGAACTGGGGGATACCACGAACCAGGCGGCTGAGCTTCAGTCGTATCTCGACGCCACGCAATGGCATTCCGATACGTACGCATGGCGCATCCAGTTAGCGCAGGCGCGGCTGGCGAAGCTTACCGGGCAGAACAGCAGCCATCGCCCTGTCAGTCACCCGAAGTAGTTTTCGACATCACCTGGGCGTAAGCCCCAGCGGTGTTTATCAAAAAACAATCACCCGCGTCAGGCGTTGAATTTGGTTGGAAAAATCCAGACCCTGATGTACAAATAATTAGACTGACAAGGAAAATGCGCACTTCACAGCTCGGTAGTCTTTGTAAGAAGGCTTCGCTGTTTTTCCTGTCCGCGCCATTGATTTTCGGTCAGGCACCGGCGTCGTCCGGAGCCAAGTCCGCGTCTCAGCCAGCGTCGCCGGCGGCCGACATGGCGCAGGCGTGGGACCAGGTGATTGGAACGGCGGTCGCGCAATCCGCGCCCGATCCGGCGCTGGCTCCGCCGCCGAATGTTGTCCCGAAAAGCGACATTGACGATTTCTTATCGCACTTTTACTTCGACAGCCGCACGGATTTCCAGCGCTATCAGAATCTATTTACCGGAAGCCCGACGACGTCTGGCGTGATTAACGCGCCCGATACCGGGTATTTCAATCCGGCCGGGATCCCGTCTCCTTCCGCCTTTCAGCCGGGCGCGAACCGCATCGAGGAGTTCCTCGATTTCGGCACGACCGGATACGGATCGGACCGGGTCAACACGCATTTCGCGCTGCGTTACCGTCAGGATCTGTCGCATGTCGATCTCGGCTCGCCGTCGCAAAACGTGATCGAGACGTTTCCCGCTAACCGCCTGTATGAGTGGCTGGACGCGAGCGTGACGGTCAACGGGAAATCGACCGACGGAGCTTTCGCCGGCACGAGCTTCACGTTCGGCCGGATGAATGTGTACGGAGCGGAATACGCTTCATTCGACGGCGGCTCATTCTCGGTGAGCCGGCGGAAATTCGACGTGACGTTTTATGGAGGCCGTCGCTTCTCGTACTTCTCCGATCCAAAGCAGCGGGCCATCGGTGGGGCTAACCTGAACCTCAAGCTGAATCCGAACACGTCGATCGAAATCCAGAGCCTGTGGTACATCCGGGGCACCAATCGGATCGCATTCCGACGGAGGATGCATGAGCGGTGGCTTGTAACGTCTTCGTTCCGGGCTTTCGGGGGATCACCCGTGGATTTCGATGCGGCGTTTCTGTACTCGTCCCGTTCGGGGCGGGCGACCGTTCGTGGCGGCTTCTTTCAAAAGCTGACAGATAACGACTATACGTACGATTACACGAGCCTCGCCCGCGACCTCGCGAGCCAGAATCCGCTTTACCGCCTTTATCTGGGGCCGCTGAATAAGTACAGCCAGTTTAATGTCGATGGTCACCTGCAGGTGCTGTCGAACCTGAGAGCCGGAGCCACAATCGTGGTGCGCAAGCTGAATGACGAAAACACGCAGACGCCGTTTGAAACGTCGTTCCGCGATTATCGATTCAACGGACAGTATTTTCCCTGGAGAAAGATCGAGACGTTCTTCGAATACCATGCTCACAGTTCGGACCGAATGAGTCCGGTCGGGCAAACGACGCTGGACGGCCTTGTTGGAACGGGCGAGACAGCGGTGAAAGATCTTACCGGCGAAATCCGGCGCACCTTCGGCGAGGGCCGGTTCAGCCTGAGTGGCGGCGTGTACTACCGCAGAATGAGCATGCAGGACGCGTTTTATTATCTGACGAACATCCATCAGAGCGGGGTGCTGGGAAGCGCATGGGTCAGGCTCGACCGCAGAACGCGCATCTATTTTGACTACAGTCTCGACAACGATTTTCTCGTGTTTGTGCCGGATCTCAAAAATTCGCAGGTTTTCCGGATCGGACTCAACTGGAAATACTGACCGATGCCAAAAGCTCACTGGACGTCACGAATTTCCCACCTTCTCGCGATCCCGATCGCCAGCCTCTTTCTGATCTCCGGGGCGGCGGCGCAGAAAACCGCAACGGCGCCGTCTGGCAGTGCGGATTTCCTCATTCACGCGTTTCACAAGCAGCAGTTGGGCGGCGAACTTGATTGTTCGCTGTGCCACGTACCGCTCAAGGAAGGGTCAGTAACTCTGAAGCGCCCCGGACACGACGAGTGCATGCAGTGCCACAGCGACGACTTCAACAAGGAGTTAAAACAGAAGGTTTGCGCGCAATGCCACAGTTCGTTTCCGCCAACCGGCGCCGACGACCTGGTTCCGTTTCCCCGTTATAAGGGTTCGCGCGCCATCCTCTTCGATTTCTCGCATCAGAAGCATGTGGACCAGAAAGCGCGCGTCGATTCCAAGACCGGTTTTCGCGCGGATTGCACCTTCTGCCATAAGTTCGACGCGCAGGGCCAGTTCGGCACGTTCCCCGGACATGAGCAGTGCGCCACCTGCCACTCCAAGCCCGGCATGAAGCCGCAACTGACCGCGAATATGGATGCGGCAGGCTGCCGCGGATGCCATACGCCGGAAGAGATCGAAAACCCTGGCTTCACGGAAACGCGCCGCTTCGCGGGAGAGCATCCTGTTGCGGGCGGCAAGTACGTCAACATCGCCTTCTCACACGTCGATCACTTCAAAGCGCGGGATCAGTTCGCTCTGAACTGCACCACGTGCCACTACGCAATACCGAACAGCACGAGCATCGCGAATCTGACGCTTCCCCGGATGATCGATTGCGTTCAGTGCCACGATTCGGCGCGCACGATCAAGGCGGAATTCCGCATGTCGAACTGCAAGACGTGCCATCTCGACACCGTGTCGGTCAACGCAGCCGTTCCGAACAGCCATACGCGGAACGTGAAACCCGACTTTCACACCGAGGCCTTCCGACTGCATCACGCTGAAGAAGCTTCGGCGGAGGGCGCCAAGTGCTTCGTGTGCCATCAGAATGTTCAGAGCGTCTCGGTGAATCGAACGCAGTGCGATTCCTGCCATCAGGTAATGCTGCCTGCCAATCACACGACGCGCTGGAAGGACGATCTGCACGGCAAGTACGCGGCGCTCGATCGCACCACATGCGCGACCTGCCACACGGCGGCGTACTGCAGCGACTGCCACAATCAACTGCCGCGCAGCCATAATCCGCTTCCGTACTACAAAGCCGGGGCGCACGCCTACCCCGCGAAACTCGATCTGCGTAGTTGCTTTACCTGCCACACGTTCGAGAACACTTGCAGTGAGTGCCACGTGAACAAGATCGGCAAGGCGATTCCGCAAAACAAAAAGCCTGAAGCGGCCCTCGCGGACGCGGTCGAAGCCGCTCCCGCAAGGATCGATCTTCAGGCTCTGTTCCGGTAAAGGCCGGGCCTTACTTCGGTTTACTTCATTGTCCGGACGGCTGCTACAAGATTGTCAGCGTCCGCCGGGCTTACCGCCTGGGGTTTCATCTTTCCTACGCCCTTGAGAATGGCGTCCTTCAGGTCAGCATCGCTCTTGCTCTGCACGCTGGCGTCGTTCAAAGGTTTCACGCCCATGGCCTTCGCCATGGCCGGGGGCGGAGTGCCGTCCGCGCCGTGACAGCTCTTACACTTGGACGCGTACAGCGTCTTCCCGGCTGCCGCATCCGCCGCCCAGGCCGAAGTCGTCAATGCGGCCGCGGCTCCAATCGCAATCAATGTCGAAGATAAACTGCGAAACGTAACGTTCATGAGTTGATTGGTTCCTTCCGGCTCCTGATGAGCCGATGAGCAATCAGAAATGGTCGCCCAAATCATGATGAAATTGCGGGGAGTCAGTGTCAAGACGCCGGACGCGGTCTATCTCATTAAAAATTCTCAGTGTTTCCGGCGTTCTCAGCGAGGCGGTTAAAATTATGTGCCGGATGGGATCACGGACTTTCATAATCGCCCTATTCGCGGCGAGTTTTGGATTGCTGCCGGCGGCGGACCGGAAACCGGTCACGATTGATGCGCTCATGGCGGTGAAACCGTCGCTCGCGGGTCATGCCACAGGGTCGGTGACGTGGTCTCCGGACGGAGGGCGATTCGTCGCCAACAACGACGGATCGCTTTCGGTGTACAACGTGACCTCCGGCGGTGAAACCAAGCTCCTCGATCTGAAGGACCTGGAAGACGCCGCCGTAAAGCCTCCGAAGGCGGAGACCTTCGATTGGACCAACAGGAACGTGGCTGAGACGCCCGTCCAGTGGTTCAAAGACGGCAAGAGACTGCTCGTATCCGCCGGAGGCGACCTCTTCGTTGTCGATTCGGGGAAGGGATCGTGGTCAGCCCTGACGCAGACCAGCAACGCCGAAACGGACCCGAAACTTTCGCCGGACAACAAATTCGTGTCGTTCCTGATCGATTCGGATCTTTATGCTCTCGAAATTTCAAGCAAGCATGTCACTCGGCTGACGAAGGATGGGAGTTCGACGTTGCTGAACGCGCGGCCCGATTGGGTGTATCCGGAAGAACTCGACGTTTCGACAGCGTATTGGTGGTCTCCCGACAGCCGTTCGATCGCGTACATGCAGTTCGATGTGTCGCACGAGCCGATTTTCCCGCAGGTTTCTCTGCTGACGTCTCGCGGATTGCTGGAACCGCAGCGCTATCCAAAGCCGGGCGACCCGAATGCGGACGTCCGGCTTGGCGTGGTCCCGATTGAGGGCGGCGCAACAAAGTGGATGGAACTGGGAGATCCGCGGGACGCGCTGCTCGCCCGTGTCGTGTGGTCGCCGAGCGGCCGCGAGATTTTCGCAGAGCGCCTGAACCGAATTCAGAATCACCTGTCGCTGCTTTCGGCGGATCCGGGCACCGGCGCGGCGAAGATCGTGCTGACCGAGGACGATCCGTACTGGATCAATGTGAAAGGGGCGCCGAAGTTCATCGACAACGGCGCGCGTTTTCTCTGGACCAGTGAACGAACCGGTTACCGACATTTGTATCTCTATAGCTCGGCCGGTCAACTTGAGAAGCAACTCACCTCGGGCGAATGGGAGGTGGACGAGATCACGGCAGTGGACCAGAAGCGGGGGATTGTTTACTTCACCTCATCGGAGGCGAGCCCGATCGAGCGGCAGCTTTATGCGGTTGGCTTCGACGGCAGCGGGAAGCGCCGCCTGTCCCGCGAAACCGGAACACACGCGGTTTCGTTCTCGCCTGATTGCGCCGATTATCTGGACGACTATAGCGCCGGTAATCAAGCGCCCCGGACCATCGTCATGAAAGCGGACGGTTCGGTCCGCCGTATCTACCGCGCTCCCGACACATCGCTCGCCGACGAGTATGACATTCTGCCGCGTGAGATGGTCACGGTCAAAACTCATGACGGCGTGACTCTCTACGGGCGCCTCACCAAGCCCGCGGGTTATCGCGACGGTCTCCGGTACCCAACAGTAGTCATGGTCTACGGCGGCCCGGGGGTTCAGGTAATCCACGACTCCTGGTCCGGACTGGGGTGGGACCAGGTTCTGGCGCGCCAGGGGTTCGCGGTGTGGCAGATGGACAATCGCGGCTCGATGGGCAGAGGGCATGGGTTCGAATCCGTCATTTTTCGCAATACAGGCGTGCGCGAGTTAGCGGATCAGCGGGAAGGAATCGAATATCTGATCTCGCGAGGTATTGCCGATCCGAAACGAATCGGCATGTATGGGTGGAGCTATGGCGGCTACATGACGCTGTTCACCGCCACAAATGCGCCTGGCCTTTTGAAGGCGGCTATTGCAGGAGCGCCGGTAACCAACTGGCACAACTACGACACGATTTATACCGAACGTTATATGGGTTTGCCCGATCAGAATCCGGACGGATATCAAAAGACATCGCCGCAGACGAGCGCGGGCAAACTTGAGGGCACGAAACTTCTGCTTCTGCACAACGTTGAAGACGACAACGTCCATTTTCAGAACACGGTGCAAATGGCGAACGCGCTGGAGTTGGCCGGTAAGAAGTTCTACATGGTGGTTTATCCGCAGAAATCACACGGAGTCGAGGGACCGCCGCGCAAACAGTTGCTTGACGAGACCACGGCGTTCTTCGAGGAAAACCTGAAATAACGATGCACCCTTTGCTCTCCTGGGCCCGGGCGCGCGAGGCCGAGGTTATTGGCACAATTGGCCGTTTCGTCGAATGTGAATCGCCGAGCGGCGATGCGGCGGCGCTGGGACGCTTCGCCGATTTGATCGCTGATACCGTTTCGGAAAGCGCGAAATGCCGGAAATCGGGACAGAACCTGCTCTGCGCTTTCGATCTGCCGGGTCGGAAAAAGAAGGGGCAGATTCTGGCGCTCGGCCACCTGGATACCGTGTGGCGTCTGGGCACCATCCAGTCGATGCCGTTTCGGCAGGCCAAGGGACGACTCTGGGGGCCGGGCGTCCTCGATATGAAGTCGGGCCTGGCGTTTCTGATGTTCGCGGCGCGGGCGTTGCGTGAACTCGATATGCCGGTAAGCCGGGGGCTTTTGCTGCAGGTGAACTGCGACGAGGAGACCGGCAGCGCCGGGTCGCGAGCGCTCACCGAGGCAAACGCGAAAAGGAGCGAGGCTGTGCTGGTGCTCGAGCCGGGCACGGGCCTTACCGGGAAACTAAAGACCGAACGGAAGGGCGTCGGCGACTACCGCGTATCAGTCCGTGGAATCGCAGCGCACGCCGGAGTGGATTTCGAGAATGGCGCGAGCGCGGTGGTCGAACTCGCAAAACAGATCGATCGGATCTCCGGCTTCACAGACCTGCGCCGGGGCATCACTGTAAACCCGGGAGTGATCAGCGGCGGAACTCGATCGAACGTGATTGCCGAGCACGCCGAGGCTCACGTCGATATCCGGATCCGCCAGCTGCGAGACGCCGCGGGGCTGGAGAAGAAATTCCATTCGCTTCGCGCGTTCGATAAACGCTGCTCCGTTCAGGTAGCCGGCGGCCTCAATCGGCCTCCGATGGAAAAGAGCGCAGGCGGACGGCGCCTGTATCGCCTTGCCCAAACGGCCGCGGAGGAACTTGGAGTCACTGTGGAGGAATCCGCGACAGGCGGCGGTTCAGACGGAAATTTCACAGCTGCGCTGGGCGTTCCAACGCTCGACGGACTGGGCGCCGCGGGCGAGGGAGCCCACGCAAAGCACGAAAGCATTCTGGTTTCGCGAATCGCCGATCGCATAGCCCTGCTGGCCCGGCTGATCACGCTGATCTGAGATTTGGCGTGCCACAATAAAGTCATGACGCCCCCGATGGCCAGTGGCCCGAGCGAGCTGTTTTCCCACATCGATAACGAGACGATGGAGCAGGCGCTCCTGCAATCCGGCGCGGTGATGACAACGCTCGACAGCGTGATCAACTGGGGCCGCAAGAACTCGATCTGGCCGATGTCGTTCGGGCTGGCCTGCTGCGCTATCGAAATGATGTCGATGAGCGCGTCGCGTTTCGATATCTCGCGGTTCGGCGCCGAGGTCTTTCGTGGCTCCCCCCGCCAGAGCGATCTGATGATCATCGCGGGACGGGTTTCCAATAAGATGGGGCCGGTCATCCGCCACCTTTATCAGCAGATGCCCGAACCCAAATGGGTTATTTCGATGGGCGCGTGCGCAACATCCACCGGCGTATTTAACAATTATGCGTTGATTCCGGTAAATCAGGTCATCCCGGTGGACGTGTACGTGCCCGGATGTCCGCCGCGGCCTGAGCAGTTGATCCACGCGATCATGCTCCTCCAGGAGAAGATCGGCGGTTCCGCCGGAGCGCTGAAACAAGCTTTGAATCTCGCCTGAGCACTCGCTTTTCGAAGGCGCGAAATTCAAAAGTCCTGAAGCGCGTCGAAAGTTATACTTCGGATTTGCAAAATGGGCGCATGTCTGAGAATTCTGCTCGTCGAAGATTGTCAGAACGACGCGGATCTCATTTCCTACACTCTGAAACGCGCTGGATGCGATGCGCAGGTCACGCGCGTGGAGACGGAGGCGCAGTTCCGCGCGGCTCTGGAATCCGGATCCTGGGATGTGATCCTTTCGGACTACTCATTGCCTGGTTTTCGGTGCGAAGACGCTCTCCACATCGCCCATGAGCAGAACGCGAATACGCCGTTTATTGCTCTCTCGGGCACGGTCGACGAAGAAACCATACTGAATCTCCTGCGCGCCGGCGCGGGCGACTACGTGATGAAAGGGAATCTCGCGCGGCTGCCGTCCGCTGTCCAGCGGGAGATTCGAAATGCCGAAGGCCGCTTGCAGCGTCAACGGCTCGAGGCGCAGTTGCAACAGGCAATGAAAATGGAGGCGGTGGGACGGCTCGCCGGGGGCGTCGCGCACGACTTCAACAACCTCCTGACCGTCATCACCGGATTCGCGCAACTGGCCCTGCTCGACGACAATCCGGCGCGCGCGGGGCTCGAGCAAATCCTTCTCGCAGCCGAGCGCGCCAGCGCTCTCACCCGGCAGTTGCTCGCGTTCAGCCGTCAGCAGGCTCTGGAACCGCGCGTGTTCGACCTGAATCGGTTAATTGGCGACATGGAGAAGATGCTTCGGCGCCTCATTGGCGAGGACATCGAAGTAATCACAAGCATGTCCGGGGAGCCGCTGAATGTGAGAGCGGATCCCGGTCAGATCGAACAGGTGGTCCTGAACCTCGCGGTCAATTCGCGCGATGCGATGCCGCGTGGCGGAAAGCTGATCCTGAATACGAGCCGCCGCAAGCTGGAAGGCGACGCCGCCGTGGCGCACGGACTCGCGGAGCAGGAATACTGCGTCATCTCGGTAAGCGACAACGGATCCGGCATCCCCGCCTCCGCAATGCCTCACATATTCGAGCCATTTTTTACGACCAAGCCGGAAGGCCAGGGGACCGGTCTGGGCCTGTCAACGGTCTACGGGATTGTCAAGCAGTCGGGCGGATCCATTCACGCGCACAGCGAACTCCATATCGGAACCACTATGACTGTGTTCCTGCCGGCGTCTCACGGGGCCGTCGAAGAACTCACACCTTACGAGAGCGCACCAGCCGGGTCGGGCCAGGAGACCATACTTGTCGCCGAAGACGAGTCGAAAGTTCTGGACCTCGTTTGCAAGTGTCTTGTGGGGCGCGGATTCGCGGTTCTCGCCGCATCCAGCGCCGAGGCCGCGCTCGAAATCCTGCACGCGAGGGGCCCGGCGGGCATCGACCTTCTGATCACCGATGTCGTGATGCCGCATATCGCCGGTCCGGTACTTGCGTCCCGAGCGTGCGAGTTACTGCCCAATCTGCGGGTGCTTTTCATGTCGGGATACACGGAGGATGTAATCCGGCATTATGGCATCGCCCGGCGCAATGCCACGTTTCTGCAGAAGCCCTTTGCGCCGAGCGAACTGGTTCGAAAGGTGGGACAGCTACTCGACAGACCGCCCGCGCCGGAGGCGACGGCGGGGATGGCTAAGGTACGACAGGCTTAGACGTAGCAGGGTTGCCGATCTCGCGGCGGATCGCATCGAGAACGCCGTTGACGAAGTGGACGGACTCTTCGCCGGAAAACTTGCGCGCCAGTTCGAGCGCTTCGTCGATCGCAACGGCGGGCGGCGTTTCCGTGTTGAGCATTTCGAAAGCGGCCAGCCTCAGGATATTCCGGTCCACCGCGGGCATTCGCTGAAGTTTCCAGTGTTCTGCGTGCCGGGTGATCCTTTCGTCGATAGAATCGACTTCGCGGACGGTGCCTGAGAACAGCGCTTCCGCGAATGTGTCGCGCCGGGGTTTTGCCGGACTGTCCTCGCTCACAAGAAGGGAATCGTAGTAGCCGCGCAGGATTTCATCGAGTGGAGTCCGGCGGAGGTCCCATTGATACAACAACTGAAGCGCCTGCCGGCGCGCGCGATGCCGGGCCATTAGCTTGGCGCCCGCAGCCGCCGTAAGAGATTAGCCATTTCGATGGCCGTCATCGCGGCATCGAACCCCTTGTTTCCGCTCTTGGCCCCCGCCCGGTCAATCGCCTGTTCCACGCTGTTCGTTGTCAGCACGCCGAATGCAACGGGAATTCCGGTATCTGTCGCAGCGCTGGCGATGCCTCGGGCCGCCTCGCCCGCTACGTAGTCGAAGTGAGGCGTGTCGCCGCGAATTACAGCGCCGAGGCAAAGAATCGCGTCGTGGCGTTTCGCCGCCGCGACCGCGCGGACGGTAACCGGAAACTCCCATGAACCCGGAATGCGGATCACTTCGACATCGGTGAGTTTCCCCCCGCAGCGCACGATGGCATCGATGGCGCCATCGAGAAGCCTTTCCGTGATGAAGCTGTTAAATCGCCCCACGACGATGGCGAAACGCAGGTTATCCGCTCGGAGTTCACCCTCCAGCGTGCTGTAGCCTCGTTCACTCATCCGCGCAGACAATTCCCGCTAAGCGACTGATTCCGAGTCATATGGGATAATCGGGGTTTCAGGCCCCATCTTACCGCATGGCCCCCGAATTCATCCGGAATTTCTCCATCATTGCGCATATCGACCACGGCAAGAGCACGCTTGCGGACCGCCTTTTAGAGGTCACGGGCGCTCTTTCGAAGCGCGAAATGATGGAGCAGGTGCTCGACTCGATGGACCTCGAGCGCGAGCGCGGGATCACGATCAAAGCTCATGCGGTGCGGCTGGATTATCAGGCGGATGATGGCAAGACTTACCAACTGAATCTGATCGATACGCCTGGGCACGTGGATTTTTCTTACGAAGTTTCGCGAAGTCTTCAGGCGTGCGAGGGCGCTCTGCTCGTGGTGGATGCGTCGCAGGGCGTGGAAGCGCAGACGCTGGCCAACACGTACCTTGCGCTGCATCACGATCTGGAGATCATTCCGGTCATTAATAAGATCGATTTGCCGGCGGCTGAGCCGGAGCGCATTCGAGAACAGATCGAGGAAGTGATCGGGCTTGACGCGAGCGACGCGATCCTCGTGAGCGCGAAACAGGGCACCGGGATTCATGAGACGCTTGAGGCGATCGTGAAGCGCGTGCCGTCTCCGCGTGGGAATGTCGATGCTCCGCTGCGTGCGCTGATTTTCGATTCGTGGTTCGATCCGTACCGCGGCGTCATTATATTGGCGCGTGTTATTGACGGCCGCCTGCAGATGGGCCAGAAGATCCGGCTTTGGTCGAATAACCAGACATTCGAGGTTGAGGGGCTCGGATATCAGTCACCCAAGGCTATTCCACTCCCGGAACTTTCCGCGGGCGAAGTCGGTTTTCTCTACGCGAATATTAAGAACGTTTCCGAGGCGCAGATTGGCGACACGATTACGGATGCGAATAATCCGGCATCTGAGCCGCTTCCCGGATTCGAAGCGATCAAGCCGATGGTTTTCGCGGGGCTGTATCCGGTGGAGTCCCATGAACATGGGTTGCTTCGGGATGCGTTGGAGAAGTTGCGGCTGAATGATAGCGCGTTGAGCTTTGAACCGGAGAATTCGGTGGCGTTAGGATTCGGCTTCCGGTGCGGTTTTCTGGGGTTGTTGCATCTGGAGATCGTTCAGGAGCGGCTGGAACGTGAGTTCAATATCGATCTGATCACGACTGCGCCGGGCGTGCGATATCGGATTACGACCACTCGCGATGAGGTTCTCGAGGTGGACAATCCGACTCGCTTCCCGAGCCCGACTGAGATCAAGCAGACGGAAGAGCCGATCATCGATGCGACGGTCATCACGCGCGAGGAGTACATCGGCGGGATTCTGGCGCTGCTTCAGGACAAGCGCGGGATTCAGAAAAAGTTCGAGTATATCGGCGCGGGGCGGGTGATGCTCGTTTATGAGCTTCCGCTGAATGAAATCGTTCTGGATTTCTACGATCGGCTGAAGAGCGTATCGCGCGGCTACGCATCTCTTGACTACCACCTATCGGGCTATCGCGTTTCGCCGATGGTTCGGCTCGACATCCTCGTCGCGGGCGATGAGGTGGACGCGCTTTCGATGATTGTGCACCGCGATTATGCTTACGAGCGCGGAAAGACCCTCATCGAGCGGATGCGGAAACTCATTCCGCGGCAGATGTTCGAAATCGCGTTGCAGGCTGCGATTGGGACGAAGATTGTGGCGCGCGAGACTATTTCGGCTCTGCGCAAGAACGTTCTCGCAAAATGCTACGGCGGCGATATCACCCGCAAACGGAAGCTCTTGGAGAAACAGAAGGAAGGCAAGAAGCGGATGAAGCGTGTCGGCAGCGTGGAGATTCCGCAGGAGGCGTTCCTCGCGGTGCTGAAGGTCGGCGATACCGCCGAAGAGGACTAAAACGCCGAAAGTGGGCCTACTAGAGTAGCTGAGTCAAGCGCTACGGCATGATGTTGGGCTGTTCTCTTAGTCGGTGGTATCACAGGGCCGGGGTGTTGAATGGGCAGCCAAGGGACCCGACGAGCGCGTGACCTTCACGGGCACAGTTTGTTTCGGGGGGCTACGGGCCGGATCGTCGTTGATCCGGCTCGGCCCCGCCAATCAAACGGCCCAATCTCCCGCGGGCCATCGACGAAGCATCAATATCCCAACGAAGCTCTATTTGTCTGCCACCATTCGGCCCAGAATGCGACATAGAATTGTTCATTCTTCTGGACGCTCGAAGCCCCAAAAGCGAAGTGGGCCAATGTTTGCGGAGTCTGGTATGAAGCTGCCTGCGGAAGCTGCATGTGAGCCAGGCTCGCAGTTGTCTGTGGAGTCTGCGCAGGTAAGCCGTTTGCGAAGGCTGCCAGTCCACTCACCGCTTCCGACCGGAGTATCGGATCCGTATCAGCCAGCAGGCCCGCAAGGAACGGCAGGGACTCCGGGCTGTGAGTACAGGCCAGGGCATGTGCCGAAGCTTCCCGCCAACTAGAGCTTTGTGTGACGTCGGTCGCGATACTCCCGAGGTTTTGAGTAACGGTTGGATCGGAAGAACGGAGCGTATCGCGCACACTTCGTACCAACATTCCCCATTCGGTCGAATAATTCTCAAATTGAGCGGCCAGAGCGCGAGCCGTTGAAACAGACGCGGAATTCCCGGTCCGTATCAGACCTCGCAGCCCCAGAATCTGTTCTTGTGGTATAGCGGACATCGCGAGCCGTTGGTAGAGCATCTGTGTAAGAGGTGAGCTAAGTTGATCGAAATCGGCCTGAAGCAACTCATAGAATGCGAGGTTATATTTGCCCCGGGCCGCCTCTATGGCAGCCGAAAGTTCCGCGGCCAGCTTCACTGCCGAGCTCGCTGTCGGCGCATAGGCATAATTACTGGGCAGTGAGGTAATCGGTGACGGATAAAAGGTCATCTCAAATGGGACTGAACCTTGAATCACTGGCAACAATCGCCACTCGCCATTTGGATCCTGCTTCAGGAACCAAATGCCATTGCCGCCGACTGAGTAGGTCGCGGCCGGCTTCGTTTGCTCTTCTGGTGGGTCGTCCCAGAGGACTTGAATGGTATTTCCGCCAGCGGCGGATTGTTGGGAAATGATTCGGTCCAGCTTCAAGGTAAAAACGACCCCAGATCCCGTCGGCTGACCGCCGCTCGCCGAGGCCAAGGCAATCATCGAAGCCTCATTCGACAGATCCACGATGCTCCGCGCGGCTATGACGCTTCCGTACAGTGCACCCGTGGCAACAAGCCCGCTAATTAATACGGATCGAAATATTGACTTCATAATTCCTCTTTTTGAGATTTATTGGTGCGAACCATGATCTTGCCAATATTGTTGGGTATCTGCAAGAACGCTGATGCCACTGCCGGCCGATGGATTCGTTCCGGGCTTCGTATCAGTGTAGACGAAGGAGCGCGCATCATGCCCCGCTTGTGGCTCGGGTAAGCCTTGGGCAGTCTCAACCATTGGGCGAACTTTCCGGCCTCCTACGCTGGTAACGCTTTTAAGAGCAGGCTTAAGTCTTTTCCGTCTGTCGTTTTTTCTCGGGTTCTTTCCCTGGTAACGCCGCCGGGTTCTCCTGAACGCGTTCGCGATATCGTCCCCGCATTCCCGCCCCTAAAGCAACGGCGCTCTCGCCGTAACGGTCCCGCAGTTTGTCAGCGGCTTCGAGGGCGCTGCGCCAGCGCTCCGCGCGTCCGCCGTCGATCAGATCCATCTGACCGGCCATATCTTCAAATCCGGACGCATGAACGCCCAACAGTCGAACGGCTCGTGACTTGTCCCAGTTCGCATGCAGCAGCCTTCGGGAGTGTTCGACGAGGTCGATATCCAACTGTGTCGGCGCGGGGAGCGAGTGCGCACGGGTGATTGTCTCGAAATCCGAGTAGCGCAGTTTCAGTTGAATCGTTCGCGCGTGGAGTCCATGCTCGCGAATTCGCCGCGCGACTTTTTCCGAGAGGTGCGCGAGCGTCGCTTCGAGCCGTTCCGGGTCGCGCGTGTCTTCACCGAAGGTGTGTTCATGGCTGATCGATTTCGGATCGGCACGTTCTCCGATCTCGGCATCGAACCAGCCGCCAGCGTCCAACCCTTGCGACTTTCCGGCCAGCGCAAGTCCCCATTTGCCGAACCGCGATTCGAGATCGTCCTCGCCCATCTGCGAAAGATCTCCGACGCGGCGAATTCCGATGCTGTGCAGATTTCGCTCGGTCACTTTTCCGACGCCGGGAATCTTGCGGACTTCGAGCGGCGCCAGAAAATTCGCTTCCACGCCCGGCAGGACATGCAAGACTCCGTTTCGCTTGGCTTGGTCCGACGCGACTTTCGCAACCAGGCGCGATGTGGCAATTCCAATCGAGCAGTTCAGGCCGGTCGCGACCTTTACGGCTTCATGCAGCAGATGGGCCGAGCGCATGGGCGGCCCGTGCAAACGTTCGGTACCGGTCATATCCAAATAGGCTTCATCGATCGATGCCATCTCGACCACGGGCGTGAAACGGTTGAGAACTTCGAACACGCGTCCGGAATACTCGCGATAACGCTCGGGATGCCCTTCGACGAAGATTGCCTGTGGACAGTGTTTGTACGCCGTCCGCAACGGCATTGCGGAGTGCACGCCGAACTTGCGCGCTTCGTATGAGGCGGCGGATACGACACCGCGTTCGTCGTGTTTTCCTCCGACGACGACCGGCTTGCCCTTTAACGACGGATCGTAGATCTCCTCCACCGACACGAAAAACGCGTCCATGTCGACGTGGAAGACGATACGGCTCACGGCTTAACGCAGGCTAACACGCGCGGGATACCGGCGAGATCGTTCAGGACCTGTACTTCGGACCAATCGGCCGCCATCGATGCGACGGCGTCGGCGAGGCGGAATCCCAGTTCGAGAACGAGTAGTCCGCCGGGTTTCAGAACGCGGCGGGCTTCCGGGATCAGGCGCTCATATACGGAGAGCCCCGATGCGCCGGCGAACAGCGCCAGGTGCGGTTCGAAATCTCGTACTTCCCTCTGCAAGGAGCGCATCTCGACCAAGGGGACATAGGGCGGGTTTGACACAACCACATCGAGTGAAGAGTCGCCGAACGCGCTCAGCAGATCGCCCTCAACAAATCGCACGTTCGCGCCGTGCCTTTCCGCATTCCCGCGAGCAACCGCGAGAGCCTCGTGTGAAAGATCGATGGCCGCTACGGATAGATCGCTTTCGAGAGCCAGGGTTACCGCAATGCAGCCCGATCCCGTGCCGACATCCATCACACGTCCGGATTCAGGACTTAAGCGCAACACCGTCTCCACGACCAGTTCCGTTTCCGGTCGCGGAATCAGGACATCGGGCGTCACGCGAAATTCGCGTCCGAAGAATTCCTGTTTGCCTGTGACGTATTGGGTCGGTTTACCTTTGATGCGTTCGTCGAGATAGCGGCCGTAGTGAATCCATTCGACTTCGCGTAGCGCTTGTTCCGGGTGCGCGAAGAAGTAGACTCGCTCGCGCTTCATCGCATGAGCCAGCAGGACTTCCGCCGTGAGCCGAGGCGCACTCACGCCCGCGCGCTCCAGCAGTTCGGTTCCCTGCCCGATCGCTTCGCGGATGTTCAGGAATTTTGTGATCTAAGCCGCCGCGCCTTCTTTTTGAAGCTTTTCCGCCTGGTAGTGGGCGGTGAGCGCATCAATGATCGCGTCCAGCCGTCCATCCATTACGAGGTCGAGTTGATGCAGCGTGAGACCGATGCGGTGATCGGTCAGCCGGTTCTGCGGAAAGTTGTAGGTCCGGATTTTTTCGCTGCGGTCACCGGTGCCCACCATGCTCTTGCGCTCCGCGCCAATCGCTGCCTGCTGCTTCTCAAGCTCGATCTCATAAAGCCGCGAGCGCAGCACACGCATCGCCTTGGCTTTGTTCTTGATCTGAGACTTTTCGTCCTGACACGACACGATAACGCCCGTCGGAATATGAGTCAGGCGAATCGCGGAATAGGTCGTGTTGACCGACTGTCCACCGGGTCCGGAAGAACAGAAGGTATCCACACGAATATCCTTCTCTTCGATCTTGATTTCGACGTCGTCCGCTTCGGGAAGCACCGCAACCGTTACGGCCGACGTATGCACCCGGCCTTGTTGTTCCGTCGCGGGGACACGCTGGACGCGATGCACGCCGCTCTCGTATTTCATACGGCTGTAGACGCGGTCGCCGCTCACCAGGGCCAGCACTTCCTTCAGCCCGCCGACAGAGGATTCGCTGGAGGAAGTGACTTCCACTTTCCAGCGTTGCGCCTCGGCGTAGCGCGTGTACATGCGAAAAACCTCGTAAGCGAACAAAGTCGCTTCGTCTCCGCCAGTACCGGCCCGGATTTCGAGAACAACGTCTTTCTCGTCGTTCGGGTCTTTGGGGAGGAGAAGGACCCTCAGTTCCTGCCCGATCTCCTGCAACGCCGGTTCGAGGCGCTCGACTTCAAGTTGGGCCAGCTCACGCAGGTCGGGATCGGAATCGCCCAGCATGGCGCGCGCCTGCTCCAGTTGTCCGGCTTCCTGTTTGTACTGCTTGTACTTCGAAACAATCTCGGAAAGATCGCTGTGCGTCTTCGAGATTTTGCGATACTGATCGCCGTCCGCAATGATGGCGGGATCGGCCATCTGAGCCGTTAACTCGTCGAAGCGTAGTTCGATCTGATCCAGTTTTTTCGCGTATTCCATGGCTCAGGCGATCACCAGTTCGCCGCCCTGGCTGGTCTCGAGAGCCATGGCGCCTTCCAGAGCCTGAATCGCGACTTCCGCCTGCTGATCCGAAGGCGGCTGAGTTGTAATGCGCTGAATCCAGAGACCGGGGGCGGTCAGAAGAGCCAGGAAAGACCCCCGGCGCTTCGCCGCGAACCGGATCAGTTCGTAGCTCAATCCGGTCAGTACCGGGAGCATCGCGATGCGCAGCGCGAGTTTCGCCGCAAAACCCTGCACCGGCACGAGGATATAGACGATCATCGACATCAGCATGATGACGAACATGAAGCTCGTCCCGCAGCGAGGATGAAAGGTCGTGAACTCCTGCGAGTTCTGAACCGTGACCGGCTTGCCCGATTCGAAATTGAAAACGACCTTGTGCTCCGCGCCGTGATATTCGAACGTACGCCGGATATCCTTCGACCGGCAGAGGAGGACCAGGAACCCGACGAACAACAGTATTCGGATCACGCCATCAACCGTGTTGAACAGGATCTGGCCCTTGATGACGGGGACGACATTGGACAGGTACTCGGTAAGCTTCAAGGGAAGAAGCTTGTTCATCGCGATGAAAAACAGCACCGAAAAGCCAATCTGGAGCGCCATCGCCCATTTCGGCATTTCCTTTTTTTCGGCTTGCGAGCCGTCGTCGAGAGCCGCGTTTGCTGAGAAAGACAGGGCCTTCATACCGAGCATCATCGCCTGCCCGAGCACGCCCAGTCCTCTCAGCATGGGGAAACGGAGCAACGGGTACTTTTCGGAGATCCGCGGGATGGACATCTCCTCTTTCGTGATCTCCCCGTTGGGCTTACGGACCGCCACGCAATAGCTGTGTGGGGCGCGCATCATCACGCCTTCCATGACAGCCTGGCCGCCCACCAGCGTCTCCTCCCCGCTTTCGAGTATTGGGAGCATCTGGACGTGTGCGAAAAAACGAAAGAACTCGCGGACGGACAAGTGGGGACCTCTAGGCTTTATTATACGTGCGGTCATCGGAACGGCCAGTACCGGCCTTGGGAACACCCGCACTGGTTGGATGCGTAACTATGTATGGCTGTTTCGGCGCCTGTATACTTCTTAAAAGCTTTAATGAAAACCTGTATATCGTATGCAGTTTGCGCGCTCGCCCTGGGCATAGCGGCCATCGCCCAGACTCCCACGCCAGACGGCCTCGTTTCGCCCGAAGTGCATGGCGACCGGACAGTTACGTTCCGGGTGCGGGCTCCGAAGGCTACCGAGGTCACGCTGTATGGGGACTGGATGCCGGTTGGAAAGCCGGAGCCGATGCAGAAGGGCGCCGACGGGGTATGGGCGGTTACGACGAGTCCGCTGGAGGCCAACGGGCACCTTTATTGGTTCAACCTGGATGGTGTGGCGGTGGCGGACCCGGTCAACCCTGTGATCAAGCTCCGGCAGCGCACCTCCGCCAGCCTGGTCGAAGTTCCGGCGGCTACGCCCGCTCCCTGGGAACTCCGCGATGTTCCGCACGGAACGGTGGTAACGGAATGGCGCAAGTCGGCAGTTCTGGGCCGAACGGAGCGGTTCGTGATCTATCTGCCGCCGGGCTACGAGAAGTCTTCGGCGAAGTACCCGGTTTTGTACCTGGTTCACGGCAGTGGCGATACGCCGGACTCCTGGACGAACGCCGGTCACGCCAACCTGATTCTGGATAACCTCATTGCGGACGGCAAGGCGAAGCCGATGATCGTCGTGATGCCTGCGGGACATGCCGTTCCTTTCGGCGCGGGACGCGGTGGCAACGCCAACAATAACCAGCTTTTCGAAGAGTATCTGACCAAGGAAGTCATTCCGGCCGTTGAAGGCGCCTACCGGGTAGCGCCGGGCGTGCGCAACCGGGCGCTGGCCGGGCTCTCGATGGGCGGCGGTCACACGATCTATACGGGCTTCTCTCATCCCGAGTTGTTCAGCGCGCTTGGTATTTTCAGCCCGGGGCTGCCTCGGGATTTTGACGTCGCCGCGCATCTTTCGAACACTGCTCGGGCGAATATTCCGCTGGTGTGGATCACATGCGGGGATGCCGATACGACAGTTCAATATCCGCGCGTCAAGGCATGGGCGGAATCGCTGGATAAATCGGGCATCCACGAGAAGTTCACCACGTATTCCGGCGCGCATACATGGCCCGTTTGGCGCAATAGCCTGGCCGATTTCTCGCCGCTGATCTTCAAGAACGGAAAATAGATCTCACGATATCCATATGAAGTTCGCCCTGCTTTCTCTAACACTGCCCGCTCTGATTCTGCCTGCGCTGTGCCTGGCGCAAAGTGACCGCGCCGAGGCCCAGCGCAATCCGTTTTCGGCCAACCCACAGGCGATCGCCGCCGGTCGAACGCTGTATAACCAAGCGTGCGTTGCCTGTCATGGCGCGGATGGGCGCGGGGATCGCGGGCCTTCACTGGTATCCGGCAACCTGACGCACGGGAATGCGGATGGCGAGGTCTTCATTACGATTCGGAGTGGCGTGCGGGGCACACAGATGCCGGCGTTCTCGCAGTTCTCAACCGATCAGACGTGGCAGATTATTTCCTATGTCCGCAGCCTGGGAGGCGGCCCGGTCGCGCAGCCTGTCGGGGGCGACACGGTGAAGGGCGATGCGGCCGCGGGTAAGGCGGTGTTCGAAGGCAAGGGCGGGTGCCTGAGCTGCCATATGGTTAACGGCAAGGGCGTTTCGGTCGGTCCGGATTTATCGGCAGCCGGGAAGACAGCAGCGGCGCAACTGGAAGCGAAGATCAGCAATCCGAATCAGGCTGCGGCTCCGGCAGGGGGCGGCCGTGGGCGTGGTCGTGGCGGGTTCAATCGCCCCACCACGGTGATCGCGAAGACCGCCGACGGCAAGGAGTACCGCGGCACGCAGAAAGGCGCGGACACCTTCACCATTCAGTTCATCGATACTACCGGTCATTTCCGGTCGTTCGAAAAGAGCGCGCTTGCTGAACTGCGGATCGAGCCGAAGTCTCTGATGCCGGATGACTATTCGAAGCGACTTTCGGGAGATGAGATCCGGAATATGGTGGCTTATCTGAAAACGCTGGATGGCTCGGATCTGACCAAGCTCGCGGCGGGCGGCGGCCTCTCCTGGGACCGGATTCGGAATGCCGAGAAGGAACCGGAGAACTACCTCACTTATTGGGGTGATCTGGGCGGCAAGCACTTCTCTTCCCTGAAACAGATCGACACGACCAATGTGAAAAACCTGCGCGCCGCCTGGGCGCTTCAGCTTCCGGGCGATGGAATCGTGGAATCCGTGCCGCTGGTTGTGGACGGCATCATGTACACGACCGGGCCGGTGGGCGGAACGTCCGAGGTGCTGGCGCTCGATGCGAAGACGGGCCGGGTTATCTGGCGCTATCAGCGCAAACAGAAGGTCACGAATCCGTACGAGATCAACCGGGTGAATCGCGGGGTCACGATTCTCGGAAACCGGCTGTTCTACGGTACGCTTGACGCTGCGCTTGTTGCGCTTGATGCGCGCACCGGCGCATTCCTGTGGGAAACGCAGGTCGCCGACACAATGCTCGGTTACAGCATTACCTCTCCGCCAGTGCCCGTAAAAGACAAGATCATTACCGGAATCACGGGGGGCGAGTTCGGCGTGCGGGCATTCGTCGACGCATACGATCCGGCGACGGGCAAGCGGCTGTGGCGCTGGTATACGGTGCCTGGACCCGGTGAACCGGGCCACGAAACGTGGGAAGGCGATAGCTGGCAGCACGGTGGCGCTCCCGCGTGGCTGACGGGCAGCTACGATCCCGATCTCGACACGGTTTATTGGGCGATCGGTAATCCCGGACCCGATATCAACGGCGATGTGCGCAAAGGCGACAACCTCTATAGCTGCTCCGTTGTCGCGCTGGACCCGAACACGGGCAAACTGAAATGGCATTACCAGTTCACGCCGAACGATACGCATGACTGGGATTCGACGGAAGACATGGTGCTGGTCGACCGTATGTGGCACGGGCAGAATCGGAAGCTGCTGCTGCATGCCGATCGGAACGGCGTGTTCTACGTGCTCGATCGGGCCTCGGGCAAGTTTCTCGGGGCATCGCCATTTGTCCGCGCGACGTGGGTAAAGGGTTGGGATGCGGACGGCAAGCCCCTCACAACCGAAAACTGGCGCGCGAATCCGGAAGGGACGGTTGTGTATCCGTCGTTGGGCGGCGGTTCGAATTTCCAGGACCCGTCGTACAGCCCCCTGACGGGTCTGATGTATTTCATGTACTACGACGGCCCCGGCCGTTATTCGATTGGTCCCGCGCCGTTTGAACCCGGCAAGCAGTATCAGGGACGCGGCACGGGGGGCGGCTTCGGCGCACCTGCCGCGGACGGGCAGGCTCCGCCTTCCCAAGGTGTGATGGCCTTCGACCCTGAGACCGGTAAGCCGAAGTGGAAGTTCGAGTTGGCGCAGAACGGGCTCCAGCCGGGAGTGCTCGCGACCGCGGGAGGCGTCGTCTTCGCCGCCTCCGCTGAAGGTAATTTCATGGCTCTCGATGCAAGCACGGGGCATGAGCTTTGGCGGTTCGCCGCGGGAGCAACGATTCCGGCTTCGCCGATCAGTTACTCGGTTGATGGCAAGCAATACGTGGCTGTGTCTTCGGCGAACGTTCTTTATTCGTTCGCGCTGCCCCAGTAGATCGTAAAGTTTGGGTGTGGCGGTCGAGCCCTCCCGAATCCGGGTGCTGAACCGGCGCTGAGTCTCTGCTGGTGGCTGCTAAGTATTTGACTTTTCAAGGCCTTTGCGCGCGAATTCCGGGTTATGGCCGCCGGATGGAGGCCCAATACGAGAGCAGTATCCCGCGGATTGGGCGAATTCACGCGGTGCAACGCGCGGCGTAGAAGTGAGAGGTCTTACGGGCGGACCCCGTTTTTTGATTGGCGCCTCAATATGGGGCACTCTATTCGCCTGGCATTCGATGTAAAATCTGAAACAAATTTCCCGCAAAGGACTCTTGCAAGAATGCCTAAGAAAGTCGACCCGCTCAACAAGAAAAACTATGGCGCGATCACTGCTTCGCTGTGCGTCACTGACGTGAAGGCTGCCGTTCAGTTTTATCAAAAGGCCTTTGGCTTCGAAAAGCGGGGCATCATGAACGGCCCCGGCGGCAAGCCAGTGCACGCGGAATTGACGATGCGCGGCACTTCGCTCATGCTGGGCCCGGAGATGCCTGAGATGGGTGCGCGCAGCGCAAAGAATCTCGGCGCTTCCCCTACGACTCTCTATCTGCTGGTGGACAACGTGGATAAGGTGGTGGCCAAGGCGATTAAACTGGGCGCGACGGCGCAAGGCCCGGTCTCGGACATGTTCTGGGGCGATCGCTGCGGACGCCTCGTCGATCCCGAGGGGTACAGCTGGTACATCGCTACGCACATCTCCGATCCGACCCCGGCCGAAATGAAGAAGCAGATGGCTGAAGATATGAAGAAGTGGCAAGCGTCCCAGTCGCGATCGGAAGCTGCGGCCAGCTAATCCTGAGCATGCTCCGGGTTTCGAACGCCCGGTGAGTCTGCCGTCCATCTGCGACAACAAACGACGCTGCATTTTTGCCTTTCGTAGATCAGGCACTGCCCATCACGGGAGCAGCAGTGGAACGAAGACTGTTAGATTGCGATGCCACACCATCCAGGTGCGCATGGCAGCATTGTTGTCTTCGAGCATCCCGCCGGCGCTGAACGAGGCACCTATGCGCGAGGACCCGTATCGCATATGAAGTACGTCGTATCTGGTGGAACCGGCTTTCTGGGCCGACACATCTCGCAGCGCTTGCGGGACGGCGGTCATTCCGTCGATGCCTGGGGGCGCACCTCTCGGCTCGACCTCCTGAACGGCGCAGATGGAGTGGTGCACCTCGCAGGCGAGCCCGTGGCGCAGCGCTGGAATGAGGATGTCAAGCGCCGCATCCGGGATAGCCGGGTTCTGGGGACCCGCTCTCTTGTGGACGCCATCAGCGAGTTACGGGAAAAACCAACGGTGCTCGTCTCGGCGTCCGCCATCGGAATCTACGGGGACCGTGGCGACGAGATTCTGACGGAGGCCTCCGTGCCTGGCGAAGGATTTCTGGCCGACCTCTGCCAGGCCTGGGAAGCCGAAGCGGACCGCGCCCGCGAGTTGGGCCTGCGCGTCGTGAAGCTAAGAATCGGCTTCGTTCTGGGGGACGGCGGCGCACTCGCCACCATGGTCCCGGCCTTCAAGGCGTTCGTAGGAGGCCGACTCGGCTCGGGAAAACAATGGATGCCCTGGATCCATGTGGACGACGTCGCGGAATTGTTCGCGCATGCGCTGGGAAATGACATTTCGGGCGTTTGGAACGCCACATCACCGAATCCGGTGACTAACGCGGTATTTACCCGGGAACTGGCGTCAGCCCTCCACCGTCCGGCATTGTTTCCCGTCCCCCCATTCGCCCTGAAGCTCGCCTTCGGCGAACTCGCCCAGCATATGCTGGACAGCGCCAGAGTCGTACCAGAAGCCGCACTTCGCGCCGGATTCCGGTTCCGCTATCCGGACCTTGCCGAAGCCTTGAAACAAACCGTGTAACCTTCCTTCCGGAAGCGAGTTTAGTCAGGTGAGAACGCGCAGTTGAGTCAAACCGATCACGATCTGATGGCGGCGGTTGCGCGCGGGAATCTGGCGAGCATGAGCGAGATCTACGAACGGCGGCATCGGGCCTTATATCGCTTCTTTTACCGGCTCACCGGGCGTCCGGCGACTTCCGAGGATCTGGTCCACGAGGTGTTCCTTAGAATGATCCGCTACCGCCACACCTATCAGGCGGGTGACGGATTCGAGGCATGGATGTACCGGATCGCGCGGAATGCGTTCGCGGATCAGGCCAAAAAGCATCGGCTGGAATTGCAGCCCGAAGAGGGGCATTTCGAAGTGATCGAGGGCGGCGGCGTTTCCGCGTTCGATCGCATGGCGAAAGAACAGGATTTGGTCCTGCTGCGCCGGGCGATGCGCGAACTGCCCGAGGATAAACGGGAACTGATCGTACTCAGCCGGTTTCAGGGGCTGACGTACGAGCAGATCGGGCGGATTGTGGGCTGCGAAACCGGCACCGTCAAAGTGCGAGTGTTTCGGGCGATGAAAGAGATGGGAAAGATTTTTTCGGAACTCCAGAAGGAAAGAGCATCATGACGTGCGGACATGCCAAGGAACTGATCGCGGCATCCTGGACCGGTGAGATCGACGCCGCCTCGGAAGCGAAACTGAAACAGCATCTGGCGGGTTGCGATGAATGCGGCGCCGAGATGAGCCAATTGACGGCGATGTGGGATCGACTGGCCGATCTCCCCGCGCCCGAGCCGAGCCACGCCTTGAGCGTCCGGTGGCAGTCGACGCTCGAATCGCTGACCTCGACGCGCAAGCAAACTCAGTGGCGCTTCTCTCTCGCGACTCTGTGGCCTCAGCGGCCAGTATGGCAGGTGTCGATTGCTGTGGGATGCCTGGCGCTGGGTTTGGTGGGGGGATCGTTCTTGCATCGGGCTCTCCCCGGTGCTGGCAGCGGACAGGACCAGTCCGAGATTGCCGCGTTGCGCGAGGAAGTGAGCAGTACGAAGCAGATGGTGGCGTTGTCGCTGCTTCAGCAGCAATCGGCTACTGAACGGTTGCGGGGCGTCGATTACAGCGTTCGCATGCCCGCGATGGAGCCCGACGTGGTGTCCGCGTTAATCAAGTCGGTCAACAGCGATTCGAACGTGAATGTGCGGCTTGCGGCGATTGACGCGCTGGCGAAGGTATCCGGCGACCCCGGCGTGCGAACCTCGCTGACCAACTCGCTGGCCCATCAGCAGTCGCCCCTGGTGCAGGCGGCTTTGATCGATTACGTGGTGGACGCGCGCGACGCGAAGGCGGTGGCGGCGCTGAAGGAGTTCTCGGAGAAACCGGATCTCAACCCGCTGGTCCGGCAGCGCGCCGATATGGCCGTCCGGCAACTTACGCAGTACAAATAAGGAACGCTTCAGGGGGACTGTTATGAAAAAACTCGTTATCGCATTAGCGCTAAGCACGCTTGCGCTGGCCGCCAGGCGGGAGTACAAACTGGAGGACCGCGAAGCCTTCCATCACACGTTCTCAAACGATGCCTCGCTCGATGTCGATGCGGTGAGCGGGTCGATTACGGTCGTGGGTGACAGCGGCAATACGATCCGCGTCGATGGAGAGAAGGTGATTCACGCCGCCGATCAGGAGGAGATCCAGCGCGCGAAACGCGAGGTCGTGCTCGATGTAAACGAGAAGGGCGGCGTGGCGCAGCTTTACGTGAATGGTCCGTTCCGCGATAACGACCACGCGAGTGAAAACCATGGCTTCCATGATCACCGCGATCGCGAGTATGACGTGGCCTACAACTTCACGATCCACGTCCCGCGCACGACCGAATTGTTGCTGCACACCGTCAACGGTGAGATTAAGACGCAGGATACGGCGGGCAGGTTCAACTTGAAGGGCATCAATGGCAGCATTACGATGACCGACATTGCGGGTTCCGGGACGGCCGATACCCTGAACGGGAACACGACGATCACGTTCCGAGAAAGCCCGCGCGTCGACAGCTACTTCAAATCATTCAACGGGAAGGTGGACGTCACGTTTCCGCCGAACCTGTCGGCGAACCTGAGCCTCAAGACCTTTAACGGTTCGGCATGGACCGATTTCGAAACGACCGCTCTCGCCTCGACCTCGGAGCCTGGCACGGAGAGGAATGGCAGGCACGTCTACAAGACGAACAAGTACACCAACCTCAAGGTGGCTTCAGGCGGACCGGAGCTGAAGTTCGAAACATTCAACGGCAACATTCAGATTCACAAGTCATCGCGATAAAGCGATCAAGAGAGAAACCAAATGAACATTCATCGAGTCACTTTTACGGTTTTTGCCTGCGCTGCCATTGCGGCGGCTCAGGACAAGATGACGGTACCGCTTTCAAACCCGTCGCAACCAGCCACGGTCAAGGTCAATCTGATTTCGGGCGGCATGACGATAACCGGCGGCGGTCCGGCCGGCCAGGTTTCCGTGGAATCGGCCAGGGGACAGCGCGAGACCGAGCGGATGCGGAGAGGAGTGCCGGAAGGCATGCACCGCATCGATATGGGCGCCGCAAGCCTCAATATCGAGGAGGCTCACAACGTCGTGACGATAGGATCCGGCAGCGATGGTCGTGGCGGAAACGTCATTATTCAGGTGCCGACGAATACATCACTTCAGTTGCAGGCGGTCAACGGCGGCAAGATTGAAGTAACAGGCGTCAATGGCGATCTCGAGATCGAGAACGTCAATGGCTCAGTCGAGTTGAAGAACGTTTCGGGTTCGGTGGTGGCGTCTTCGCAGAACGGCAGCGTGGTGGCGAGTCTCGACCGCGTGACTCCGAATAAGCCCATGTCCTTTACTTCGCTCAACGGGAAGATCGACGTGACGATCCCGGCGGATACGAAAGCGCGGCTGCGACTGAAGACCGATAACGGCGCCGTTTACAGCGATTTCGACGTGAAAATGGAACCGGACGCCACAAAGCCCACCGTAGAAGATTCCAGAAGCAGCGACGGCAAATATCGCATCCGGATGGACCGGAGCGTCTACGGTTCGATCAACGGCGGCGGACCGGAATACCGGTTCGAAACGATGAACGGCAACATCATCATCCACAAGAAGTAATCAGTGCCCTTCGCTGACGTAGTTTCGATTCCAGTCCGGGATGTGCACGGTTACGTCGCCCTTCACGACGGCCTGACATCCCAGACGCGAATTGAGTTGAAAATCCGCAGCCTGTTCCACCCGATCCATCTCATCGTCTTCCATCTCCGATAAGTTGTTCATCCCTTCCTTAACGACCACATGGCAGGTCGTGCAGGCGCAACTTCCTCCGCAGGCATGCTCGAGGTGAAAGCCGTTGTTCATGGCGACATCCAGCAGCGATTCCGGACGTCCATGATCCTTATAAGGCAGCTTGCCGGATTCGAACTCGAACGTCTCTCCGGCGGGGAGGAAAGTCACCTTGGGCACATCCCGATTGTAGCGGCCCGAATATAATCTGCTCGTGATCAGAAAGATCGCCTTATTGCTTGCGGTGACGCTGCCGTGCCTGGCGCTTGACCTGCGCCGCGCGTCGATTCAGATTGAGCCGAATGCCGGCCCTACGGCGCGGAAAGCCGCTGAGATGATCGCTCAGGAGGTCGAGAGGCGGACCCAGATCCGGCTGGAGCGGAATAAGTTCACGGATGCGCCGGTGATCAGTATCGGCCGGGGTTCGGGGGCGGCGGATGGGTTCGGCATGTCGACTTCGGCGAATGCGGTGGAGATTCGCGGCAATGACGATCGCGGGGTGATCTTCGGCGCGGGGTATTTCCTGCGGCAACTCGATATGGCGAAGCAGCGCGTGACCATTGCGGATGGACTTCACGTCACGAGCGCGCCCAAGGTCGCGATTCGGGGCCACCAGCTTGGCTATCGGCCGAAGACGAACGCGTACGACGGATGGTCCGTGCCCATGTGGGAGCAGTACATCCGCGAACTGGCGATCTTCGGGACGAACACAATTGAGCTGATTCCTCCGCGTTCGGACGATGCGGCAGACAGCCCGCATTTTCCTTTACCTCAGATGGACATGATGGTGGAGATGTCGCATATCGCGAGTGAATACGGGCTCGATGTCTCGATCTGGTATCCGGCGATGGATCCGGATTACTCCGATCCCAAGACCGTGGAATTCGCCCTCAATGAATGGGGGAATGTTTTCCGACAGCTGCCGCGCATCGATGCGATCTTCGTGCCGGGTGGCGATCCGGGGCATACCGAGCCGAAGTATCTGATGGCGCTTCTGGAAAAGCAGGCGGCGAATCTCCGGCGCTATCACCCGAAGGCGCAGGTTTGGATTTCGCCGCAGAGTTTCGATAAGGCGTGGCTCGATGAGTTTATCGGGATTCTGGAAAAGCAGCCTTCGTGGCTGACCGGCGTCGTATTTGGCCCTCAGGTACGAGGCAGCATCGTGGAACTGAGGGAGCGGGTTCCGAAGAAATATCCGATCCGCTTCTATCCCGACATCACGCACAGCCTGCATTCGGAGTTTCCCGTCCCTGATTGGGATTACGTCTTCGCAACAACGGAAGGCCGCGAATCGATTAATCCCCGTCCGCTTGATGAATCGGCGATTTTTCATCGCTATTCGCCTTATTCGACAGGTTTCGTTACTTACTCCGAAGGCTGCAATGACGACGTGAACAAGTTTGTGTGGAGCGGGCTCGGCTGGAATCCGGACGCGAACGTTGTGGATCTGCTGCGCGATTACAGCAAATTCTTCATCGGCGCGGATTTGGCTGATTCATTCGCTAACGGATTGATGGCATTGGAACGCAACTGGCGCGGCGGCCCCACTGACATTACGCTTGAGCAATTTCAGGCGCTGGAGCGCGCAGCAACGCCTCAGCAGCGGCTCAATTGGCGCTTTCAGGAGGCTCTCTATCGCGCTTACTATGACGATGCGGCTCGGAAAAGGCAGACTTTCGAATCAGCCCAGGAAGACCGGGCGATGACGCAGTTGCGATCCGCGGACCGACTCGGATCGCTCAACGCGATGGAGGAGGCCGAGCGCGAAATGGCTCCGGCATTTCCCGAGCCTGGAAGAGTCTTCGAGCTTGCGGAAGCTCTTTTTCAGAGCATCCATATGCAACTCAGCGTTCCGCGTTACCAGGCGATTGGGGTCGATCGCGGCGCGAATCTCGATGCGATCGACTTCGCATTGAACAATCGAGTGTGGCTGAGAAACCAGTTCGCGGAAATCCGTTCCCTCAGCGATGAGAAGGCGCGGCTCGCGAGGATCCAGCAGATACTTCACTGGACGGATCCAGGCCCGGGCGGTTTTTACGATGACCTTGGGGATATCCGGCGGCAGCCTCACCTTGTCGGCGGACTGAAGTATGAGGAGGATCCGGATTTCCTGAAGTCGCCGATGATGAGCTTCGGCCGGCTGCCGCAACAGGGGTGGCGTGTTTCCTGGTTCACCGACGCTGAGACGTTGGGCGATACGCCTTTGCGGCTGCATTACGCCGATCTCGACCGTACAGCAGGCTACAAGGTTCGCGTGGTGTACGGAGGTGACTCCTCGAAAACGCAACTCCGGTTAACCGCGAATGGCCGCTTCGAAATTCATCCGTTCCGGGAGAAGCCGTCGCCGGTTGCTCCCGTTGAATTCGATATTCCGCAGGAGGCAACGGCTTCCGGCGAACTCACGCTGGAATGGACGAAGCCATCTGGCGGAGGCGGTAATGGGCGCGGCGTGCAGGTTTCCGAGGTCTGGCTAATCCGCCGCTGACTATTTGACGTTCACGCCAGGCTGTTTGGCCTGAGCGTCTGCGTTGAGTTTTTGGATGATCGCGCGCTCGTGGTCGCCATCATCTTTGCGCTTCAGCCGGTAATAAACGGTCGCGAGCGTCACGTGGGCCTCGGTGAAATTCGGAGCCTCCTTGACCATCTGTTCCAAGGCGATGCGCGCTTCGTCGATCTTTCCGGTCTCGAAATCGATGGCCGCCAGCTGATACCGCGCTCCGATATCGCCCGGCCGCGACTGGAGCGCTCTCGAGAGATAGCGACGCGCTTCGTCGTATTTGTCGTCCTGCCTCATCAGCACTGCCAGTTCGAGATTCGAGTTGAAGTCGTTCGGATTGGAGGCAAGCTCCTTTTGAAACGCGGCTACGGCTCCCGCACTGTCGCCCGTCCGAAGCAGCGCGACTCCGTAGAAGGAGTAAACGTCGGGAAGTTTGGGGTTCAGTTCGACTGCTTTGGCGAGATCGTCGCGGGCTCCGGAAAAGTCGCTGGCGTTCAGTTTGGTAGTCCCGAGAAGCAAGCGCGCCTCGGCTGAATCGCCGTTGCGCAGAATCTTTTCTATTACGACCTGGCCACGCGCGACCTGATTGTCCCGAACGAGCGCCGTGCCCAGCATGTAAGCTACACCTAAGTCGTCCGGCCGTTCCACCGCGATGGGGTCGAGCAGCGCGGCAACATCTTTGTTCTTTCCGAGCGCCAGCCAGCAATCGGCAAGGAGCATCGTGGGCTGGAGTTCATTGGGCGCTGCTTTATGAACTTTGTCCAGAATCGGAGCCGCCTCTTCCGCTTCGCCGATTTTGTAATACGCGAGCGCCAGATTCATCTCGATCGGCGTATTGTTGGGCTGAAGCTTCAGCGCGCGTTTATATTGCGAAATCGCGTCCGCATACCGCCCGCTCTTCGAATAGGCAGCGCCGAGATTGGACAGCGCAATCAGGTTATCGGGATGTTTTTTGAGGTATTCCGTGTAGGCCGGGATAGCGGCTTCGATATTCCCCGACTGGTGGTAGGTAATCGCGGACTTCAGGAGTTGATCGTCCGCAGATTGGGCGCCGAGCGATGAGACCGCTGCAAGAATCAGAGCGAGCCGCGGAAGCGCTTTCACTGCATCCTGACCTGAGTTTGAGTTTGTGCGCTGGTGTCGCCCTGCTTCGTGGTCGCTTTGATTTCGTACTCGCCCGCCGGTATCGCTGACGCCGAGATGGTCATGACGTAGGGAATACGGCCTGCCGCGTATTTGTCGCGGTCATACGCGATGGATCCGGCGTTCCAAAGGCCGTCGTCCCATTGCGGACGGAGTTTCAGGGCCTTCGTATAAAACGCTAAGGCCTCATCGAGCCGACCCGCATCGCGCGCAGCGACGGCCTCGCGAGCGAGGGCTTCACAAGCATCGGAAGAAGCGGGACGGGCGGGTGATGCGGTGTTCGCGGCTTGCGCAAGCAACAGGGCCGCAAAGAGGGCCAGCATAGGTCGTCTTAAGAAGGTACGCCCCCATTTTAACGCTGTTCTTATTCGGGATAGCCGTTTTTCGAACGTACGACGCGGAACCAATGATCGGGGAAGGCATGATGCGCCTCGGGGGGCGAGACGCGCTGCACGTGGCACGAGGTGCAGTTCTGTTTGGCCACAGCGCACACCTTCTTACCGCCGGACGCAGAGTGGCACGCCGTGCACTTCGAGTCGTAATACTTGTCGTCTGAAACGAGTGAGCCGTGCGGGTCGTGGCAGGCGGTGCAGGCGATGCGCCGGTCGTCGAGCGAGAAGCAAGGACTGTTGGTCAAACGATACGCCGGAAAGCGCGCTGTGTTGATTCCTTTGATTCCCATCATCATCACGGTCTGCCAGGTGCGGTGGCAAGCCCCGCAAAATTCGCTGGTCTGCTGCGGGTCCATGTTGGCCAGGGAACGGATGGCGTTGGGGTTGGGATGGCCGGACCGGATGGAATCGACGTGATCGCCGCCCGGGCCATGGCAACTCTCGCACTGGACTCCTGGCTCGTAGTTCTGAAGCTGAAGCGTGATCCCGCGGCGGGCGCCGGTCGTGTGGCAGCCAAAGCATTCTCTGGGCTCTTTGGCATCCAGTTGGCGTCCGGCCGCAGAACGGATATCCGCAGGCCGGGAATTCATCGCTCCGACCGTCAGATCAAGGCCGTCGATTTCGGCGTAGTAACTGACACGGCTCTCGTAAAAGCGTCCGTCGATCGAATACAGATAGGTCTGACCCGCGTTGCCCTGACCAAACGCGTACTCGAGAGGCGCGGTGAAGGTTTCCTTGCCGTCTGTAACGTGGTAGAAGACCTTGCCGGATTCACAGGCGATGGAATACGCGAATGGGCCGGATTTGAAATTGAGGTGAGCGCCAGGCTTCAGAATCGCGCACGAATCGATTGGCTGCATAGCGCGCGACATGCTGCTGGCGTGGAATTTCCGCGATTCGGCAGCGTGGCACGAAGCGCACTGCGTGGAGCCGACATAGCGCCCTGAGGTGTTCCAGAACGTCGTGCTCGTTGGCGGCTCGGCCGAAGCAGTGAGCGTTAACGCCGCGATCATGAGCAGAAGCCTCATCATCGCCATTATCGACCGGAAAGCAAAAAGGGCGACCCTTTCGGATCGCCCTTTTCTAAGCTGACGAATGGCGGGTTTTCAGAAGTAGAACTTCACGGCCATCTGAACCACACGGTGTCCCTGTTTGTCTGTGACGGTACCGAAAAGCGGCGTATTGAGCTTGCCGGTCGTGCCGTCGAATCCAAGCGTCAGGTTGCTTCCGTTGAACGACCACAGCGGGTGGTTCAGGAAGTTGTACGCGTTAATGCGGAACTGCAGCTTCCTGGTCTCACCGAACTGGAAGTTCTTGAAGAGGCCCAGATCGGCATTGAAGAATGCGGGCCCGTAGATGGCCGGCAGGACGCTGCCGCCATTCTGACCAACCTGCGTGGGTATCGCGAAGCAGTTCGGATTGATGAACTGATTCGTGCCCAGATTCGAAGTCGGGTTGCACGTCAGAATCGGATTCAACTGAATGGCGTTCGTGCCGAGCAGTGAAACATTGCTCACCTGGAAGCCCGTGGACGGGCTTTTGTAGTTGTTCAGGTTCATGCCAAAGTTCTGACCCTGGAAGCCCGTAAGGTTTGGCCCGCTCTCCGCCTGGAGAATTCCGGACAACTGCCAACCATTAATCAAGTACCCGGCAGCCTTGTTGTGCGTCGGATTTCCGAGTTCAACCGAGTAGGCAAGATTGAAGATATGCGTGCGATTCGTGCTGAGGGTGCCGTAATCGTTCCGAAGGTTAAACGGATCCAGCGCGGGATTGACGATACCGAGAGCCTTGCCGAAGGCGTAGTTAGCGTTGATGACGTAGCGGCCCTTGGTGCGCACCCACGTCACCTGCATCGCGTTGTAGTTTGAGTATGCTCCGTTGGTCGCAAGGTTCAGGTCCGAGAAGCCCTGCAGCGGACGGAATTTATCCGCAATGAGGCCATTCGGATCGGCGCCGCCGTTGTTAGAAGAGAGCATCGCGCCGACAGGAACGAGGTTGATGTTACTCGTTGCGCCGCTGGTGATTTGAAGGTCACGGCTGCGGTTTCCAACGTATGCCACTTCAAGGAGGCTGGACCACGGAGTGCGCTGAGCCACCGTAAAGCTATAACTGTCGGTGTATGGCTGCCGGTCGTCTTTGCCGTCAACAGCGGCAGGTGTCAAGGCCGCGCTCGGTGAGTTAAGAGTATCAATCTCTCGCGCGAGGAGCGGCGTACAGGGATTCGAACTGGGGCACGCAACGAGATTTGTAGGAAGTCCTTGGTTACTGGTAAGGTTGATAGTTTGAACGCCCGCGGCGACGTCTAGGCCGTTCGTAAACTGCGCCGAGTGATAGTAAAACCGTCCCCACCCACCTCGGAGAACGGTCTTCCCGGAACCGAAGAGATCGTAGGCGAACCCAACTCTGGGCTGCCAGAACGCGGCGCGCTCGGGGAATCCGCTCAAAGGCACGCTTGGGTCACGGCTATGCCAGAGGAATCCGCAATATTGCGTCGGTGTGCAGCTCGGACTGTATTTTGAATAATCGAAGATCGAATAGCCAGCGCCAGTCCGATCGGACCATGGCGAGAAGTGCGTGATACGAAGCCCGAGTTCAAGCGTCAGCTTTTTGTTCACTTTCCAGGAATCCTGCAGGAATCCTTCGTACGTGCTGTATGAAATATCGTTGAGCCTGTTGAATGAGGTTTCGTTGTAGCTGTTCAGGTTCCCCATCACCAGGTCGGCATACTCATTGCCCATCGTGTTTGCATTGCTGCTGGCAACCTGTATATTGCCGTTCGTATTATTGTTCGCCGGCTGTGCGTTGCGAATCCATTCCCAGAAGAAGCCAGCTTTAAATGTGTGAGTTCCCCATACTTTCGAAAGCGTGTCGCTGATGCTCGGCAGCCACTTGTCCGCATAAAGGCCTTGCGACGGACCGCCTGCCTCGAAGCCGCCAGGATTGAACACTAGCGATGCCCAGCTCCCGCCGCCGAAAGAGGGGATTTGGGCGACGCCGTTCTTGTAAACCCCTTTGTAGTTGTAGCCGACTTGCGTTCGGTCCACCTTCGACGGATCCTGGAACACGTTCGGAAAACCGATAAACGTGTACCCGAAGACGAATTCGTTCGTCATGCTGGGGCTGAACACGTGCGTCAAAGAGGCGGTGACTGAGTCGGATTTGTTTTTGCCTTCGATCGGAGTGGGATATGGGACTTGGTTGCCGTTGCGCCACCACAGGCCAACCGGGAATTGCTGGGTCTCGCGCTGGAGGTTATAGCGAACGAAGAGCTTCGTGCTGTCGCTGATGTTGTAATCGACGCGGCTCATCCACTGAACGCTGTTCTGGTTGAAGGTTTCGGCCTGAACGTAGTTGTATCCGCCATTCGAATTGGGGTCGGCGTTCGGCTGCGGATACAGCTTCATAAGCGCCTGCATATTCGGATCGAGCACGGATTGCGGGATGATACCGCCCGGATACAACGCGAGGTTCTGTGAGTTCAGCCCCGTCGGCGGAGCGCCCGTGGCGCCCAAAACATTGCCCAGCTTCGCGACTTCCGATGGCGAGAAGTTGCCGCCGATCATGCCGGATGTAGGTACCGTCGATCTAAGGAGCCCGGTGTCGAGCACTTGGTAAAAATACTCATACCCGGTGAAAAAGAAGAGTTTGTCGCGGTTTCTGTTGAAGTGGGTGCCGGGTATCAGAACCGGTCCGCCGATCGTGCCGCCTGGATAGTAATACTTGTTCTGAGGTTGCGTTTGGCCATTGGCGTTGAAGAGCCAGTCGTTCGCGTTCAGAGCATAGTTGCGCGCGTAGAAGAAAGCCGATCCATGGAAGTCCTTGCCGCCGGACTTGGCGACCGAACTAATCACGGCGGGACCCTTCTGGTTCTCGGCGCTGAAATTGGACGTCAGGACTTTGAATTCCGAAATCATGTCGGAGTTCGGATTGACGGGCGTCGCGCAGTTGCAACCGGGATCGGAAACATGAGCCCCGTCAGCAGTGATGTCCAGTGAGTTGGTAGGCAGGCCGTTATATGAATACGCGTTGTTGAGGGGACTCTGGCTACCGGCATCTCCGTTGCCGTTGATGCCGATCGTCTCACCGGTGAAATTAGCTTTGTTGGAAGTCCCGTTCTGTACGCCGAATCCCGGCATGATCTTGATGAACTCGGCCGCGTTACTTCCGACAGAAACGTAATTCTGCAATTCCTTTGTGGTCAAGGTCGACGACTTCTCGCCGGAGTCCACCGGGATGACCGAATCCACCGCTCCACTGACCTCGACCGTTTCGCTCGTTGCGCCGACCTTGAGGGTCACGTTGATGTTGCGCTTCTCACCGCCGCCGATCGCCAAGTCGGCTGCCTTGAAGCTCTCGAAGCCTTTAGCCTCCACATCAAGTTCGTAGGTTCCCGGCGGAATCGAGGCGAAGGTGTAATAGCCATCGTGGTTGGTAACGGTATCGCGCAGTGAACCGGACTGCTGATCCCGAAGTTTCACGGTCGCATCAGCGACTACTGCCTGGGTGGGATCGGACACCACTCCGGTCAAAGTCGCATATATGGATTGCGCGGGCAGACTAAAGGCAAACGCCGCGCACAGGCCGACGCCTGCAACCAACTTGGCCCAGCTTGTCATAAGCCGTACACCCCTATCTCTGAAATTTGAAAACCCGAAAACCCCGACTGTCGAAAATTCCTGAAGCGCGAATGACCGAATTTATCCGCACGCAATACTATAAAAGCACTACCCTTGGGTGAAGGCTAAAGCGGTTAACGGCTCGTTAACCGTAAAGTGGAAATTTGTTTTCAATCAGATAGAAAAATGACTAGCCAGATCGCAGTCTGCCTTAACGCGCGTTCCATCCAGCCAAACCGGCGGCGCATCACGCGCTCTGAGATTAATTCCAGTTTTTATATCGAATATTCTGAACTATGTAGGTCGAAGGGTAGAAAACTCACAGACCTGCGGCCCTTCTTGTAGTCCTGATTCTGCAGAAGTCGGCCCACGCGGGACTCATGACCGCAGGGCCGCGCCGGTTGTCTTCTAACACACTGATTTTAAATGTGTACATGGGTACCGGAAGTTGCGGTTAACGAGCGGGTTAACGCTCTGTTTTCTGGTTAACGTCGGAATTTCCAAGTCCTTGCCAGTGCTTCACAGAGCGGATATACTTCACACAGCCCGGTCCCTCGCTTGGCACATGCCCATCGCCGCAGCATTCGAAAAGGAACGAACCGAACTCGAAACCATCCTCGCGTCGGGAATTTTCAACCGTGCTCCGAATCTCGCTGAATTGCTGCGATATATTTGCCGGAAATATTTTGACGGGGCCGCCGAGGAGATCAAGGAATACAACATTGCCGTCGAAGCTTTCGGGAGACCGCCGGAGTTTGACCAAAAAAAGGACTCGATTGTAAGGGTCGAGGCGCACCGCCTCCGAAAGCGGCTTAAGGAATATTACGCCGGCGAGGGCGCAGGCCACAGCGTCCGAATCGAGATACCTTCGGGGCAGTACACGCCGCGTTTCGTGTTTGCCACTGGCATCGCGGAAGCGCCTCCGACTGCGGAAACCGAAGCTCCGTTTCAGGCTGAGGTGATACAGCCGGCTCCGGAACTCTTGTCCTTGTCGCCGGTTCTGGCTCCGCCATCGGGGCCGCACCGGCAAAAGCCTCTGGCCGGTAGATGGTTTTGGTGGCTGGCCGCCGCGCTGGTCCTCCTTGCGGCGGTCGCTCTCTTCTATCCGCGAAGGCCGCTGAAGCATCCCCCCTCAGCAGCCATAGATGCCGCGGCGGCCATCGCCTCCGGCGAGGAGGTTCGAATTCTCTGTGGCGTCGAGAGCGGCAGCTACGTCGATGCCCAGGAGCGGGTCTGGCAAAGCGACACATGGTATGAGGGCGGGACTGTGGCGCAGACGCCCCACAACCAGATTGTGTTCGGGACGCGCGACCAGCAGATCTACCGCAACCGCCGCGAAGGAACGTTTCGATACGACATCCCCCTGAAGCCGGGCGTGTATGAACTGAGGCTGTACTTCGCCGAGACCATTTTCGGTGAAAACAATGTCGCCGGCGGCGGCGAAACCACGCGGCTCTTCGCGGTTCGTATCAACGGAAAGCCGGAGTTGACCTACTTCGATGTGCTCGCCGACGCCGGAGCCAGCACGGCGGATATTAAATTGTTCCGGGACGTTTCGCCCGCGTCGGATGGCAAACTTCATCTGGAGTTTCTGCCGAACAGCAATAATCCCTTTCTCAACGCGATCTCCATCGTCCCTGGAATACCGGGCAGAATTCGGCCGTACCGGATTGTCATGCGCGATCGGGGCCTGAAGGACAGCCAGGGGCGTTATTGGGACCCGGACCGCTACGCCCGGGGAGGACAACTGATCGCTCGGCCGGACTCGAATGTTCAGAACAGCGATCCGGATCTTTATCGCAGCGAGCGTTTTGGAAATCTGACCTATGTAATTCCGGTCGCCCGTCAAGGTAAGTACGGAGTGAATCTGTACTTCGCCGAGAGCTGGTTCGGGGCGGGCAATCCCGGAGGAGGCGGCGCGGGTAGCCGGACGTTCGACATCCTGATCAACGGAGTGATGCTTCGCAAAGACTTCGACATCATCAGAGAAGCGGGCGGAGTCAACCGCGCAGCTATCGTCTCCGATCACAATATTGCGCCCAGCCACCAGGGCAAGATCGTCATCTCGCTGCTTCCGCACGAGAACTACGCCTGCATCAACGCGCTCGAAGTCGTAGACGAGTCCCCGTAACGGCGCTTTCGCCCGCCTCTGCTAATATCAGGACAGTTTTTCGGAAGCGAATTCATGCCTCAGTCCCGTTCCGAACTTCCCCTCTCGCTGGGAGAACTCAGAGCCAGCGATGATCATCACAAATTCCACCTGACAGTCAAAGACGAACTCCGTCAGAACCTGATTTGTAAGCTGAAACGGCGCGAACCTTTATTCCCCGGCATTGTGGGATATGAGGACAGCGTGATCCCGCAGTTGATCAATGCGATCCTGTCCCGGCACAACTTTATCCTGCTGGGCCTCCGCGGCCAGGCGAAAACCCGCCTGATCCGAATGCTGACGACCCTGCTGAACCCGTGGATGCCATATGTCTCGGGTTGCGAGATTCACGACAGCCCCTTCGCGCCCATCTGTAAACGATGCCGGATGCTCCTTTCCGAACAAGGCGATGCGATTCGTCTGGACTGGCTCTCGGCCGAAGATCGTTACGTCGAGAAGCTGGCAACGCCGGACGTCACTATCGCGGACATGATCGGCGACATCGACCCGATCAAAGCGGCGCGCCGGGGACAAGATATTGCCGATGAGCTGACCGTGCACTACGGCCTCATCCCGCGCGCGAACCGTGGAATCTTCGCCATCAACGAATTGCCCGATCTCGCGGGCAAGATCCAGGTGGGATTATTCAACATCATGCAGGAGGGAGACGTACAGATTAAGGGATACCCCGTGCGGCTCCCGCTGGACCTGCTGCTGGTGTTCACCGCAAACCCTGAAGACTACACGGCGCGCGGCAAAATCATTACGCCGTTGAAGGACAGGATCGGGAGTGAAATCCGCACACACTATCCTGTTTCGATCGAGCACGGCATCGAAATCACCCGCAGCGAATCGTGGATGGAACGGCCTTCGCCCGTGCAGGCGCGCGTGGCGCCGTACATTGCGGAGATCATCGAGCAGCTCGCGTTTTCAGCCCGCGAAGACAAACGCGTGGACAAACGTTCGGGCGTTTCGCAGAGGCTCCCGATTTCCGTAACCGAGAATGTCATTTCGAACGCGGAGCGACGCGCCCTTCGGAACAACGAAGAATTCGCCTCGCCTCGGGTTGTAGATATCTACGCCGCGCTGCCCGCCGTCACGGGCAAGCTCGAGCTCGAATACGAGGGGGAGCTGAAGGGCGGCGACGTGGTAGCCCGTGAGCTGATCCGGACCGCAGTTGGCAAGGTGTTCGACCGCTACTTTGAAGGCGTAAACATGCAGCCGATCGTGCAATGGTTTGACATCGGCGGATCGCTGAAGCTCAGCGCTGACGCGGCTTCAGAGGAGATGCTGAAGGAACTCGGCTCCATTCAGGGCCTGATGGAGAAAACCCGGGCGTTGGGTCTCACGTCCAACGAACCGGATGAAGTGCGCGCTTCCGCGGGCGAGTTCATTCTGGAAGGCTTACATGCGCACCGGCGCATCAGCCGCAGCGAGGAACGCGGTTTTGCCGCCGAAGAGCGAAGAAGACAACCGGCGGAGACCGAAGAGAACATGCGGACCCGCCAGAAGCGTCAGTTCAATTAAAGGATAAGGCCATGAAGTGGGTCCGGTTTTCGAAGTACACCGGAGAGGACCTCGGAATCGACGCGCAGGACCTCATGAATGCGCTGGCCGACTTCTTCCTGGAGAGCGGCTTCAACGATCCCTACATGCGTTTCACGGAGTGGAACCGCAACAGCATGGAGGATCTGAAACGCGCGATCCAGCAGGCTCTGGAATCCGGAGACGTGTTTTCCGGCGAACGCGCGCAAGAGCTTCTCGAGAAACTCGCCGGCATGTCGCCGGAGCAGATGGATCAGTTGCTCGAGAATCTGATCCAGAAACTCGCTGATGAGGGGCACATCTCCATTGAGGACCCCGCCGAGGCGCCAGCCGGGCCGGGCGCCGGTAATGGCCGCGAGCAAGCCCGCTTTGAGGTAACGGACAAATCTCTCGATTTTCTCGGCTTCAAGACTCTGAAGGATCTTCTGGGTTCGCTCGGGAAATCGAGTTTCGGCCGTCACGACACGCGGGACCTTGCAACCGGGATTGAATCCTCCGGTTCATCCAAGCAGTACGAGTTCGGCGATACCCTGAATCTCGACATCGGAGAGACGCTCTTCTCAGCGATTCGCCGAGAAGGCATCGGATCTCCGATCGATCTGCAATACTCCGACCTGCATGTGCATCAGTGTGAATATCAAAGCTCCTGCGCGACGGTTCTCATGCTGGACTGCAGTCACAGCATGATTCTTTACGGCGAAGATCGGTTCACGCCGGCGAAGCGGGTCGCAATGGCGCTCGCGCATCTCATTCGAACGCAGTATCCGGGCGACTGTCTCAGATGCGTCCTGTTTCATGATTCGGCGGAAGAACTGAACATCAGCCAGCTTGCGCGGGTCCAGGTCGGTCCGTATTACACCAACACCAGAGACGGCCTGATCCTGGCGCAGCGGCTGCTGGAGCGGGAGCGCAAGGACATGAAACAGATCGTCATGATCACGGATGGAAAGCCTTCCGCCCTCACGCTCGACGACGGACGCATGTACCGGAATGCGTTCGGACTCGACCCGCTCGTGATCAGCAGAACCCTCGAAGAAGTAAATCGCTGCAAAAAGCAGGGAATTATCATCAATACCTTTATGCTGGCGAGCGATTATGGGCTGATCAACTTCGTCCAGAAAGTGACCGAATTATGCCGGGGCAAGGCGTACTTTACGACGCCGCACACGCTCGGCCAATACCTGCTCATGGATTACATGAACCGGAAGACGCGAACGGTCCACTGAGCCGGCCCCAAACGAAAAATGGGCGCAAGCGATCGCCCGCGCCCTGTTTATCTTCTTTTTGCTAACCGTTTCTCAAGCGTCTGCAAAGGCTATTCGCCGCGCAGCGACTCGGCCGGGTCGATTCCGGCCGCCTGGCGTGCGGGGAGATAACTTGCCAGAAGTCCCGCGCCGATCAGGGCGGCGGTCGCGCCGGCAAATGCAACCGGATCCGCGGGGCTTACCTCGAACAGCAACGACTTCATCAGCCGCGTCAGCGCGAGGGCGCCAACCAATCCCAGGACCGTCCCCACGCCCGACATCGCGAGCCCATGGCGAACGAACAATTTAGTCACGTCCCGCAACGGCGACCCGAGTGCGATCCGGATTCCGATCTCGCGGGTTCTTTGCGCCACGGAATAGGAGATGACGCCATAAATTCCGATGAGGCCCAACAGCAGCGACATGCCGCCGGCAGTGGCAAGGAGCGCCAGCGTGAACGATGTGCGCGCGAGCGAGCGCTCGTAAACCGATTGCAGAGTTTGTACATCCGCCACCGCGAGATTCGGATTGACTGTGGCAGCGGCCTGCCGCAGTTCCTCGCGAAAGGCCGTCGTGCCGGCGCGGCGGCTTCGGATCACATAGCGCACGCTGCGGACGGCGCCGCTCGCGCCGGAGGCGTTGCCGAGATTCCGGTAGAGGAGCGGCCAGTAAGCAATCGCCGGCGCCTTCTGATCGATGCCATTGTCGCGCAGGTCCGAAATGACGCCGATGACCTCCCGCCAGTCGTCGCTGAGCGCGGTGCGGATCCGTTTCCCGAGCGCCCGTTGCGGGTCGCCCCACAATTCGCGCGCCATGTTCTCGGATACGAGAGCCACCGGCGTCTGGCGATAGAGTTCCGTCCAGGTCAGATCCCGCCCGGCGACCAGGCGGGCGCCCATCACCGAGACGTACCCGGGAGAGATGAATTTGAAGCGGCGGATCGTCGGTACGGCGCCGTCCTGTCCCGCTCGATCCTCGGCATAGACCGGATTATTGGAGCCGTTACTCTCCAGCGGTACGACGTTCGTGATTGCGGCCGCGGAAACGCCCGCGATTGCCTCGACTTTCCGCATGATCTCCTCTTCCATCCGGACCGCCGCCTCGGGTGACTTCACCTGAGTTCCCGGAATGAAGATTCGCATCGTCTCCAACTGCGACGCGTTGGAGAAGCCCGGGTCGACGTGTCGGAGCGCCTGGAAGGTTCGGATCATCAGCGCCGATCCCACCAGCAGCACCATCGCCAGCGCCACCTGCGCGACCACCAGAATGCTGCGCGCGCGCTGGCGCTCTTTGCTTGAGCTCAACGAACGGCCGCCCCCTCGCAGGGCGTCCGCGACTTGCGGTCGGGCGTACCTGATGGCTGGCAACGACCCGAACAGCAGGCCCGCGGCGAGCGAAATGCACGCTGTGAACATCAGGGCCGCGGGATCGAGGCTGATTTCGTGAATACGCGGCAGATGAGGCAACTCCGAGGCGGTGAGCAGCCGCAGACTGCCGTACGCCAGCGCGGCGCCGCCCGCGCCGCCAATCGCCGCCAGCAGCAGGCTTTCGACCAGAAGCTCGCGAACCAGCCTCTCCCAACCTGCGCCAAGCGCCGCCCGAACCGCCAGTTCCTGTCGCCGCCCGTCTGCGCGGACCAGGACCAGGTTCGCCACGTTCGCGCAGGCAATCAACAACAGGATGCCGACCGATACCATCAACACCCAAAGCGTATTGCCGATATCCCCGACAAGCACGTCCTTAAGCAGCCGGACGTTGGGCCCGATCCGCGCCGACCGGAACGCATCACCGGCAATCCCCGGATTGATGGCAAACTTCCGCGGGGCCAGCAGGATCATTCTTGCGACATCCGCATTGGCCTGCGCCAGCGACATGCCCTCCTTGAGCCGCGCCACCCCTTGACAGCAGAAGCTGATGAGGCGCGTGTTCGCGCGGTCGTATTGCATCGGGAGTAGCAAGGAAATGCGGCGGTCCATGAATTGGAACGAGGGCGGCAATACGCCGATGACAGTGTATGCAGCCCCGTCCACGAGAAGCCTTCGTCCCAAAGCCGAAGGATCGCCGCCGAATCGCGACCGCCAGTAGCCATCGGAGATCAGTATTGTGTGCTCGCCGTGCGGATCATCGTCGCTCGCGCCGAATCCTCGTCCCAGCGCAGGTTCGACCCCCAGCGTTGCCAGGAACCGGTACGTCACCTGAAGCCCCGGAACCTCCTCCGGTTGGCTCGTCCCCGTGATCGTCCAGGCGCCCGTTTGCCACATGGCGACATCCTGGAAAGCGCGGCTCTCCTCCTTGTACGTGAAATACAGCGAGGCCGCCAGATTGAGGTCCTTCAGATGAAGGCCTGGCGCGGTGTGCCAGAGCGCTACCAGTTGCTCCGGGCGAGGGTAGGGAAGCGGCTTGAGCAGGATGCCTTCGACCACGCTGAAGATCGCGGTGGTCGCGCCGATTCCGAGCGCCAGCGTGAGCAGCGCGACGGCCGAGAATCCCGGCGCGGCGCGGAGACGGCGGCCGGCGTACCGTAAATCCGAGAGGATTCCCGCGACCGCGTTTTCCCAACCATACGAACGCATGTCTTCGCGCAGGTTGACGGCGGTTCCGATTTCGAGGCGTGCCCTCCGGCGCGCCTCGTCTGGCGAGAGGCCTCTGGCCATCCATTCCGCGGCGGCCGCATCAAGGTAGTGCTCGGCCTCGTCTCTGTGGTTGCGGTCGGCCGCCCTGCGATCGAGCAACGTCGAGAGACCGCGCGAGAGCTGGCGCCAGAGTGACACCTACGCCTCGGCCTTCAGCAGCCGCGCAATCGCCTGCGCGCGGCGCGTCCAATCGGTGGTTTCGGCCTCTAATTGCTTGCGACCCGCCCGCGTCAGCCGGTAGACTTTGGCGCGGCGCGAGTTCTCCGTGCGCAGCCACTCCGCATCAAGCCACCCCTGCCGCTCCAGTCGCTGCAGCGCGGTCAGGAGCGATCCCGGATTCACTTTGAAAACCCCACGCGTGATCTGCTCGATCCGGCGCCCAATTCCGAAGCCATGCATCGGCTCCAGACTGAGTGTCTTGAGGATCAACATATCGAGGGTGCCCTGGATCACGTCGGTATTTGGACCATCCATATGTATCGAGGGTACGCCTCGCTCCTTATGATCGTCAAGATGTGACGATCATAAGGTTGTGAGGAGCCGGACGGTCGGACCAGGCGTCTTCCGCAATGACGTGTTGTCGCCGTACCCGACTTTGGCTTCCTGCTGTACACCACGCGTCGCGTCAATTGCCGCCGGTGGGGCGTCGTGACTGCAGATAAACGCGTTCGGTTTTCAGGTGTAGCGGAGCATTCTCGACCGGTTCCACATCGTCGCCAAAATGACGAGGCGCTCGACGAGGTCCGCGCAGAGGGCACCCCGCGTGAAAGGCGAGGGGCGTGACCCGGCGCTGAAGAAGTCCCGCCGGTTGTTGCTCAAACGCAGTGAGAACCTCGGCGATGAGCAGCTCTTCCGCCTGCTCGATCTGCATTTCAGCAGTTCCGGGAGTAAACCTCTGGCCCTCTAACCACTCACTTGGGCAAGCTGCCTTGGGTCGGAACCCACCGGCGATTTCCTCTGAAGAACCTCTTTTTTCAGCCAGCCGGTTCAGTTGCCCGAGCTGTCCGGTGATCCCGTGGCGCCAGTATCAGGATCTCCCCCGATGATCCCTATGATCGATTGATCAGTCGAACCCCACACGGTGGACGAACCCCACACGGTGGACGATCCCCAAACGGTCGAGCTTCCCCAGACCGTCGAAAGAGGCCCGGGCGAATGACCAGTCGCGCCCCAGACTGTCGCGTCCCCCCACGTCGCCCCGCTGCCCCAGACGGTCGATCCGGCGCTTCCCCAAACGGTCGAAGATCCCCAAACGGTGGAAGCCGGATAAACAACGGATGAGCCCCATACTGTGGAACTGCCCCAAACAGTGGAAGAGCCCCAAACGGTCGAGGATCCCCAAACGGTCGAAGATCCCCAAACGGTCGAAGATCCCCAAACGGTCGAGGAGCCCCAAACGGTCGAGTTAGTCCAGATACTCGAGTCTATGCTGACGACCTCGTTTCCGTGAGCATCGTTGCCCTTAAGCTGAGCCGCCGGCGAGGCGGCGTAAAAGCCGACCGGAAGGTCGTCCCCGACATAATTCAACGCCGCGTCCAGATTCAGATAGCCCGCGCCGACGGTGAAGATGTCGTTCTGCAGAGGATGCTGATCCACCAGATACGGCGTCGAATTCTGAAGCTTCGTCGCCGTCTTCATCAAGCGGGCTTTCACCTGATCGTTGGTGAGCGCGGGATTCGCCGCCAGTACCGCGGCAACAGATCCAGAGGTCACTGCCGTGGCCATGCTTGTACCGCTCAATACCAGGTACGAGCCGGTGTCGCCGTAAGGCGTATTTGCCGCGAGGTAGGAACCCTGGGCTTTAACCGAATACAGTTTGTTGCCAGGCGCTACGATGTCCGGTTTCGTTACGTTATCACCCAGCGACGGCCCTTTGGAGCTGTACGTCGTCATCAACACTTTGCTTCGGTCCGGTGAAGACTCGGTGTTAATGGCGCCGACGGTCAGGACAAGAGGATCGTTCCCCGGCGACGCAATCGTCCCGTAGCCCGCGGTGTTCTTCGTGGAGGCGGAGACTCGCCCGTCGTTGCCGGCTGCGACGACGACTGTAATTCCCTGCAGCCAAGCCTTTTCAACTTCCTTGCAAAGCGGATCGGTTAAAAAGCTCTCGTAGATCGGCCGGCCGAGCGAAAGATTGATGACTCGGATGTTGAGATTGCGATTGGTATCGGGATTGGTCTTAAGCGCAATGGCGCGCTCGATCGCGCTGATTACCGTCGCGTCATCGGAATTCCCGTTTTGGTCGAGAACCTTGAGATTGATGAGGTTAACCCCCGGAGAGACGCCGAAAATATCGTTCGTGTAGCCGTAAAGCGAATTGACTCCCTGTCCGGCGATCAGGCCCGCAACATGAGTTCCATGACCAAAGTAGTCGTTTGTGTCTTCGGTCGGCACGAAGCTCTCCGCATACGCAATCACGGAACCGGACGGCAAATCGGCGTTCGGGGTAATGCCGCTGTCGATCACCACGACCCCGATATTGTTGCCTTGAGTGGCCTGCTGATAACCGAACAGCGGCAAAGTAACCGGCTGAATCTGCTGCGGCATGAAGTCGTATCCGGGGGTTGCCGTGGCCATGACCGCGTGGTCCACCGAAACATGCGCTACATTCACAAGCGCGGATGCGCGCACCGCATCGGCGACGGTCATCCGCCGCAGTTCGCCGTTAGGCAGATTCCTCAGTTTGTATCCCAGACCGACGTTGGCCGGCCGAGACTCGTCGAACGTAATGATTACATCTACCATCCGGTTGGATGGGAGCCGCTTCAACTCGGGCGAATGAGTTCCCGCATATGCCGCGCCCATCGTGCCGATCAGCATGACGGACGAGACACACAAGCTCCGGGCGAGTCCTTTATCCATGCACTTCTAGTTAATCAAAGCAGGGGCTAAATTGCACGTACTTTCGGGCATTTTGAAACCGCGCTTTCGGCCCTTGGCCGGGTTCTGAAGGTCCGGGGTGAACCTACGGGTAAACATCCGATAGCAGCTTCAGGTAAGTCCGAGTGGAATAACGGTCTGCATGCCGGATCAAAAGAGGCCATCGTGCGCAAATGTGACTATAAGAGTAGAAGCAGAACCGGACAGAGCCGCGCGTCCGATTGGGATTGCGATTTTTCTGGAACTGGTATGGATCGTTCGCCCGAAAACAAAGGATTTTGCTGTTTACAAAAAGCGTAAGATTCTTGCACTGAAGAGGCTTGGAAAACTTTGAAAGCAGCGCATGAACCCGGCTACATGAAATAATCTTTGACCTTTTCAAACAGGCCTTTTTCGTGCGGCTCGTTGTTAACCGGGAGCGTCTGGGCCAGTTCCTCAAACAACTTCCGCTGCTCGCGACTCAGCCGCGTCGGCACCCTCACGGTGATATGCACAATAAGATCGCCCCGCCCGCGTCCCTGCACTTCGGGTACTCCCTTACCCCGTATTCGCAGTTCCGTTCCGTTCTGAGCGCCTTCGGGAATCTCGAGAACGTGAGGCCCCTCGAGCGTCGGGACCTCGATCGAATCGCCCAATACGGCCTGAGCGATGTTGATGGGTACAGCGCAATGCAGATCGTTTCCGCGCCGCTCGAACACCGCATGCTCTTTGACGCTGAAAAAAATGTAAAGATCTCCGCTGGGTCCCCCGTTAGCTCCCGGCTGGCCCTCGCCTGAAACACGGAGCCGATTGCCGTCCGCGATGCCCGCGGGAACGGTCACCTTCAGGCGCTTGTTGACCTGCCGATAGCACTCGCCCTTGCACTCGCGGCAAAGATTCTTCACGATCTGACCGGCCCCGCCGCAGTGCGAGCAGGTACGGCGGATGGACATGAATCCCTGAGTGAAAATCTGCTCGCCGCGTCCCTGACAGCCCGGGCAGGTAACGGTTCCGCTGCCCGGCTCTGCTCCCTTACCTTGGCACCGCGGGCACGCTTCCATCTTGGGAACCTGAATTTCTACCGATTTGCCGAACGCCGCTTCTTCGAATGTGAGCGTGAGATCGTACCGCAAATCGTCGCCCTTAGCCGCTCGTGAGCGGCCGCCGCGCTGCGATCCGAACATGTCGAATCCGAACACCTGGCTCAGGATGTCGCCGATGTCCATGCCTGACGGATCGAATCCGCTGCCGCCCATTCCGCTCAGGCCCTGGTGACCATAGGTGTCGTAAGCGGCGCGTTTCTGCGAATCCGACAGAACGCTGTAGGCTTCCGCCGCCTCTTTGAATTTCTCCTCGGCGGCGTGATCGCCCGGATTACGATCCGGGTGATACTGCATGGCGAGCTTGCGGTAAGCGCTCTTCAACTCCTGTTCGCCGACGGAGCGATCGACGCCCAGCACCTCATAGTAATCGCGTTTCGTCACCGGCATTGTTTCAACCGCAGCTTGCTCTTTGTAATTGGTGTGGCCTTCAGGGTTTTACGGCCACCTTGACCATAGCCGGCCGCAGAAGGCGGCCTTTGAAAAAATATCCACGCTGGAATTCACCGAGAACCGTGTTGTCCACCGCATCAGCCGTTTCGACGCGCTCAATAGCCTGATGAACGTGGGGATCGAAAGGTTTCCCGGCGGATTCGATCGGCTCCAGTCCGAGCTTTTTCATCGTTTCGAACATCCGGCTGTAAATCATTTCGACGCCTTTGGCGTAATCCGAATTCGGCGCTTCGACCTTAAGAGCCCGCTCGAAGTCGTCCAGCACTGGCAGCAGCGCCTTGATCAGGTCCGTTGCCGCGTACTGGACATAATCGGCTCGCTCACGTTCCGACCGTTTCCGATAGTTGTCGAACTCAGCCTGGCGCCGGAGGAGTAAATCTTTCAGTTCGTCGCGCTCTACCTTGAAGCCGTCGCGCTCGGCGCGAACCCGGTCCAGGTCCTCGTTTGCGGTTTCTCCGGCCAGCGGTTTCGCCGTTTCTTGATCGGCCTGCATTTCGTTGTGTTCCAGAGTCACTTCTTTTTTCAGGTTAGCATCGCCGAAAAAGGCGGAAAGCATTAAAGAGCTTCGAAGGTCTGGCCGATCTGCCGCACCGCCGATATGACCCGCTCGTACTGCATTCGCATCGGGCCCAGCACTGCCACGCGGGCGCGGACACCGGTCGGCAGGTCGACGCTCAGCCCGATCAGCGAGAGTTCGCGCATCGCCGGGTGAGCGTCTTCGAGACCGATATGAACGCCGATTTCACCCGTTGACGATTCGAGAAAACGGTCCAGTAAGGCCAGAACGCGCTTCTTTTCCTCGAGCGCGCGGAACAGATCGCGCATGCGCTCGCGCGTCAGGTGCAGATCCAACCCGACGAGATACGACGCTCCATCCATTTCGACCTGCGGCTTCGGATCCACCGCGAGAAGACCTTTACGGCAGAGAATCGTCAGGCGCTGCAGGACCGCGTCGTAAGCCGCCCGCTCCTCTTCAATCCGGCGCAGCAGTTCCGCGCGGGCCTTTTCGAGCGTCCAACCGGAAAAATTCGCATTGACGTAGTTGCGCAACTGCGCAAGTTCGTCCTGGGGAATCTCGCGATCCAGGGTGACTACGCGGTTGCGGACCATTTTGTCCCGCGTGGCTACAATCATGAGCACTCTCCGTCCGGAGAGCGCGATCAGCTCAATGTGTTCCAGTTGCTGAGACGAGATCGGTATGGCAACGGCGATGCCGACATTCCGCGTCATGTCCGTGAGAATCCGCGACGCGATCGAGACCCTTTCCTCCAGCGATTCGCACGCGCTCATCTGAACGAAAATGCGTTCGGAATCCGCTGCGGGAAGAGGCTTTGCCGGTACGCCGCCCGCGAAATCCCGGAATGCCCTCTCAGTGGGGATTCTGCCCGCGGACGTGTGGGGCTGCGCAAGAAAACCGTCATCCGCCAGATCGGCCATCACGTTGCGGATAGTAGCCGGACTGAGAGACAGACTTCGCAGACGCGAGAGGGTGCGTGACCCCACTGGCTCGCCCGAATCAATATAGGCGCGCACAATCAGGTGCAGTATCTCTCGCTCTCTCGGACTTAACTCCCTGCCCGACAAAGGCATCCGCGCGTGCTCCTGTCATTGAATATACTGTTACGAACGTCGCTGCGGCAAGATGGGCCCTCAAGATGCCTGCTAACTGCCCTGATTGACGGATGTTGCGGGTTTTCGCTAAAATACAAGGTTTCGCGCAAGTTCCACACAGACAGATCCCCATTGCAGTCCTAAAATCCAATCGGAGAGTTCATGGCAGAAATTCAGAAGTATCTATTCACGTCCGAATCGGTTACCGAGGGGCATCCCGATAAGATTGCCGATCAGATTTCCGACGCGGTACTCGACGCAGTTCTCGAACAGGATCCGTTCGGCCGCGTCGCTTGCGAAGTACTGGTGACTACCGGCATCTGCGTCGTTTCCGGTGAAATCACTACGACTTGCTACGTGGATGTTCCGAAGATCGCCCGCGAGACGATTCGGGAGATCGGATATGTCGACGCTCTTTTCGGTTTCGACTGTAAGACCTGCGGCGTCCTGAACACCATTCAGAGCCAGTCGCCCGACATCGCTATGGGAGTCGACACGGGCGGCGCCGGCGATCAGGGGCTCATGTTCGGATACGCGTGCGACGAAACGCCGGAACTGATGCCGCTTCCGATCCAGTTGGCGCACCAGCTGACCCGACGGCTCTCGGAAGTTCGTAAGGCAGGCACGCTTTCTTATCTCCGTCCCGACGGCAAGAGCCAGGTTTCGGTCGAGTACGTGAACGGCAAGCCCGCGCGTATCGACGCGGTCGTGATTTCTACTCAGCACGGGGACGATGTTTCGACCGAACAGCTTCGGGCGGATGTGCGCAAGCACATCATCGACGCCGTGGTCCCGGCCGGGATGGTGGACGCGAACACCAAGTACCATATCAACCCGACCGGACGATTCGTGGTCGGCGGTCCGCATGGCGACACCGGCCTGACCGGACGCAAGATCATCGTCGATAGCTATGGCGGCATGGGGCGTCACGGCGGTGGCGCATTCTCGGGCAAAGATCCGACGAAGGTCGATCGTTCCGCCTGCTACATGGCCCGCTACATCGCGAAGAACCTGGTCGCCGCCGGACTCGCAAAGCGTGCGGAAGTTCAGCTCGCTTACGCGATTGGCGTGGCGGAGCCGGTCTCGGTCATGGTGAACACGTTTGGAACGGGAACGATTCCCGAGACCGAAATGACCGATCTCATCCGCGAAAACTTCCCGCTGACGCCGAAGGGCATCATCGACCACTTGCAGCTGCGCCGTCCGATCTACAAGCAGACGGCCGCGTTCGGTCACTTCGGCAGGAACGAAAGCTCCTTCACCTGGGAAAAGACGGATAAGGCGGACGCGCTCCGCGGCGCTTCGAAGGCAGTCGGCGCAGCGGCGGATTAAGCCGCCTCGTGTGCGCCTGCGGGTGTATTCTCCTCGCCGCCGTTGCTGCGTGTGAGGCGTATCTGGTTGTTCAGAAAATGTGGCTCCCGGCGGCGCTTTTGCTGGCGGGAGCCATTTTGCTTGGATGGCTGAGCGCGAAGTCGATGGGTTGGCGGCCTAAGCCTCGAGGATGACTTTGAGGACGCCGGGCTCGGCCGCTTTCGACAGCGCCTCGGGAGCCTGACTCAGCGCGAATCGCTCCGCGATCAACGACTCAACATCAATTCCACCGCTCTCCGGTTGACGGGCAAGCAGTTCCAGCGCAGGCGCAAATCTGCCGCAGCGCGATCCCACGAGAGTAATCTCATCAACGATCACCCGCGCAGTGTCGATGGGCGCCTCTCCGTGGATCGTTGATTTCAGGATTACTGTCCCGCGCGGCTCGACCATGCTCAAAGCCTGACGCAGCCCCGCCGAAGACCCGGTCGCATCCACGACCCAGCGATACTCGCGTCGGGGGAGATGCTGCCCGGCCATCTCCGTTTCGATTCCCCGCGATTCCGCGATCTGCAGCTTTCCGGCATGACGACCGAACTGGCGAACCCGGCGCCCGTTCGCATGGAGAACCTGCGAGATAAGCAGCCCGAGCTTACCGTCGCCAAGAACCGCCACCGGCTCATTCGGCGGAATGGAGACCTGATCCAGGATTTCGCACGCCGCCGCCACAGGCTCAGTGAATAATACCCTTTCGTTGCTCATCCCATCCGGCGCAACGTGAAGATTCCGGTCGGGGAGGACAAAGAGTTCGCTGAAGGCTCCCGGATGCCGCACGATTCCCAGCACCGTGCGTGTTGGGCAGTGTCGTTCCAGGCCGCGAGCGCACCAGTCGCAGGCATGGCACGCGAGGTTGATCTCGCCCACCACGCGCTTGCCGACCAACTCTGCCTCATCGGACTCCACGACCTCAGCCACAAACTCATGGCCGGGGGTGCCCGAAAAGCCGTAGTAACCTCGCTGAAGCTCCAGATCGGTATTACAAATTCCGGCAGCTATGAGCCGGAGAAGGGCGTAACCTTTCGGCCGTTCCGGCCGCGGGACGTCGCGCACGTCCACGCGGCCGGATTCGAGATGAATGGCGATCACGCCTTAGCGGCTGCCGCGGCGCGTTGCGCAAGGATCTCTCGAATGCGGGCGAGGAGCGTGTCGATTCGCTTACGGTAATCGGGAATGCTGTGTACCAGTTTTTCGAGATTCGCGGCGAAGTCCGGATTCTGAAACATTTCGCGCAGTTGCCCCAGAAATGGCTCGACCTTAGCGAACGCGATCAGGAACTCCCCATTCGCGTCGAGGAACATCTTCCGGTCGATGGCTCCGTTTTCCACGAACGAAGCGGCCATATCCCAGTAGCTGAGGACCATCCGGAAATATGGGCCGTTCGGGCCGGCTGTCTGCGCGACCAGATCTTCGAACGACTTGGGTTCGAAGGCGACAAAAAAGTCCCGTGCCTTCCGCATCGTTTCTTCACGACGGATTTCATACAGAGAAAGAATGAGCTGTGCGCTCTCGAATGGTGTAGGCATGACCGTCAGGATGCGGGCAATCCATGCGGGGATTCAGCTTTGCGCAAAGACTTCGAAGATCACTGCTGCGATACGATGAAAGTCTTGCCCCCAGTGCCCGATGTTCTCGCGCGAATCGTGTCTCGAAAGCGTGAAGAACTGCGCGATGCGACCATTCCGATTGCGGAGTTGCGGCAACTTGCGGAAGCGCGAAAAGAGTCGCGGCGAGACTTCTCCGCGGCGCTGAAAAGGACTCAGCCGGCAATCATTTCGGAGATCAAGAAGGCATCGCCGAGCAAGGGGATTCTGACGGGCGAATTTGATCCGGCCGCCCAGGCGAAGCGATATGAGCGTGGCGGCGCGGCAGCCCTTTCGGTGCTCACGGACCGCGATTTTTTTCAGGGCCGCTTGGGGGACCTGATAGCCGCGCGCGCGGCTTGCAATATTCCCGTGTTACGAAAGGATTTCACAATATCGGAGTACCACGTCTGCGAGGCGGCGGCGGCGGGCGCGGATGCCATTCTTCTGATCGTCGCAATACTCGACGAAGCGGAACTGCGCGGCTTTCGTGAAATGGCCGAAGCCTTCGCAATGTCAGTACTGGTGGAAGCGCACGACGCAGCCGAAGTGGAAGCGGCCGCGAAATCCGGAGCGCGCATGATCGGAATTAATAACCGGGACTTACGGACCTTTGATGTTTCGCTTGAGACATCCATCGAGCTCGCTCCCTCTATACCTGCGAATGTCCTCAAAGTAAGCGAGAGCGGGATCTTCACCGCGGACGATGTACGCCGGCTGAGGGAAGCGGGCTACGACGCGTTTCTCATAGGAGAGCGTTTGATGAAGTCCGGCGACGCGGCGCAGGCTCTTCGCGAACTGGTGGCCTGATGTTCGTGAAGATCTGCGGGATTACGAACCGTGAAGACGCTCTCGCCGCAGTCGAGGCTGGCGCCGGCGCCGTCGGATTTGTTTTCTATCCACGCAGTCCGCGTTGTGCGGATCTTGAAATCGTAAAGAGCTGGATAGACGAAATACCGGCGAATGTCTGGAGGGTAGGCGTGTTCGTCAACGAGTCTCCGGCGCGCATCGAAGAGATTGCGACAGACCTCGCGCTGGACGTCGTCCAATTGCATGGGGAAGAGACGCCCGACAATCATCCACGGAATGTCCGGGTATGGCGCGCCTTCCGGGTCAACGGCCATGCCATTCCGCGCGATTACCCTGCGGAAGCGCTTCTCCTGGATGGCCCGGGGCAAGGCCGCACCTTCGACTGGAATGTTGCGCGGGGCTTTGATGGCAAGGTGATTGTCGCTGGCGGCTTGACGCCGGAGAACGTCCAGGCAGCCGTGAAGGCTACCCAACCCTGGGGCGTGGACACGGCCTCCGGGGTAGAAACAAAACCCGGAAAGAAAGACCACGCGCGCATGAGGGAATTCATTAAGGCAGCATTGCGGTCATGACTATTACGCAACCGGATGCCGGCGGCCACTTCGGACCCTACGGCGGTCGGTACGTCCCCGAAGTTCTGATGTCTCCGCTGGAAGAGCTGGAGCGGACGTACAACGAAGCTAAGGTCGATCCGGAATTTCACCGCGAACTCGAGGACCTGCTGACCAAATACGCGGGGCGTCCGACTCCGCTCTTCTTCGCGCGCAGACTGACCGAAAGCCTGGGCGGCGCCAAAATCTACATCAAGCGCGAGGATCTTCTTCACACGGGCGCGCACAAAATCAATAACTGCATCGGCCAGGCGTTGCTGGCGCGCAGAATGGGCAAGCGCCGCATCATCGCCGAAACCGGCGCAGGTCAGCATGGCGTGGCCACCGCTACGGTTTGCGCCTTGTTCGGCTTCGACTGCACGGTCTACATGGGCGAGGAAGATATGCGGCGGCAAAGGCTGAATGTCTTCCGCATGAGGCTGCTCGGCGCGAAGGTCGTCCCCGTGACAAACGGAAGCCGCACGCTGAAAGACGCGATCAGCGAGGCGATGCGCGATTGGGTCACGAACGTCGCGGACACGCATTACCTCCTCGGCTCCGCGCTCGGAGCGCACCCATACCCGGCAATGGTGCGCGATTTCCACCGCGTCATCGGCCTCGAAGCGCGCCGGCAGATTCTTGAAGCGGAGGGACGGCTACCCGATCAGGTGATCGCATGCGTCGGCGGAGGAAGCAATGCCATCGGTATCTTCCATCCGTTCATCGAAGACGACGGCGTGCGGCTCATCGGCGTCGAAGCAGGTGGCCGAGGCCACCAGCTGGGCGATCATGCCGCGCGTTTTTCGGGCGGATCGCCGGGCGTTCTCCAGGGTACCAGGAGCTATCTCCTGCAGGATGACGACGGCCAGATCGCGGCGACGCATTCGGTTTCCGCGGGCCTGGACTACGCGTCCGTTGGCCCTGAGCACGCGTGGCTGCATGATCTGGCGAGAGCGGAATACTGCGCCTGTTGCGACAAAGACGCGGTGAAGGCCGCCGTAACTCTGAGCCGCCTCGAAGGAATTATTCCCGCGCTGGAATCCTCCCACGCGGTTGCGGAAGCCGTTCGCCGCGCTCCCGCCTATCCCGGTGAGGTGTTCATCGTGAATCTCTCAGGACGCGGGGACAAAGATATCGACCTGTATCGCGAGAACCTGAAGGAGCTCGACGAAGCGTGACGCGCATCGGGAGACTCTTTCAAAAACTGAAAACCGAAGGACGCTGCGGGATGATCGCCTACCTGACCGCGGGCGATCCGAGCGCGGCAGCTACGCCAGGACTAGTAGCTGCTCTGGAACGCGGCGGCGCCGACCTGATCGAGCTGGGCGTGCCGTTTTCCGATCCCATCGCAGATGGCCCCATCATCCAGCAGGCGGGCGATCGCGCGCTGAGGGGCGGCATGACTCTGGCCAGGGTTCTCGATATCGCGGCCGAGATTCGGAAAACATCCGAGATTCCGCTTCTGTTGTTCACCTATCTCAATCCCGCGCTCCGTTACGGCTTCGAACGTTTGGCGAAGGACGCCAAGGCCACGGGGATCGACGGGTGTCTTCTGACCGACGTGAGCGTCGAAGAGGCCGAAGAATACGTGAAGGTAATGCGGAACGCGGAACTGGACACGGTATTCCTCGCCGCGCCCACCAGTACCGACGAGCGGCTGGAACTGATCGCGCGTTATTCGAGCGGCTTCGTGTATCTGGTTTCGCGCACTGGAATCACCGGAGTCAGACAGTCCATCGCGGAGTCCGCAGGGCTCCTGATTGACCGAATGCGCGCGCACACCACGCTCCCCATCGCGATGGGCTTCGGGATCTCGACGCCTGAACATGTCGCGCAGCTCTCCGGGAAAGTCGATGCCGTCGTTGTCGGCAGCGCCATCGTGCGGCAGATTGAAAAGAACGCGTCACAGCTCGAATCATTCATGCGCGATCTACACCGGCCGCTGGAACAGGTGGAGATATCTTAGATTCCAATGTCGGCTGAACCAGAAAAGGCGCTGGCGAAATGCCGCGAGCGCATCGACAACGTCGATTTGCGAATCCTCGCGCTGCTCAATGAGCGAACCTCGATCGTAGAGGATGTCGGACGCATTAAGAAGCAAGCGGGCATGGCGATTTACGAACCCCGCCGCGAGGACCAGGTTTTCAGCAACGTGACATCTAATAATCAGGGACCCCTGCCCAGCGACGCCGTAAAGCGCATTTTCGAGCGGATTATCGACGAGATGCGCAAAATCCAGAAAGACCGGATGGGAGAGAAGGGCCTTTAAGTAACAAATGCTCGTCGTAATGCAGCAGGGCGCCACGGAAGCGCAGATTCAGAAGATTATCGATCGCCTGATTGAAGACGGATTCGACGTTCATCGCTCGACCGGCGTAATCCACACCGTTCTGGGGGGAGTGGGCGGCAAGGAAGACTTCGACACGGCGGTTGTTGAGGCGATGGAGGCGGTAAAGGAAGTTCACCGGATCGTTTCGCCGTATAAGCTGGCCAGCCGTGGCTTCCGCCCGCAGGGAACCGTCGTGAAGATTGGCGACGTGGCAATCGGGGACGGTCAGGTCGTCGTTATGGCCGGCCCCTGCAGCGTGGAGAGCCGGGATCAGATCGAACGTTCGGCGGATATCGTGGCGGACGGCGGCGCCAAGGTCATCCGAGGCGGCGCGTTCAAGCCGCGATCCTCACCCTACAGCTTTCAGGGTCTCGGCGAGGAAGGTCTGCGGATGATGCGCAAGGCGGCGGACCGTCGCGGTCTGCTGGTGATCAGCGAGGTCATGGATTCAACTCAGATCCCGCTGCTCTCAACGTATTCGGACATATTGCAGATTGGCGCGCGCAACATGCAGAACTTCAATCTGCTGCGCGAACTGGGAAAGATCCGCAAACCGGTTCTTCTGAAGCGCGGAATCGCGGCGACGATCGAGGAGTTGCTGCTCTCGGCGGAGTACATCCTTTCGGGTGGTAACTACGACGTCATTCTCTGCGAGCGCGGCATTCGCGGCTTTGAGACTTACACCCGCAACACGTTCGATCTTTCGGCGATACCGGTTGTAAAAAAGCTTTCGCACTTGCCGATCGTTGCGGACCCGTCTCACGGCACCGGCAGGCGCGACCTGGTGACGCCGATGGCGCGGGCGGCGGTCGCCGCGGGCGCGGATGGATTGCTGATGGAAGTCCACCACGACCCGGAGCATGCGCTCAGCGATGGCGCGCAGTCGTTGTACCCGGCGCAGTATGCGGAATTGATGCAACAGTTGCGCCTCGTCGCAGCGGCGGTGGGACGAACGATCTGATGCGATCGGTCGCCATCGTGGGCGTCGGCCTGATCGGCGGCTCGTTCGGTCTCGCGTTGAGAAAAGCAGGCTTTCAGGGCTCGATTCTGGGGGTGAGTTCGGCGCGAAGCATCGCCGAGGGCGTCGAAAGCGGTTGCATCGATCGCGGCGCAACGCTGGAGGAAGCGGCCGCCGCTGCGGATTTGATTTTCCTGTCTCAGCCGATTTCGGGAATTCTGGAAACAATTCGTGCGCTGAATCCGCTGGTCAATCCGAACGCTCTGGTGACGGACGCGGGCAGCGCAAAACAGGCGATCGTTGACGAAGCTGCCCGATCACTGACGCGGTGCGCATTTCTGGGCGGCCATCCGATGGCGGGTAAAGAGTCCCGCGGCGCGAGCGCGGCCGACGCGGATCTCTTTCAGGGTCGCCCCTGGGTGCTCACCTCCGAACCGGACCATCCGGTCGCGCGTGTGTTCCGAAAGTGGATCGCTCTGTTCGGCGCGCGCGAGTTGATCATGGATGCGCCGACGCATGACCGGCTCGTCGCCTGGGGTTCGCACTTGCCGCAGTTGGCTTCGACGGCTCTCGCCGCGGCAGTCGGACGCGACGCGCCTCAAGCGTCGCAGATCGCAGGTCCAGGGTTGTTCGACATGACGCGCCTGGCTATGAGTTCCTGGGACCTGTGGCGCGATATCCTCGACACTAATCGCGCTGCCGTCGGTGAAGCCCTCGACGGATACATCGCGGAACTGCAGCGCCTGCGTGGCGATCTGGCAGGTACATTCTCGCGCGGGACCGAATTCGCCCGCGGATTACGGGATCGACCCTAAGACTTTCGATCGCGGCGCGCGCTCATGCGCTCGGCGAATTCGATGGCTTTGATGAAGCTGCCGGTCTGAGCAACGCCCTTCCCGGCGATGTCAAACGCCGTTCCGTGATCGACGGAAGTACGGATAATCGGCAGCCCGAGCGCCACGTTCACGCCGCCCTCGAAATCCAGGAGCTTCAACGGCACGTGACCCTGATCGTGATACATGCACACCACCGCATCGAAGCGTTTGCGCCGGACGGCCATGTAAAACAGCGTGTCAGGCGGCAGCGGACCCTCTACCGGCATTCCCTGCGCTTTGGCCCATTCGACCGCCGGCTCGATCTCTTCGATCTCCTCGCGTCCAAAGAGCCCGTGTTCGCCCGCATGAGGATTCAGGCCCGCCACTGCGATGCGCGGCTTGTCGATTAACGCAGCCACCGCATCCGAAGTCAGCTTCAGAATGGTCTTGATGCGCGGCTGTTTGGCGCGCGCAATCGCATCGGCGAGGGAACAGTGCGTACTGACGTGCGTGACGATCAATTGATCCGACGCAAGCATGATCGTGACATCGTCGACTCCGCAAACGGCGCCGATCAACTCCGTATGGCCGACAAAGGACGGGTCGGTTTTCTGAGTGGCTTCCTTGTTCATCGGAAGCGTGATCATGGCCGCGATCTCGCCGCGCAACGCAGCTTTCGTGGCCGCGATCACGTATTCCCGGGCGGCGTGCCCGGACTTCGCATTGATCTCACCCGGTGTGATGTCAGCGCCGCTCAGAAGCTTCGCATCGAGAACGTTCAGAGATCCCTGCCGGATTTCGGAGACGCTGGCAATCGATCGCAGCGGAACTTTCCACCCGAGGCGCTCGTTGTACCACTTAAGCGCCGCGAGATCTCCGTAGGCAACCAGAGGCCATTTCAGGCTGCCTTCTGTAAAAGATTTGAGAAGGATCTCAGGGCCGACTCCGCTCGAATCGCCCATCGTGATCCCCAATACCTGACTCATGTGACTCGTCTTCGAATGTCGCACAACAGTTCGGGCGGACCGAAACCTCCCGCCTTCGTAATCCAGCAGAGCCCTCCGCACTGTGATATCGGCACGCCTGTCACGACCTCGCCCATAGTTCGAAACTCAGGTAATCGAAGGGCTTTGTGGATCTCGAAAGCCGTGTCGCCGCCAAAGACAACGATGCCGTCGAATCGGGACACCCGTAGCGCGCGGGCAACGGCCTCAGGCTGGCGCCCGCATAGCGCCCAGCCATCATCGAAAAGACCGCGCTCTCGAGCAAAGTCGATCTGGGCGGCCGACGCGGGATGCAGGCTTCCGTTCACGACCAGGCACCGACGCACGGGAGCATGGCTCGAAGCGTGAAGTGGTTCGAGCCCCATCAGTCGGGCCAGTGCCCCGGCCAGCGCTCCGGCGCCGGCGGCCAGCGCGTAAGGCTCCGACGCAAGAATCTCGTGAGCCGCATTTTCGACATCAGCGTTGGTCTCTCCATCGATGATGCGAACCTCCAGGCCCTCCAGCAGCTTTCGAATATCGCTTTGACAAACAGGATTTCGCGGGTCCCGCGCAAAGGCGGTCTGATGCGCCGGTACGCCATCGATAAAGAGACATCCGTCCCGAACAGTCCGGCCCAGATCCGGATACGCGGGCGCGTAGATCAGACGCCGATCCGGAAACAGTTTCACCAGCGCCCCAAGTTCAGCCGCGATGTTTCCACGCAGCGTCGAATCGGTCTTCTTATAAATCAACTTGGCCTGGCGCGCCGCCTGCCTGATGATCTCCGCCGCGCATTCCGGACTAACGTGGCGAGTCTCCGTATCGACGACGATCACGCCGCTGTCCGGGCTAAAGCCGCCGGTCGTGACGATGGCATCCCGGAATTTGGCGCCGGTTTCCAGAGCGCCGGTAAGGTCGTCGGCTAATCCGAAGATCAACAAGTCTCGATGCTAACCTGAGTGGCGTCGTGACCCGCCGCATCCGGGCAGTGCTCGGTTCCCTCTGGACGATCCTGCTCGTGGCCGCGGCGCTTCGAATCTGGTTCGCGTGGGATTACCAGCGGCACCTGCCGCATCGGGCGCTCAGCGCTATTCCATTCCTGTTCGAATCGGGAAACATCGCCGCTTCGCTCGCCACAGGCCACGGCTTCGGCTCACCGTTCCGCGTCGACACAGGGCCAACCGCCTGGATGACTCCGCTCTATCCGGCCCTGCTTGCGCTCCTTATGCGTATCTTCGGCGCCTACACATTTCAGTCCTGGGTCGCGGCTATCACCATAAACATCGGATTTTCGATCCTGACCTGCGTACCGCTCTATTTCGCCGCAAAGCGGGTCGGCGGTCTCGGAGTGGCGGCAGTGGCAACGTGGTTGTGGGCCATTTTTCCGAACGCGATTCAACTCAGCTATCAGAGTTTGTGGGACACGTCGCTTTCCGCTCTCCTGGGAATCTCGGCCCTGTGGAGCACACTCCGCGCGTCCGATTCGCGGCGCGATCTCGATTGGTGGCTATGTGGACTGATCTGGGGCATCGCTCTCATGTCCAACGCGGCGTTGCTCTCATTGCTGCCGCTGATGCTTGGCTGGGCGATTTGGCGAAGCCGCGACTTCCGCCGCGGCTCCCTCGCTGCGGGAATCGTACTTCTGTGCTGCATTCCGTGGACCGTTCGGAACTATCGCGTTTTTCATGCATTCGTTCCACTGCGCTCTGTTCTCGGGCTGCAGTTATGGGTCGGCAACAACGCGGACGCGAAGGTCGTGTGGCTGGGCGAACAGCATCCGATTCACGATGCAGTCGAGCGCGACAAGTATGTCCGGGAAGGGGAGGTCGCCTACATGAAAGAGAAGCGCGATGCGGCTCTCCATTACATCTTCACGCACCTCTTCAGCGCCGACAGCCACGAACGGGATCTCATCGCAGGCCGGTTCGTGATGGTCTGGGCCGGGGGGTCGCCGCAGCCCGTTGCTGATTTCATTCGCAGCAAATCGTCGTGGTTCCGTTACGTCCTCCTCTTCAACCTCTGCGCCGCCCTTGCCGCCGCCATTGGCATCATCCTGCTGTTTCTCGCCCGAAACCCGTACGCGTTCCCCATCGCTGCGGGGCCGATCGTATTTCCCTTCGCCTATTACCTGACGCTCTCGCTGCCACGCTATCGTCACCCGATAGACCCCACCCTTATGCTCCTGTTGGCGGTTTGCCTCTGCGCACTCGTTGCGAGGATAGGGCTACCATACGGTCATGCGCGCAGTATGGCTCCTGCTGGCCGCGGCAATAGCCGCCGCCGCTGACGACTATTCGGTCGCGAGACTCCAGCAGCAAGTCGAATTCGTGGCCAGGGCGACCGACGGAGTGGTCGGCGTAAGCGCCACGCATATCGAGACGGGACGCACGGTCTCGGTCCGCGGGAACGAAAGCTTCCCGATGGCGAGCGCCTTCAAGGTTCCCGTAGCCATCCAGATCATGTCGATGGTCGAAGCCGGGGAGATCACGCTCGACAAGATGGTTTCGCTCGCTCCGCAGGATATCCATCCGGGCAGCGGGAAAATCAGCGAACTGATGTTCCACCCCGGCCTTGCGATGTCCGTCGAGAACCTGATGGAGTTGATGCTGGTCATCAGCGACAATTCCGCGGCCGATGTTATGCTGCGCGAAGCAGGAGGCCCCGAGGCTGTAACAGCCCGGATGAAGACGCTGGGGCTCCCCGGAATCCGCATCGACCGCCCGACAGCAGTCCTGATCTCGGACTGGGTCGGAGCCAAAAATCTCCCGCCGGAATCCGAATGGAACCACGACATGTGGAACCGGCTGTACGACGCCATTCCGAATAACGAACACATGCGCGCGCGTCGCATGGAGATGAAGGACCCGCGCGACACGGCAACTCCCGACGACATGAATCGCCTTCTCGTCAGGATCTGGAGGAAGGATCTGTTCTCGCCTAAGAACGCCCAGATTCTTCTGGGAATGATGGAACGCTGCCAGACCGGCAAAGCGCGCATTAAAGGCTTACTGCCCCAGGGCACGGACGTGGCTCACAAGACCGGCACGCTCGGCGGCGTAGCGAATGACGTCGGCGTAATAACTCTGCCGAACGGCCTCGGTCACGTGGCGGTGTCCGTCTTCACCAAAGCCTCCACCAAATCGGAAGACGCCGAGGAACGGGCAGTGGCCGAAGTCGCCCGCACGGTCTACGACTATTTTGTCCTCATGCCCGAGGCGGCCCGGAATTAATGGCCGACCGCTGGGACAGCGCACTCTACGAAGATCGCCATTCCTTCGTCTGGAAGAGCAGTTCAGACCTCATCGACCAGCTCGATCCGAAACCGGGCGAGCGCGTGCTCGATCTCGGCTGCGGAACCGGTCACCTGACCGCCCAGATCGCCGAACGGGGCACCGAGATCATCGGGATCGATTCCTCCGCGTCCATGATCGCGCAGGCGCGGCAGAACTATCCCAAGCTGAGGTTTCAGCTCGCGGACGCCCGCGACTTCACCTTTGACGATCCCTTCGACGCCGTATTTTCCAACGCAGTCCTTCACTGGGTTCACGAAGCGGGTTCCGTCATCGGCAGCATCGCCAAGGCGCTCAAGCCCGGCGGCCGCTTCGTCCTTGAGTTCGGAGGCCGCGGCAACACGGCCAGGCTCGTTAAAGGGCTCGAAGGAGCGCTGCGCGACGCTGGCTTTCCGCGACAAACCCCTTGGTATTACCCTAGTCTGGGAACATACTCGCTCCTGCTCGAGCGTTTCGGATTCGAGGTAACCGACGCGCGGACCTTCCCACGCTGGACGCGCTTGGAGCACCCCGAACGCGGTCTTCGCGAATGGATCGAAATGTTCTGCGATCCCTATTTCGAGCAAATTCCCGCCGATCGGCACCAAGCAATCGTTCGCGATGCGGAGGATCGCCTGAGACCCGTTTTGTTCCGCGACGGAGCCTGGTGGATCGATTACAGGCGGCTTCGCGTCGCTGCGATTTACAGTCCGCTTTCGTAACTCTCCGCGAAAATTCGCACAGCATTTTTGTCTCGTTTCTTTGTATGCTTTATCGAAAGCTTATGCGGAACGAGTCGGAATCGGCGGCATTTCCAGCCGCGGAAAGCCTTCCCCGCAGCCTATCTTTTTTTTCGCGTCTGGCGCCGGAAGGCATCGCCTGGGAGTTCCAGATGCCGGACGGAGCCGTACTTCAGGCCGGGTCGGGCGCGCCGTCGTTTCGAATCCAGGCGGCGAACGCAAAGGGCATGGCCGCGATGAAATCGCTCGACGAGGTGAGGATCGCGAGCGCATATATCAACGGCGACCTGAACTTGAGAGGCGACCTGTTCGCCGCTCTCGACCTGAGGTCCGGCCTGATCGATCGCTTCCCTCTCGCGCGTTTCTGGAACGATCGGATTCTGCCGCTGTTCCGGGGACAGGTCACCTGCGACAAAGAGTGGATTCAGAGCCACTACAACGAAGACCCGCGCTTCTACGAACTCTTTCTGGACCGCCGGTACCGCTGCTATTCCCAGGCCGAGTTCGCCTCGCCAACGGAGTCCCTCGAAGACGCGATGGAGCGGAAGATGAACACGGCGTTCGAATGGGCGAATCTGAGGCCCGGCTGCCGCGTGCTCGATATAGGGGCGGGATGGGGCTCATTCGTGGAGTTCGCCGGAAACAGAGGCATCCACGTAACCTCCCTGACGATTTCAACGGTGTCCGAGCGCTATGTGTCCGAACTGATCGCGCGCTTGAATCTGAATTGCCGTGTCATCTGCGAGCATTTTCTGGAGTTCCGGTCGGACGAGCCTTTCGACGCGATCGTAAATCTCGGGGTCACCGAACATCTGCCCGACTATCCCGCAACGCTCCGCCAGTATGAGAAGCTTCTGAAGCCCGGGGGACGCGTCTATCTGGATGCATCGGCGGCGCGGGCCCGGCAGACGACAGCGACTGCGACGCTGATCTACGCCGGCAATGGGCACTTCCTTGACATCGCCGAATACATAGCCGCGTTGCAGAACTCTTCCTTCGACCTGATTGAGGTGCGCAACGGGACCGAAGACTATCGGCTCACCATGGAAGCCTGGGCGCGGAATCTCGACAATGCCCGTGACGTGGTCACAGAGAACTTTGGCGAGCGGCAATATCGCCGCTTTCAGCTTTACCTGTGGGCCGGAACGCACTCGCTTGCGACAGGAGGCCTCCAGGCCTACCAGATGGCTCTTCGTAAACGCCCGCCGCGCTGAACGAATGTTGTGTTTACAGGGACACGCGACTCTTCAGAAACTCCGCTCCGGATGGCACTGAAATTCAGGCGGGGACAATTTTGAGTCCGAGGGCGGCGGCTTTGCGTTGGAGGAGGGCTTTTTCCCGCTCTTCGCGTTTGTG